>JFJP01029768.1_pt1 | contig 14383 bp, 7 predicted proteins | sample 431651 | NCBI WGS metagenome assembly JFJP01 (sample SAMN02602958, study PRJNA72255) | Microbial mat metagenome, whole genome shotgun sequencing project. | biome: fresh water; feature: sink hole; material: water; isolation source: purple microbial (photo- and chemosynthetic) mats found in... | reverse complement strand
AGAACGACTTCGGCAACAATCAGAATGATGATGGTCCATTCTAAAAAAAGACCCCGTTGGGCGTGACTGATGGAGGTAAAACCTTCCATCATGTTGTTGAGGATATCCGTCTTGTTCTTCAGAATTTCGTAACGGTCGCTGAGTTCGAAAAAATCGGACATCTTGTCATAAAACTCGGCGGCAAGGCTGTTTGTCCATGTAATGTCAGGTTTGTCCAAAATCATGATATAAGCGATGGTGTTGTATTCGTGTCGGATGATTTTTGATGTGGTACTGGCAAGTTCCTTGTCGCTGATGCGCATGCTGCCTTTTTCAAGCCGGTCAATCATGGTTTCCAGGCGATCCAGGATTTTACTCAGCTGCTCTTCCGTCTTTTCAAGGGCTACTGATTTTGCAAGAACAATTGAGATGAGTTCCGGATAAAACATCTCGAATTCAGGAATGACAACATATTCATCGGTCAGTTCCAGATGCTCCAGTGTATCGATGCGAAGACTGTAGTCATCTGAATAGCGACTGAAATTCTTCAAGTCGATATCGGACTTGAAGGTGCTGACATACTTCAAGAACGCCATGATATCATCCGGTTGCACATTGATGAACACGATGCTGCCAAAGGAGAATACCAGTACTTTCTGGTCTGAGATTTTGACTTTGCCGAGAATGGATTTCAGGACTTCTTCCTGCAGAACAAGAGGCTCTTCCCAGGTGTATTTTTTAGGAATGCCACACTGATTGGCTATTTTATTCAAATCGATTTCATTTGTAACGGCATATGCCTTGAAATTCATATCCTTCATTGACATCGCGCCTTTCCAATTTGGTTGGCCATGACATAAAACAGTGAGTCCTTGTTGTTTGAATATATCATATTTTTGGCAGGATGACTGAATACGACCCGATGCCTGTCCGTTCTCCATTTCAAGGGGGATCCGGTGAAAATCTGCATGCAACCCCCAGGTTTTCTTACGGCATTGACCATGTTCTCGACTCTCTTCATGCCATTGGTGTTCATCGACGGTGTTTATGACATGAACGTCCACTACGTACCGGAACTGTCATGGAACCCTGTCTGATGATTTGAAATGTATGAACGGGTGATGATATGATTTGAAATGCATGAACGGGTGAGGAGAAGCAGCATGCCCGCCGTATTGAGGACAATAAGCACTCATGCCACAGGAGGACACCCATGAATCTCATACCCGATGCCCCGACCTCCACGCCTGATTACTGGTGCACCTGGAACACGCAAAACTTCTCTGCGGTCGTTGAGGATGGTGCCGACACGACCGGTGATGCGGGAGCCTGCATCGCACGGGACAATCTCAACGGGGAAATCGTCTTCGGCCAGCCAGGATGGGCCACATGTTTTTATGACAAAATCCGTAGGGACCTGTTCTTCATTCTCGATGACGGATGGGATGTCCCCTACGGCGCGAATCCCGGAAAAGCCCGGGAGCTTTTTGGATCCTGCGAATTGTCATCGGACCGCTTCCCCATGTTTTCCGGTTCCCCTGCCCAACGGCTCCGCACCTTGAACGACCGTCTGCTTGAAAATGGCTGGAAGGGAGCCGGTCTGTGGATTTCCGCCCAGGCGGCCGGAGAAAGGGATGGGAAAACCCTGCTGGCTGACGACGGGATTGCCGCGTACTGGCGGGAGCGTGCGGGATGGTGCCATGATGCCGGCATCGAATACTGGAAAGTGGACTGGGGCGTTCGCGCATCGTCCGCAGCATTTCGGAGCATGCTTACGGAGACGGCTGCTGCAGAGGCTCCTGGTCTTCTGGTGGAGCATGCGCTCTGCATGGTGCCGATGAACGGAATCGAAGACGGAAACTGGCGCACGGGAGAAGAATACCGCACCTCCATGCGCGCGATGCTTGAAGTTTCACCGCTCTTCCGCGCCTATGATGTTCTGAATTTCATGTCCGAAGCCTCCATGCTGGACCGCCTTTCCGTCATCCTCCGCGAAACCGATGCCGTCGGTGGTCCCGAATGTCTCATCAACTGCGAAGACGAGTTGTACATCGGTGCTGCGCTAGGCCTTGCGGTCGGCATCATGCGGCATCCGCTCGGAAAACTGGAACCGTGGCTGTCCAGTGAACTGGACCCCAGGCACAACAGAATCGATGAAGCCATCCGCACCGTCCGCTGGCATCGGATCGCACCTGCATTCATCGCACATGATGGCAATCTGGCCATTTCGGAAGAGCGTCTGACAGATAGCTGGGAGTTCAAGCCGAAACAAACCTGGTGGAAGGAAGTGTGGAACAGAACCACCTGCCAGACGGCTCCTGCCGTTATTTCCCGCGGACTGTCGCTTCCGGAGGTGACCGCTTCCGGAGAAAAGCCCTTTGTCGTGGCCTCCAGAAATCCAAACGGGGCGATTTCTGTGGCCATGCTGCCAAGAACGCTGACCGGTCAAGAACATAAGGTTCATTTCCCGGCGGACATCCGGTTGGATGCAGGGGATAGCCAAAATCCGATTGGCGTGTTCGGTCGCTGCAGCTCCCTGACGTTGTCCTTTTCGGAGCCTGTTTCCGAAAAGCGGCTCTGGATGCAGGACCTGGCTGGAGATGCCGCAGTCGACATCACGGACCGGGTTCAGTGGGTTGGCAACAACCTGCGGCTTGATGGCACACTGCTGGCCGAAATCGGTCTTTCTGCCGCGACGCCCGGCGACTTGTCGGAACCGGGGCTGGTTCTTGTGTTTGCCTGACACCGAGCTTTTTTCCATTCCACATCTTCCGTGAGCCAGCCATTCATAATGGCTCGCGCGATTCGGTTTCATACAGCGGTGTTTGATTCATACACCGATGCAATGACTTTGCGGACCCGTCCGCCTGATGCCCGGACGGGTCCCTAACCGCCAAGTACAGCATCCATCAACGGCTGAGCACCGGTTCCCACCATTCTGCCTTTTATGCCGCCGACAAGCGGTCCATCTTCTTCTCCGATGCCAACGGTCAATGAAAAATCAAAGGTTACCACTTCGGGTTGGATGACAAAGTGAATCGGTTCCTGATCACCCACCAAGGGAACCTTTGCGCTGAATGTGACCGATGCCCGGATGGAAGGACAAGAAACACGGGAATCCGATGAAAAGCCATCCAATGCAATTCGGAGAGAACGACCCATATGGACGGCGGAGACTTTGCTGTCGCCGCTCGTGACCTCCAGTATATCCCAGGATGTATGATTGTCGGTCATGGGTAATTCCACTTGTATCTCCGATGCGGTCAGCTTCATCCACGCAAATGCTGCAAATTCCTCACTCAGTCCATAACCTTCGACAACCGGGAGCACCCGGTTTGCAAGAAAATCCCGTGCCAGGCTGTTCACGTCAATCTCCACGACAGCCGTACATGCAACGGTTGTACCCACCATTGGACCTTCAACCGTAACGAGAATGGGAACAGGAATCGGATTGTTGATTTCCGCAAGGACAGGGGAACTGAGGATGGGCGACCCGAATTGCTCGACAAATCCGGCGGGCAGACAAAAGCCAGGGGCTGCGGTCATCTCGACGGAAGATCGGGCTTTGCCTTTTATTTCAGGCATCAAGGCAAGTGCCTGTGAAGGTCTCAGGAAACGAACACCTCTTTCCTCCAGCGGTTTCAGCGTTCTGTATAAATCTTCTGCGTTCGTACTCCAATTGGTCGCCATGAAGAAATTCACAGGAGACCGTTCAGACGGATCCATGTCGATGATGGCTTCAATTCGTTCCTTGATTCTGGCAGCATCTTCCGAGTATCCGTTCTGGGTGATCAGGACCGGGGTTCCGGTATCCCGGCGAAAAGCCTTGTCGATGCTTGGCCCATAACCAACCAATACACCCTTCAGAACACTCCTTGCTGGAGAATTTTCAAGCACATCCCACAAAGGTTCATCCGTGATTGTCAGAGAACTGTCCAGCGACCACAGGGTTTGAAGCCCCATATCCGTCATCGAGGAAAAGGTCGCATCAAAATAGGCCGAAGGTTCCGGAAGGGTTGATGCATGCACATAGGCAATTCCCATGATGGATACAATTTCGTCATTCGGACGGATGGATTTTCGATAGTACTCCCAGATTCCAGGTGCAAGGGTGGACAGACTGACCCCCATGCTCCAGCCCAAAGGAATGCCTTTGCGTTCTTCCGTATTCCAGAATTCCGGCAAGGGATATTGAAGAATCGGCACCTGAAGATTGTCTCCATCTGTGATGGCAATGGCAACATTCACCTGCGAAAGATCCAATTCCGGTATGGCTTCATTGGTTTTCCGCTCTACAGGGAGCAGGGGGGAATTGCCCAATACCACTGAATGATAGGAAAGATTGCTGACTTCGTGGGTGGGAACAAGATACTTGCCTGAGGAGGATGCCCTTTCCACGGCAATTTCCTCTTCGACGGTATCGTCCGACACATACCCATACAGAATATGTTTTCCGGGATAGGTGTCCATGATCCGGGCAACCCCTTCCCAGGTATCGTGTTTCGGCCTGGAAAACACCGGCATGATCTGCTGCTGTACAACAAAATCCCATAATCCTTCACTCGGCCGAACCAGAGCCAGTCCGGGATAAGCCAGATCGGCCCTGTGCAGTTTGACCATTTCATTGTAGGCGGAGACCGCATCGGACCATCGGCCGCACAGGCTGTCCAGTTCTTTCCATCCACTGTTTTTCAGTTTGATGGCCACCTCATCCGGAGCGACAATGCCGTTTTTCAGAATCGCCATCACCGTGGCAGCATGAATGGACCATGGCTCCTTCCCGGTTGCGGCAACATACCCATCCATTTCTGAACCGAATTTCAACAAGGCTTCCTCTATGGTCAGATGTCCTGCTATTTCAACCCAGCCTTGCCTTTCATATTCCTCAATCCAAAACCGATCGGCGGTTCCGAATCTTTCATGATCGGAGTTTATCAGGTACAGCCGTGCGACATTTCGGTTGACACTGCCCTGGAACGTTCTCATGCACAATATTTCGGCCGAGGATGCTCCCTTCAGGTCCACGACCCATGTTTTTCCCAGTGCCGCACGCTTTGTCAGAAAGGTTTCATCTGCTTTCCAGGATGTATTCCTGGGTGACTGATTTTCATATGCTTTTGCCATCATCGTGCTCTCATTCATCCTCTTCACCTCCGGAAGTTGATATGATTTCCTCAGCAGAGCCTTTCTGGTTGTTGTCTGTCCGGTGCATCCCGGCAGAAAAGTCCGAAAGTTCCTTCTCCATCTTCTTGTCCATCTGAAAAAAGAACAACGGGATCATGCCAAGGAGAATCAGCACGCCCGGCAGGAAGGAAGAGGCCATCCTGATTCCGGACACTGCGGCGGCGGATTGTGCTTCCGCGCCGCTGACAAACCCGTAAAAAGCGAGAATCGACGTAAAAACCATCGTATGCAAGCCGCCTATGGGCACGGTCAGGAGCGCGTTCATTCCCGAAAACAATCCTGCTTTTCTGATTCCTGTCCTTCTTTCATCCTCATCAATGATGGAACCGAACAAGGGGCCGCCTACAACACTCCCGATGTTCGTGAATATAATGATTCCGATGTAAACAATCATGGCTGCCCAAAAGCCATTCACAAAATACAAGGACATATAGGACAAGCCAAGTGGAATGGAGGCGAATATCAGCAGATTTCTCATGCCGAACAGGCTGCTGAGTTTCGGGAATAAAGGAAGAAACAGGAACATGACCAGCCCTGGAACAACATCCAGTAGCGTTGTTTCGATTCCCTTCAGGCCCAGCGCATGGTCCGCCATGTACAGCAGCTGGGTGAACAGGATGGCTGTCGCGCCTCTGCCTATGATTTGGTAGAAAAGATAAGACAGGAACAGTTTCGATCTGATCAGGGATTTTGCATCGGTTCGCAGCTGCTCCAACAGTTTTCCTTCATCAGTCCGAAGTTCCCTGAACATCCCGGGTGTTTCCTTGAGGGGTCTGAGCGCAAAATAATACAGCAGGGAGTTTATCAGGACGACGGCGGAAAAAAGAACCACGACCAATGTCCTGTCAACATCCCCGACCAGCAGCAATGTCGGGATGATCATGGATAAAAATGCGCCCAATTGTCCCGCATACATCGTGACAACGGAAACATCCAGTCTTTCCTCGCTTGTCGGCGCCGCAACCAGGATATAGTTGCTGTATGAGATGGCATATCCGGTCTGCGTTGTGTCGTAAACAAACAGAAGAACAGCAAGGAATGCGAAGGTGACCCATGTCGGCCAGTCCGGCTGCGCATACAGCATGGCGGCGGAGGACAAGACCGTGATGGGCGCCGTGACCCTGAGCAGATAGGTGTATTTGCCTCTTTGCGGCTTGTATTTCAACCGATCGATGAACACGCCCATCATCGGATCATTCACGGCATTCCAGATTCCGAAGAGCATCCAGATGATGCCCACCAGCTGGATGTCCAGACCGATGATGTCCGTGTAGAATTTGATGTAGGCGCTGTGTATGAGACCGTTGCTGATGGCGAGGGGCATCTGGGGAAAAGCGAGTTGGAATTTTTGCCTGCCGGTGATGGTTCCTTCAGGTTTCTGTCTGCTCCAAAAACGTGCTGCTTTTTGCATAATCACCCTCCAGCAGAAATTCGATGATGTTCTGGAACCGGATTCCTTCATGGTCAGTGAACCACGTTGTATCCATCGAAAGAATGATTTTTACATAATTGTCCTGTATCGCGACAAGTGGAGCCAGTTCACGTGTCCGGACCCCTTCGTCGAGTACGCTGGCTGTCACCTGATAGTATCGTTTGTCATCCTGGCGGATTGCCAGAAAATCCACTTCCTTGTCAAACCATTTTCCGATGAAAACCTGGTAACCTCTCCGCAGCAATTCGAAAAACACCACGGTCTCCAGCACATGCCCAAAATCACGATCGGTATGTCCGATAAGGATATTTCGAAAGCCGGTGTCGACCACATAGTACTTGGACAATGTCTTCAATGTTTCCTTGCCCCTGATGTCGTATCTTTGCACCTGATACAGGACATAAGCCTGTTCCAGAACATCCAGCGTGGCGGATACGGAAGCCGGACGGATGCTTTCTCCCTTATCCTGACTGCTGAGGAATCCGCTGATGCGATTTGCGGAAACGATGCTCCCTGTGTTGCCGATGACATAACGCAGAATCCGGTTCAACAAGGTGACATCCCGCAATTTGCTTCGGTCGACGATGTCCTTCACAATGACTGTGTTGAATACTCCTTGAAGGAAATCCTGGATAATGGATTCATCTTGTGGCAGTGCAGTCACGGCCGGCAATCCACCAAAACGGAGATACTGATTGAACCGTTCCTCATTTGTCCAGGAATCCGGCAGATGATGAAAGGAAATGTACTCACGGAATGACAGCGGAAGCATCTTGATCTCCACATATCTTCCGGAGAGCAGCGTGGCGATTTCGGAGGACAGCAGATGTGCGTTGGAGCCCGTCACGCAGATGTCAACATCCGCCTCTATGCGAAGGCTGTTGACGGCGCGTTCCCATTGCGCCACCTGTTGGATTTCATCCAGCAGAAGCCAGGTTCTTCCATTTTCAGGCAAACGGTCCTTCACGAAATGATAGAAAACCTTGTAATCCCGAATCTCATCCAATTCCATCAATTCGAAGTTGAAGAGAAGGATGTGGTCTTCAGGAACTCCCTGTTTCAATAGTTCACTTCGATACAGCATCAGAAGCGTTGACTTGCCACAGCGGCGAAGCCCGGTCACGACCTTGATCAAATCCTTGCCTTCAAAGGCTTTCAGTTTATCCAGATAGTCATTGCGCATGACCCATTCACTGGCCATTGGCATGCAAGTCACCCCCTGTCACTTCACTCTACACCAAATAATCCGGCAATCAATACTTTTTGCGAAATTATGCGAAAACTTATTTTTTCCGTGGAATGTTGCGAGATTACGTCAAAAGATAGCAAAAAACACGGTTCAGAAGAAGCTCCATCCATCCTTGCTCGATGTTGGCCGGCGTTGATATTCGGAAGAACAAGCATGCATGGTCGGTGATTACGGCGTTATCGTTTGGATGACTATGCATGCTTGTTCGGTGTTCCCGCTGTTGACGTTCGGATGGCGCCGGTGCAATATTGTAAGAGCATGCAGATGGAGATCGCAAAAACACCCATCGGAACGCATAGAGCTTGGTCTTAGATTACTTTTGGAGGAACCATGTCTGATTTGCTGCCCCTCTCCGATGAAATGTTTGCCATACTGACCCGGTATGCCAACCAGTCCGACAACCATGAGGACAATCTGCGCCGCGCAGAGGTGCTTGGCTACGGCGGACGCAATGTGCGGATCGCGCCGGGTGCCATCGTACGGGTGGAGCCCGGGCGGATCGGTTCGAACATTTTTATCGGACTGTACTGTTATTTGAACGGTCCTGTCACCATTGGCGACAACGTGCTGATCGGACCGCATTGCTCGATTACGGCAGGTCATCACAAGTTCGACCCGGCGACCGGCTGGTTCAGTGCGAGAACCGGCACCTGTTCGGATGACAGCATTCTGGTCGGGGAGGGTTCCTGGCTGGCCAGCGGTGTCACGGTGACCGCCGGCGTGAAAATCGGGAAGGCCAATCTGGTCTGTGCCCATGCCGTCGTCACTAAGGACACGGCCGACTATGCCATCATGGCGGGGGTGCCCGCGAGACAGGCAGGGCATATCGATCCGGTTACCGGGGATTATCATTGGTATCGGGGGAAGCCGTCCGGACAGGAGGTCGTCGGATGACGCTTCTGCCGCAGGAACGGACCGCACCCGCGCAGATCTTTCCGTCTCCACGCGAAGGGGAAAGGGTGGAGGAAACCCCGCCGTCCTTCTGCTGGCTGAAAGTGGATGGCGTGAGCCGCTATGAACTGGTCATTCGGGACTTGGAGGGAACCCCGGTATGGAACGGGGTCACGGACAGAAACTACCTGGTTCCGGACAAACTGCTGAAGCCCGGCATCTATTTCTGGAACCTTTTCGCTGAGGGAAGAGAAAGGGGTTGGTGGCAGTTTGAAATTGTTCCGGAATCTGTTCCGTTCATAAGACCTTCCGCAGCGGATGTTTTCAGGAAGGTTCCCGCGGGCCATCCCCGCCATCTTTTCTTCCCGCATGATGTATCTGCCTTGAAGGACGCAAAGGCCGCAGAAATTGAAACACTGAAGCACAACATTCAAACGGCGCTGAAAGCGGGTATGCCCGAGCCACCCCGTTTTCACCGCGATGCGGAGGCCCTTCCCTACAGGGAATACTTCGGACGATACAGGGATTTCGTCGATCGGGATCTGGTGGCGTGCGCGCTGGGGTACGCCCTTCTCGGTGACAGGCAGGCGGGGAACCATGCCGTATCAAGCCTGCTGACCGTGTGCGACTGGAATCCTGCAGGCCCTTGCTCAATCCTGGGTCCCTGGGGAGACGAAGTCGGACTCAGCAACGCGCGATGTCTTCCTGCGGTATATGACCTCGTCTGGGATTTGCTGAATGAAAAGGAACGGCTTTATGTGGAACAGACGATTGCGACCTATGCGCTGCAATGCGAGGAACTGCTGAATCATCTTGATTTCGGGCAGAATCCGGGCAATTCCCATGCAGGGCGTGTTCCCGCCTATCTCGGCGAAGCGGCGCTCGTTCTCAAGGGCAGTTCCGTTCCGCAGGAAACCCTTGAACGCTGGCTCACGCTGGCCCTGGACATCTACGGGAGCTTTTTTCCCTATTATGGGGGAGCGGATGGCGGTTGGGCGGAAGGCACCTTCTATGCCAGCAGCTACACAAAGTGGTATCTGCCCTTCTTCCTGGCAGTGGAGCGCTATGCTGATGTCCGGTTTCTTGACAGACCTTTTTATCAGAAAGTCATTCAGTACTTCCTGCACTTCAGTCCGCCCGGCTGGGAAAGCCATCCTTTCTGCGACGGATACTGGTGCGGCAGCGATGATGCGGAGTGGCCGGGCTTCTTTGCCCAGAATCCATACCGGCTGTACGCAGGCCGTTCCGGTCTGGAACTGGCGGAACAGTGGGCGCGGGCGGCGGCGGCCCCGGACCTTTTCAAGCTGCATCTGCTGGACATCTTCATTCCCGATGGTTCCCGGCCGGACCATCCGCTCACGGGCAGCCTGGACCGAACCCGGGTCTTCCCGGACGCGGGATTTGTCAGTCTTCACACCGATCCGGCGCATCCGGACAGGGATACCGCGGTGCTGGCCCGTGCCAGCAGGCACGGAACAGCCAGCCACCAGCATGCCGACCAGGGCTCCTTCGCCCTGATCCACAAGGGGCGGACGCTCATCACCCCATCGGGCTACTTCGGAAGAGGCTACGGGACCCGACATCATCTGGAATGGACCAAGTCCACAATGGCGCACAATGCCATCCTGGTGGACGGTGTGGGACAAATTCGAAACAGCCATCTAGCGACCGGCAGGATTGTGTCCTGCGGAGAAACGGACGGTATCCTTCACGCCGAACTGGATCTCTCGGCGGCATACCCGATGCTGATTTCCTGGATTCGACAGTTCACGTTGCAGGAGGATGGCGGGTTGATTGTGCGGGATCGGATAGAAGCGGAAAAACCGGTTGTCATTTCCTGGCTTCTGCATACGCTTTCGGAACCGGTAATGGGAACGGACCATGATATCCAGAAGGAAAACCAGAAGGAAGACGAGAGTGCTCCTTGCTGCATGATTCCGCCCGACCCCATCGGAACCGTTCTGCTGAATCATCGCGGCATTCAACTTGCGATCATTCCCCGCTGTGGGCTGACAGAGTTCTGTTCCATATCCGGTGAATTCGCCGTCCCGCTCAATGAAGGCGTGCCGGAGGCTTATCAGGTGGCCATGCCGCAGCAGTATCACCTTGCCTGGCTCACCCCTGCCGCTCCAGTTCATGACATCACCGTAGCCTTTGTCATCGGAGGAACATGTGATTCGAATTACCGGTCTGCACCTGCCACTTGACTACAATCCCGAAATGCTGACTGCCCGTGCGGCGGAAAGGCTGCATATACGCCTTTGTGATATCGCGCAGGTAGAGATTGAAAAGCGGACCGTGGATATCTCGGATAAAGACGATGTCCACTTTCTCATGATCCTTTGCGTCCATGTATCGGTGGATGAGAAGGAAATTCTTTCTTTGGTTCGGGATAAAAGCATGACCAGGGTGCTTCCTGAACCATATATCATGACAAGACCCAAAATTCCGCAACAAAGACCGGTCGTCATCGGCTGCGGCCCTGCCGGCATGTTTGCGGCGCTGATTCTTGCAGAGGCCGGTCTGCGGCCCATTCTGCTGGAACGCGGTCTGGACGTGGACCGCCGTAAACATAGCGTTGACTCTTTTTGGCGGACAGGCATGTTGGATACGCAATCGAATGTGCAATTTGGAGAGGGTGGCGCAGGCACTTTCTCGGATGGAAAACTGAAGATCGGAAAACGGGACCCACGTAAAAACAAGATACTGGATGAGTTGGTTGAACTGGGTGCCCCTCCGGATATTCTTTTCTCGGGCAAACCGCATATCGGTACGGACAAGCTGGTGGAAACCGTGAAGGCCATCCGGCGGAAAATTGAATCCCTGGGCGGTGAAGTGCGGTTTGAAGCAACCGTGACGGAAATCAACAAGTCGGATGGTCGTGTCACCGGCGTTGGTTATCTGGAAAAGGGCATTGCCAGCATACTGGAAGCAAGCCATGTCATTCTGGCCATCGGCCACAGTGCACGGGATACCATGGCGCGTTTGTTCGATCAAGGCGTTCGCATGGAGCAGAGCACGTTTGCGGTCGGCGTGAGAATTGAGCATCCCCAGTCGATCATCAACAAGATCCAGTACGGTCGTTTCGCCGGTCATCCCATGCTGGGCGCGGCAGACTACAAAATGGTGGTTCATCTGCCGAACGGCCGTGGCGTCTATACCTTCTGCATGTGCCCCGGGGGAACGGTCGTTGCAGCCACTTCGGAAACAGACTGTGTTTCCACCAACGGAATGAGCGAATATGCGAGAAATGGGTGCAATGCCAATACCGCTCTGCTGGTGACGGTGGGGAAAGAGGACATGCAAAGCGAGCATCCTCTTGCGGGAATTGCCTATCAGCGGCAACTCGAACAGGCGGCTTTCCTTGCCGGAGGCGGCGGGTACAAGGCCCCCGTGCAAAGGCTGGAGGATTTTCTGGCAAAGAGGCGGACTTCCGCTTTTGGGGATGTGCTGCCCACCTACTTGCCTGGCACGGAATTCGGTGAGATGGACGCCTGTCTGCCGGAAGCCGTCTCGGACTCCCTGCGTCAAGCCATTGTTGAAATGGGTCTCTGGATGCCTGGATTTGCCTATCCCGACGCACTCCTGACCGGAGCCGAAACCCGCAGTTCTTCTCCTGTGCGCATGCCGCGGGATGCAAGGGGGGAAGCAATCGGTATCCGTGGATTGTACCCCTGCGGGGAAGGAGCCGGATATTCCGGTGGCATCATTTCCGCGGCGGTGGATGGCGTCTTCTGCGCCGAGAGAATTCTGGCGGATTGTGATGCGAAAAGCCGATTTCATGTGGAATGCGATGATGCATTGAAAAGGTAATAAGGGGTATTGAAGGGCTATTCTTCCATGGCTTATTTTGATATAGTGGAGTATATGGATCTGTATGAAAAATGCAAATGAGGTCCCCCTAACAACCCATGATATGACTCTTGGTTGGGATTATTCTGATCTATTCAGCCTGTCTGATTTCTACAGGGAAAGAAGTGACTGCCATGCGTAAAAAGATAAGCAAGCCGGCGTCTGAATCAGATACCGGCGATGTGTGTTTTCAAGATAAGGATTCCACGGTCTTCCTTCCTACGACTGCCCCCATGGAAGACGGAGAGTTGACATCGGACCCACGAAGCAGATTCCCCATCGTGGGCATCGGGGCTTCCGCCGGGGGGCTTTCGGCATTCGAGGCTTTCTTTTCCGGGATGCCGGTCGACAGGGATCCCGGCATGGCCTTTGTGCTGGTACAGCACCTTGCGCCCGATCATAAGAGCATTCTCACGGAGATCATCCGGCGGTTCACGCGCATGGAGGTCTTTGAAGTCGAGGATGGAATCCTTGTAAAGCCCAACTGCACCTATATCATTCCACCCAATCGCGATATGGCCTTTCTCAATGGGACCCTTCAGTTGCTGGAACCCACAGTACCACACGGACACCGGTTGCCGATTGATTTTTTCTTTCGTTCCCTTGCGCAGGACCAGCACGAACGGGCCATTTGCATCGTGCTTTCCGGTACAGGCAGTGATGGCAGCATGGGGGTTCGCGCCGTCAAGGCCGAAGGCGGCATGGCAATGGTGCAGAACCCGGCATCCACAGAGTATGATGGGATGCCCCGCAGCGCCATCCGCACGGGACTTGTGGACTTTGAGCTGCCACCTGCGGAAATGCCGGCCCAACTTCTGGCCTATGCGGAACACGCCTTTGTGAAGGCGGCTGCACCGGCTGTTGCGACATCGCCGAAAACCGAAAACCTGTTGAAGAAGATATTCGTTCTGCTTCGCGCGCAGACCGGCCACGACTTTTCCCAGTACAAGCAGAGCACCATCCGGCGGCGCATCGAACGGCGCATGGCTGTCCAGCAGATTGACGGAATGGATGGATATGTTCAGTATCTGCAGCAGGCACCGAAGGAAGTGGAAGCGCTTTTCAGAGACATGCTCATCGGGGTGACCAGTTTTTTCCGGGACCCGGAGGCTTTCAAGGCGCTGGAGGAGCAGGTGATCCCCAAACTGTTCGCAGGCAAGGTTCCGGGTTCCAGCATACGCATCTGGTGCACGGGATGCTCCACGGGGGAGGAAGCCTATTCTTTGGCCATACTCCTGCAGGAAAGGCTGGATGTTCTTCGACAGAAGTACAAGGTGCAGGTGTTCGCGACGGACATCGACAGCCAGTCGATTGCCGTTGCACGCATGGGCCGTTACCCGGCAAACATCTCATCCGATCTGTCGCAGGAAAGACTTGAACGTTTTTTCACCCTTGAACCGGGAGGAGAGTCATACCGAATCCAAAAATACATTCGGGATTTGCTGGTTTTTTCAGAACAGGATCTGATCAGGGACCCGCCGTTCTCAAAAATCGACCTCATCAGCTGCAGGAATCTCATGATCTATCTGAATGGAGATGTGCAGAAAAAGCTGATCCCCATGTTCCATTACGCACTGAATCCGGGAGGGATGCTTTTTCTGGGCACATCGGAAACGGTGGGAGAACATGACCTGCTGTTCTCTGCCAATGATCGAATCAGAAAAATATACAGCCGCCGGGAGGATGTTGTCGAAACCAGGCATCCCTGGCCTGTCCGACCAATTATGTCCACACCCTTGTTGGAGGTCACGCATGAACTTCCTTCAGGAAAGGGGGGCAGTGCGGCAAGGGTTTCT
>JFJP01039134.1_pt1 | contig 14385 bp, 9 predicted proteins | sample 431651 | NCBI WGS metagenome assembly JFJP01 (sample SAMN02602958, study PRJNA72255) | Microbial mat metagenome, whole genome shotgun sequencing project. | biome: fresh water; feature: sink hole; material: water; isolation source: purple microbial (photo- and chemosynthetic) mats found in... | reverse complement strand
TTATATTGATAGGATTTATAGGCAAAGACCCTGAAATTCATTATGTAAGCGAAGGGCTTGCCTACACAAAATTTTCGTTGGCAACCAACGAAAGTTACCTCAACAAAAACAACGAAAAGGTAACAACCACCGAGTGGCACACCATTGTTTTATGGCAACAACTTGCCGAATTTGCAGATAAATACATAAAAAAAGGAAGTTTAATCTATGTAGAAGGTAAAATTAGATACCGCGACCAAGCCGATGATGTAGGAAATGTTACTCATTCGCCATATATTTACGGAACAAGCGTGCAGTTGCTCGACCGAAAACAGAAGCCAATGGAAAACGAACTACCCAACAACGGGCAAACACAACTCATAACCGATTTTAAAGTAGATGAATTTGATAATTTACCCTTTTGAAGATTAATGTTTTAACCAATTTTAGTGTAGAATTTAAACATCATAGTTTTGGAACCCCAACCGTTTCCCGATTTAATACTTTCAACTATTTTTTTAGTCGAAAATATCCAGCACACCACTGTTATTGCAAGCCTTGTGGGAATTGTAGTGCTACTTACCATTTCTGGATTAATATCCGGCTCTGAGAGTGCTTTTTTTTCGTTAAACAACGAGCAATTGGCACAAATGCAAAAAAACTCCAGCCGCAAAAACAAACTCATTCTTCAACTCCTCAACAATCCGCAGCAACTGCTCACTACAATACTCATTGTCAATAATTTGGCAAATATTGGTATCATTATTTTATCCACCATTTTTTTCAACGTGTTATTCGACTTTAGCACTACACCCACCTTTGGCATTGTACTACAGGTAGTGGTGGTTACATTCATAATTTTACTTTTTTGCGAAATACTACCAAAAGTTTATGCCAACAAGTACGCCCAAAGTTTTGCATCGTTTATCATATATCCCATCTATGTTTTAAATGCGCTGCTCAAACCGGCAAGTTTTCTGTTCATTTCGTCCACATCGCTCATTCGCAACAAGTTTCAGAAAAGGCAATCAAACATTTCGCTCAACGATTTGAGCGGAGCACTCGACCTAACCGAAAATTCAATCAACGAAGACAAAGATATTTTGAAAGGAATTGTTGGCTTCTCCAACATAATAGTAAAAGAAATTATGCGTCCGCGCATAGATGTATTTTCTATTGACGACAAAAACCATCCACCCATCAACGAAATTACAGAGGCTATCAAGCAATCGGGGTATTCGCGCATACCCATCTACGACGAAACATTCGACAACATAAAAGGCGTACTCTACGCAAAAGACCTTTTGCCCCACCTCGACGACGCAAACAAAGATTGGCGACAACTCATGCGAAGCCCCTACTATGTGCACGAAACAAAAAAAATAAACGAACTTCTAAAAGAATTTCAAACCAAAAAAATTCACCTTGCCATAGTTGTTGACGAATACGGCGGCACGCAAGGAATTGTTACTCTCGAAGATATTTTGGAAGAAATAGTGGGCGAAATTAGCGATGAATACGATGACGAAGAACTTGCCTACAAACAATTGAGCGAAAATGTATTTCTGTTTGAAGGAAAAATACTTTTAAACGATTTCTACAAAATAATTTCCATCGATTCGGGGGTTTTCGATAAAATAAAAGGCGATGCCGATACACTTGCAGGCTTAATTCTTGAAATGAAAGGCGAAATACCCCAAAAAGGCGAAAAAATTGAATACAAAAACTTTCTATTTCGAATTGAAGCAGGCGACAACCGAAGAATAAAAAAAATAAAAGTGGTAATAAAACAAAACAACATCACCCAGAATCAAGCGAAATAAAAGCAATCAAAATTATAATACCACCATTTTTTTATAAACATTTTGATAATTCATAGCAAATCACTACTTTTGTCGCGAATGCGGATGGAGCGAAGTCGCAAGGGGACATCAAAAGTCCCCTTATTTATTGCAGATTAATCAATTACAAACAGATAATGGTTCACGTACAAAGAATTACAGAGCTTCTAAATTCATATCTCGAACAGAATAAGCTCGGAGAAAATAAAAAGGAACTATTTGTAGTAGAAGTTACTATAAAAACAGGAAACTCTATTTGGATTTTTGTTGATAGCAACGATGGAGTAACCATTGACGATTGCGTGAGCGTAAGCCGGTACTTAGAAAACACCATTGGCGACGAAATTCACGATTACAATTTCAATGTTTCATCTGCCGGACTCGACCTGCCATTGAAAGTACAAAAACAATATCAAAAAAATATTGGAAAAAAAGTAGATATTGTACTCAAAAATGGGAATAAACTCACAGCCAAACTTATAGGCACCGAACAAGACGGAATTGCGATTGAAACAGAAAAGAAAGTAAAAGACGAGAAATCGAAAAAGAAAATACTTGTAACCGAAAATGCAATTCTGAAATACGAAGAAATTAAAACGACCAAAATCAAACCTGATTTTTCTGGTATTTAAAATGTATAATTGATAACAGACAATGGAAAATCTGAATTTATACGACACTTTTGCTGAATTTAAAGAGCATAAAAACATAGACAGAGCAACTATGATGCGGGTTCTGGAAGACGTATTTCGTTCTTTACTATTGAAAAAATACGGTACCGATGAAAACTTCGATATTATTATTAATATTGATAAAGGAGATTTCGAAATCTGGAGAAACCGCGAAGTAGTAGCTGACAACGAAATTACTGAGCCGTACAAACAAATAAGTTTGACCGAAGCCAGAAAAATTGACGAAGATTACGAAGTGGGCGAAGAAGTTACCAACGAAGTTAAACTCGGAGAATTTGGTCGCCGTGCCATACTCGCACTCCGTCAGAACCTAACTTCACGTATTCTGGAACTCGAAAAAGACAGCCTTTACAACATTTACACCGAAAAAGTGGGGCAAATTGTTGCGGGCGAAGTTTATCAGGTTTGGAAACGCGAAATCTTAATTCTCGATGACGAAGGCAACGAGTTGATTATGCCCAAAACCGAACAAATCCCCTCAGATTATTTCAGAAAAGGCGATACGGCAAAAGCAGTGGTTTCAAAAGTTGAACTCCGAAACAACAATCCGTACATCATCTTATCGCGCACAGCCCCCGAATTTTTAGAACGACTTTTCGAACTGGAAGTTCCCGAAATTTCAGACGGGCTAATCACAATTAAGAAAATTGTGCGTATGGCTGGCGAAAGGGCAAAAGTTGCAGTAGAATCGTACGACGAACGCATAGACCCAGTTGGTGCTTGTGTAGGTATGAAAGGCTCACGTATTCACGGAATTGTACGTGAATTGAAAAACGAAAATATTGACGTTATCAATTACACCACCAACACTCCGTTGTTTATTACCAGAGCACTCAATCCTGCAAAAATTACGTCCATAAAAATTGATGAAGAACACAAACGCGCCGAAGTATATTTGCACCCCGAAGAAATATCGAAAGCCATTGGAAAAGGCGGCTTAAATATAAAATTAGCAGGCGAACTCACTGGTTACGAAATAGATGTATATCGCGAAGCAGTAACCGAAGACGAGGAGGACGTTGCATTAGATGAATTTACAGACGAAATTGAAGAATGGATTATTGAAGTACTCAAATCAATAGGTTGCGATACTGCCAAGAGCGTACTCGACCTTTCGGTGGAAGAACTTGTTCGCCGTACCGATTTAGAGGAAGAAACAATAGCTGATGTGGTAGAAATATTGAAAAAAGAATTTGATTGATATTTTTCGTGAAGCTGTTTTTGATTTGATAAAAATTTAAAACAGCTTCAGCTATATTGTTAAACTATTTTTGTGGTTATTATTGCTTCTAAACAGATTATTTATGGCATTTTACAATGCGTGAAAAATTAAAAATTAAACTTTACAACATTATTATGGGTAAAGGCATCAGACTTAGTAAGTTAGCAAGAGAATTGAATGTAGGAATTACAACCATTGTTGAATTTCTGCACAAAAAAGGGATTGAAATAGACCAAGATCCAAATTCTAAGGTGTCGGCAGAGCATGAGAATCTGTTGAAACGTGCATTTAGCAGCGATTATGATGCTAAAAAACAATCGGAAAAACTGAGTTTACGCATATCAAAAGAGCGTAAGCAATCCTTAACTCTCAACGATGTTAAGCCTACTGAAAAAGAAGAACCAGAAAAAAATGAAAAAGTTCTCCATATTAAAGATATTAGTGGAAGCAATATTAAAGATGAAATCCGTAAAAAAAGAGAAGTACAAGAGAGTTTTCCCGAAAAACAATCGTACAAAGTAATTGGAAAAATAGACCTTGAAAATCTGAATAAAAAAACAGAAAAGGAAACGATTGAACAACATAAAACTGAAATCGAAGAAGAAGAATATCACCAAGAGCAAACTCTTGAACCCGTAATTGAATTCGAACACGAAGAAAAACACGTAGAACCTGAAATTTATTCGGAAGTTGAGCAGCACGAAACAACTGAAATATACGAAAAACCAATTCACGAAAAGGTGGAAGAATTGAACAATCAGCAAAATTTTGAAGAACATTATCCAGAAGAAACTATTAAAGAAAATAATACATTGGATAAAGAAATTATACCTGTAGTACCAGAACCAGAGAACAAAACAAGCGTTGAGCCTGAAAGGAAAGAAATTAAAATTATCGGACGCATAAATCTGGATAACCTGAATCAGAAAACACGCCCCGATAAAAAAACGCGGAAACAAAAGTTGGACGAGAAGAAAAAATCGTTCGATGAAAAGGCTAAATCGTTTGAAGAAAGGACAAAACCTTTTGAAGAAAGGACAAAAAAAATTGTTTTAAAAAGTACATGGGAATCAGAAAACAATCAACGAGAAGAAGTTAAAAGCTCCGAAAATCTCGAAATTCGATTGAAAGATGATGATTCGTCCAACAACTTTCTGAAAACAAAAGTTGAAAAGCTAACAGGTCCTACAGTTATTGGCAAAATGGATTTGCCGATTGAACCCGGAAAGAAAAAACTGATTGCCACTTCGCTCGATGCACCTCAAACAAACAGTCGCAAAAGACGCAAGCGCAAACGGGTTCAAAAGAAATTCAATGAAGAGCAAAAATCTACTTCGCCTTCAACCCCCACTACACCTTTGTTGATAACAAAGAAAAAAGACCGTGTAGAAACTCGTGAGGTTGAAAAAACGAAAGACGATTCGCAAAAACATATACTTAACAAGGCTAAAAAGCAAGTTAAATCTACTTCCACTTCTACAACCAAAAAGGTAAAGAAAATTATCAAAAAAGAGGTGAACGAAGAAGATGTTCAAAAACAGATAAAAGAAACTCTTGCCCGCCTTACTGCCGGTCGCCAAAAAAGCAAGTCTGCCAAATATCGCCGTACAAAGCGCGATATGGTGAGCATGAAGCAGAAGGAGGAAAAAGAAAAGATGGAGAAGGAAAAGAATATACTCAAGGTAACAGAATTTGTATCGGTAAACGAACTTGCCAATATGATGAACGTACCTGTAAACGAGGTAATTTCGGTGTGCATGAATCTCGGTTTGGTGGTTGCTATCAATCAGCGACTTGATGCCGAAACAATTGCAGTAGTTGCCGAAGAGTTCAACTTCGAAACCAATTTTATCAGCGTAGAATTGCAAGAAAACATTCAGGAAGAGGAAGATAGAGAAGAAGATTTACTCCCACGCGCACCGATTGTTACAGTAATGGGACACGTTGACCATGGGAAAACGTCGCTCCTCGACTATATTCGCAAAACAAACGTTATAGCCGGCGAAGCAGGAGGTATTACTCAGCACATTGGAGCTTACAGTGTGGAAGTAGGTGGTGGAAAGCGAATTACATTCCTCGATACTCCCGGTCACGAAGCGTTTACAGCCATGCGTGCACGGGGTGCACAGGTTACCGACATCGCCATTATTGTGGTTGCTGCCGACGACAGCGTTATGCCCCAAACCATTGAAGCTATAAACCATGCCTCAGCCGCTGGTGTTCCTATTGTGTTTGCTATCAACAAAATAGACAAATCGGGCGCAAATGCCGAAAGAATTAAAGAGCAATTGGCGAAGATGAATTACTTGGTAGAAGACTGGGGTGGAAAATATCAGTCGCAAGAAATATCTGCAAAACAAGGTATTAACGTAGAACTTCTGCTCGAAAAAGTACTTCTCGAAGCCGAAATTCTGGAACTGAGAGCCAATCCGAATAAAAATGCCATCGGTACAATCATTGAATCATCGCTCGAAAAAGGACGCGGATATGTAACAACCCTTTTGGTTGAAAACGGAACATTGAACGTGGGAGATGTAATTCTCGCCGGAACATTTACGGGTAAAATTAAGGCAATGTACAACGAACGCGACAAACGGGTGGACAATGTGAAACCTGCCGAACCGGTACTTATTCTCGGACTCAACGGTGCTCCCCAAGCTGGCGACCGTTTCCATATTATGAATTCGGAAAAAGAAGCCAGAGAAATTGCCACCAAACGCAATCAGTTGCAGCGCGAACAAAGTATGAGAGCCCAAAAACACATTACTCTTGATGAAATTGGTCGCCGTATTGCCATTGGAAACTTCAAAGAACTGAATATCATTGTAAAAGGCGATGTGGACGGTTCTATAGAAGCCCTTTCGGACTCACTCATAAAACTGAGCAACAGCGAAATACAAGTAAATATTATCCACAAAGCAGTAGGTCAGATAATTGAATCTGATGTTATGCTGGCTGCCGCATCGAACGCAATTATTGTTGGTTTCCAAGTGCGTCCATCGTTGGGTGCTCGCCGACTTTCGGAAAAAGAAGGTATTGATGTTCGCCTCTACTCCATTATCTACGATGCCATAAACGAAGTAAAAGATGCTATGCAAGGTATGCTCTCGCCCGAAATGAAAGAAGAAATTTTGGGTACGGCAGAGGTGCGCGAAGTATTCAAAATTACAAAAGTGGGTACTGTGGCAGGTTGTATGGTGAGAGATGGAAAAATTATGCGCAATTCGCGTGTTCGACTCATTCGTGAAGGTATTGTGGTATTCACCGGCGATGTACTTGCGTTGAAACGTTTCAAAGAAGATATGAAAGAGGTGAAAAGCGGTTTTGAATGCGGTATAAGTATTGACCGTTTTAACGATATAAAAGAAGGCGATACCATTGAAGCATTCCGCCAAGTAGAAATTGAACGTAAACTCGAATAATATTGATTGGCTAAAAAAATTATTTCATTTTCTCAAGCCATTTGAGAGTTTTGTAATAATTTTTTGATGTCAATTGAAGTAAATACAAACTATGTTCGCGGTTGTAATGCTGAATAACATAGTTGCAAATTTTATCGAACTTATCTTTGCTTTTCAACCAGTTGAGAAGTATAAAATACGAAACATTGGGTTGTGGCTTCACTTTGCTGCTTCTGAAAATGTTTCGTATTTTTTCTCTAATGCTAAGTGTCTGAAAAATATGTCGTTTCATTACTGTTTTCACCCGCGTACTTTCGTTGAACATATAAAAAAGGTCGAGCATAGCTAAGTTTTCTATCTCCTCGTCTTCACTCTCCAATTCGGGAATAAGCGATTGAATAATGCGGTTTTTTTGGTCGATAATATTTTTGTATTTGGCTGAACCTTCGATAATTGCCGCCACAAAATCTGACCAAAATTTTGCCTGCACAATACTCGGCAACATGAGTGCATTGCCAAAAGGCGAAAACAGCGCAGAGAAGGGCCACGCCAAAATGCTACGGAAAAAATTGGCGCGAATTGTTCCTTTGTCGAAACCGCGAATATAGTTGTGAGAGGCAAGATATGTTCCGTTGGCTATATTGATAAAGAAGAACTTAGCAAATTCATATACACCGCCTTCGTGCTCCCACTGCCACACCACATCGAAACGAGATTTTACAAACCCCAAAATGGGCACCGAAAACCCCGTCCAAAACAACGACTGTGCTACGTTTGTCCAGTTTATATCTTTGCTTGTCCATTCGGTGGGTTTAAAACCGTTGCCCGAAATCAAATCTACAAACATATTGCGGCTACCCGTAATGGTAAACCACAACAAAGCGTACTCAATTCCAACGGTAAAATATGCGGGAATAAATCCTATCAATATAAAAATAAGATTTTTTACCGACGGATTGGTGTATTCCCACACCCGAAGCGGAGAAAGTAATTTTTCTCTTTTTTCGTCTCCCAACTCATTCAGTTTGGTATCGTCAACTTTTCCCAAACAAATAATGTTTGGCTTTTCAGACTGCTTGAGTGGTACTTTGGGAGCCAACGATTGGTCGTAAATAATTTGAGAAATTTCGGCGGGCAAGCGAACGTGCTTTTTTTTGAATAAGCGTTGCTGATGTTTTGCCAAGCGATTTTCGAACAAAAAACCCATACCCGGCACTAAGGTAGAGCGTCCGGTGGCATCGCTGCCAATGGAGGGAGTGAGCTTTTTTTTTTTGTTTTTATCAATCAATTCGCGCAGCTTATATTCGTCTACCACAATTTTCAATTCATCAATCAGAGTTTTTATTCTGATAAATTTCTTATCATTCAAATAACGAATAAACAATGCAAATGCCTCAAAATCGCGCTCTTGTGTATTGATGCTGTCGAACATATTGAACACTTCGGTATGCGAAATATACTCATAATTATCAATAATCATGTTTATTGCAGCATCTAACCCATGCTCAAATGGTTGAATGAATTTTATTTTTCCACCCGCTTTTTTGGCAAACGTGTAAATTTCTTGCAAACTACTTACAGCAGTTTCAGACAAAATTTGCTCATTGTCGGCAAAATATTTCATTCGAATTTTTTCGGGTTCAAGCTCGGCGTACTCTTGTCGTATATCGTTGTATTTCTGATTTATGCGTTGTAGTTCTTCGGCATCGAACTGATTGGGCGAATGGATTGCAAGGTTTCGCAAGGCGGTGATTTGCAGTGCCCGTTTTTCGAGTACTGCTTTGAGGCGCGGAAACAAGAATTCGCCCAGCAAACGGCGCGAGCGTATTTTGTGCGACAGTACTCCGTCTTGCTGTTCGAGCGAAAGCGGTTTCAAATAATACATTGAACCTTCTTCGTAGCCTTCGTTTATTTTGGGCAAATATTCGGTATTGAAGCGGTTTATCAAGTAAGTAATATTCTGAAAACGCTGTTTTTGGTTTTCATTCAATTCGAAAAGAAAGGCATTCAAATCGTCAGTTTTGTTTTTCAGAAATCGTTTAAATTTTTTCTTTTTGCTCGAAAATTCGGGCATAATGTACATATAGTGAAACTGCATTCCATCGGTAATTGCGCTAAATTCTATGGCAATGTTCACCTTGATTCCCAGTATTTTGCCAGCTTCAAGCACTTCAAATATGGCATCTTCTCGCTCTAAGTTGTTGTAGGCAACCGTAATTTCGGATATTCCTTTGATAAAGGCATCAATAATGAGCTGAATGGGCGATTTGCGACCATACGATGCGTTGTCGTGCACATGATAGTCCCAGCCCATTTTCAAATCGTGAAGTTCTTCTCCGGTTTCGGGAACTTCAATAATATCTAATTTATTGAGAAATTTACGGATAGCGCGTGGATGTCCAAACGATGCTACGGTAAAATCCTGCATCAGTTCTAATTGAATTCGTTTGTTGTCGCGGTTTTTTACGGCTTCTTTCATCAACGCAAGTTGTACTCTGGCTGCGTTGAGAGGCATTTTGTCGGAACGCGAAAAATGTACGTGTTCGGAAAGTAAACGCAAAGCCTGAATTCGCTCTTTGAAGTTGAACGAATCGAGGCTTTTGGTAATTTTTAGATAATTCTCGATAATGGTGGTGCGGCGTTTTTTAAATTCTTTGATAAACCCACGCGGATGCGAATCGGGGTAATCCTCAATTATTTCGGGCAAATCAATGCTGATATTTATTTTTGACCGAAGGGTTCGCAGATTTTTTGTAAAACTTATGAAATCTACAATTTGGTTGAAAATTCGTACTATCATTTAAAAAACACCATTAGGGGTTATACCTATCCACTGAAAATATGTTTGCCCCATAAAGATAGAAACAATCCACGAGATAACCAACATTATGAAGCCAAATTTGAACGTATCTGTCAAACTATAATGGTCGGTGGAATAAAGCAGCAGCGCAGGTTTGCTATTGAACGGCAATACGTAAACGTGTTCGATAAGCATTGCCATTGGAAACGCCAAACTAAGCACCGAAAATCCGTAGCGATTGGCTACTCCAATAGCAATGGGAATGAAAAGCATAGCTCGCATGGTTTTGGATTGGAATAGTAACGCGCTGAATATCATAGCTCCGGTGAGAATAATGTACAGAAAACCAAACGAGGTGCTGTGTCCCAAGCCCATAGAATCGAAGGCGGCATTTACGGCAAGTGCCGGAAGGTCGGTTACAGATAAGCCTTCGCCCAAAGTGTAAGCTCCAGCCGAGAACATAAGCAGGTGCCAAGGAATGTCCACATCGTTCCATTTTACCACTCCAATTTTGGGCATAAGTGCCACAACTGCACCTATAAACGCCACAGCCGTAGGGCTAATGCCGTGCAATGAGTCGGTTGTCCACAACGCAAGTATGCTTCCGAAAATAACAATGGCTTTTATTTCCGAAAATTTTACTTTTCCCATTTTATGAAGTTCTGCTTTCAGGCTGTCCATACCGCCTTCTATGTGTGGAGTTCGTTCTTCTGGTTTTATTCGGAAAACGAGTTTTGTACCTACAAACCAAGCAATGATAATGAGAATAAATGCCGTAGGTGCGGCTGCCTTCATCCAATCGAAAAAAAACACCTCAGAGCCAATAGCTCCAGCTATGAGCGATGCCGCCAGTAGGTTTGCTCCCGAACCAGTGAGGAATGCACTTGCCGAAATATTGATTTGAAATAGATTTTGAAGGATAAGATTTCGCCCAAAATTGTTTTTGTTTTTGCCGCCAGTTGCGCCATATACCGCAGCCACTACCATAAAAATGGGCAACAAAATGGTTGCCTTAGCTGTGGTAGCCGAAATAAACATGGACAGAACAACGTTGATAACAATAAAGCTGAAAAATACGGTTGTGGCATTTTTACCGAATTTGACAATAAACCACAGTGCAAACCGCTTGGCAACGCCCGTAGCTACCAGCATACTTGCCAATATAAACGATAAGATATTGAGCCACATAACACTATGCCCCAGTTGTGCATAGGCTGCTTTTTCGGGCAGAACACCTGTAAGCACCAACGCCACAATGAGCATGAGTGAAGTAAGGTAATTGGGTATTGCCTCTGTTATCCACAAAATGAGTGATGCAGTAAAAATGGCAAGCATGGCAATATTGGTTTGTGTAAAGGCTATTACACCTATTTTTACGTAGATTTCCTTTGCTTTCTCCGATAAAATTTCAGTGTTGATGTTTTGCAAGAAGGGTATATCAAACACAAAGTAAATGAGAATGAACAGAATAGCTGCCAAAGGTGCGCCAATGTTTTGCAGTAGGGTTTCGAATTTCGATTTTGAACGTACAGGAAGTTTTTCAATCCTGTAATTGTTCATATCCAGAATGTCTTTGTGATTTTGTTCCATTTTGTTTGTTTTTTTTTAACTTTCCGAAAGTCTAAAACTTTCGGAAAGTTATGAGTCATAAAATACTGATTACCAATTCTTATATGGGTTTTTCATCAGCATAGAATTGAAATATTTTACATCGCCTGTAACTTCTACGCCGAGCCATTCGGGTTTTTCAAAGGCTTCGTCTTCAGCTTTCAGTTCTACTTCGGCAACTACCAATCCTTGATTATCGCCATAAAATTCGTCCACTTCAAAGGTGTGCATTCCGGCATCTACCAAAAAGCGGGTTTTGTCTATTACTCCGGGTTCGCAAATTTTCAATAGTTCTTCCACTTCATTTACAGCTATTTCTTTTTCCCACTCGTAGCGCGAAGCACCCGAATCGTTGCCAATTCCTTTGATGGTGATAAAACCTTTGTCGCCCTTAATGCGCACTCTTACAGTACGTTCGGGAATTGAGGATAAGTAACCCTGAGTGATGCGGGTTTGTTTTTTGGCTTTCGACTTGTATTCGCCTTTCACCAAAAATTTACGTTCAATTTCTTGTGCCATTTTATTTCGATTTTAAAATTTTGATATTCAATTAGTTTACAAACGATTTGTCAATCATACCTACCACACGCTTAATGGCTTGCAAGTAGTTGATGTTTTCCATACCTTCGAGTCCCACGTCTTTCATGGTTTTTTTAATGTCTTCCACTTCTGTCGATTCTGAGTTGATAGTTACCAATTTAGCACCGTTAATCCACACATTGCCCACTTCGCAAATGGTATTGTTGAGCATATATCCAAAGCGTTCTTTTTTTACTTTTACAGCCAGTAGGTCGCGGTTGTTGCGCACCATTTCCATAAATTCGTCGTAGGTATATTCGTCTTTTGTCAGTTGGGGCATTTCCACTTGGAAAGCGGGGAAAACTTCTTTCTCAAGCATTTCGGCTTTCATTGGAAATTCGCCTTTCATCAGCGGATTCCACTGTTCCAAACCGTCAACCGTTTGAACGTAGGTTTTGATGTCCATTTTACCATCGCGAATTTTGGTATTGTTAATGTCGTTGGTGCGCGACATGATGTAGATTTCCTCCGACACTCTGCGCCATACCTTCTCCGGTACAGCAGCCGAAATACGAGCCATACGGAAGGCTTCTTTTTCGAAACAGTTACCAAAAGTTCTAAATTCAAAACGTGGTTTTGAAATTTCGCCGATTTTTAATTCTGAGTTTGCCATTTTAAATGAATTTTTATATATGAATGATTCTTAATTATTTAGATTTTATAGTTGGTTAAAGGTTCAATTCCAGTAATTTGTTTTATTTTAAGGGGGTAGTTTGTATTTACATAATTATCGCCCACTTCCAATAGTTGGAAAGTGCTAAACACATCGGCGGTATTTTCCGATTCAATGTTGAATGTGCGTATCATTGCGCCATTTATCAGATTTACAGCTATTTCGCAATTGCAATTATTGAACATAAATTCGGTTTTGCTTTTAAAAACCTCCACAATTTTTAGGTCGGGGTCGGCATTTACCACATTTTCAATAAAATCAATAATGCTGTACAGTTTGTTGTCCACGTTTGGGGCTTCGAGTCCGGTTGCCGGAAAAAATGTGTTTTCAATTACATCTTTGCTGATAGGAAAATCGCCTACAAAATTGACATTCCATTTTTCGAGTTTTTCTACAGTCGAAATTAATTCTTTGATTATCAATTTTTTATTTCTGATAAGAATGTTGAAAGTGGAATTGGCAGCCGAAACAATATAGTAATCGTAATTTTCTTTTGGCTCAAGCCCTTTACCCAATTCGAGTAATTTTTTTTCGGTTTCACCAAAACTTTGTCCAAAAGCTCTGAACTCAAAGAGTAGTTTATTTACACACATATTTCTGATTTTAAGGTAGTTGATAAAAATGTGTTTGAACTTTCCGAAAGTTTTAAACTTTCGGAAAGTTACAGAATATTAATAGTTGTTTGCAGCACCTTTGCTTTCGCTTGGAGCTTCTATCCACTTAGTTGCAGCGTTGGTTTTACGGGCTATCAAAGTGGCTGGCGTAACGCCATCGTCTTTCATTATCCAATTGATTTTCAGCATTTGGTCAACTATTGCTTCGGCAGCATTAATTAGTGTAATGTCTTCGCCAGAGCTACTTATTCCAAAAGTTCCGGGTGTTGTATCGCCACCTGTTTCCAAAACAAAATATTCTCCGGCTGCAATGGTAGTTCCGGCAGGGAAAGTGTATCCTTTTAGAACTCCACCACTGTCGTGTAAAATAAATCCGCTAATGTCAATTGTCGCATTGGTTCCGTTGTAAAGTTCAATATAGTCGTATGGTGTGCCAGATGCTTGTATTTCGTTTATAACCAATTGATTGAGCGGCAAGGCAGGCGAATAGGTAACGAAGGGCCAAGTAGAAGCCACATCGTGATTGAATGGACTTGTTACCACATCGTTAACCACTGTTTCCATTGGATAATATGTTTTCAATCCTCCGTTATCTTCGGCTCTCAAGTAATAGCGAACAATTGTACCGTCCAACTGTCCGGGAATGCTTCCATTAAAGGTTACATTGTCGGTTGTAGTGAGGGTTACAGTGGTTTTTGTAGTGGCTAAGGCATCGTTAATTACGTAGTACAAACGCACTTCTTTTGCTCCAGAGCGGTCGGTAATTTTCACGGTAAAGTTCACGGCTTCGCCCTCAGCAGGGTTTTCGCTCGAAACTGTTACAGAGGTAAATGCCGGATTGCCGTTGGCAACGGTAAAAGTAGCCGCAGTGGTTGGGGCTGTTTCGGGGAAATAGGTTTTCTTTCCAGTTTCGTCAGTAGCTACAGCGTAGTATTTCACCACAGTACCAGCGTTCATAGCCGGAATACGGTATTTG
>JFJP01030989.1_pt1 | contig 14385 bp, 18 predicted proteins | sample 431651 | NCBI WGS metagenome assembly JFJP01 (sample SAMN02602958, study PRJNA72255) | Microbial mat metagenome, whole genome shotgun sequencing project. | biome: fresh water; feature: sink hole; material: water; isolation source: purple microbial (photo- and chemosynthetic) mats found in... | reverse complement strand
ACATCGTCCAGCTTGAACGGCTTAATCACCGCCGTGATCAATTTCATTGCAAAATCTCCTGTGGTCTCGAACACCCCGATGGGGCGACGTAATTGTTCCGGCGTCTCTGCGAACGCCGCCCACTCACGCCGACCGTTCGTTTGGCCAATGGAAAGCACATCGTGTGCCATTGAAAATAAAAAAATTAAAATCAGTAAGTTATTTAAATAATGCTCTTCTTTTTTTCTTAATCCGGGAATGAATTGCCCCGATGTCCCGGTTGGTGCACTTATTTAGTGCAATCAACGGGGGGCATACAAACCGGAAATACCCGTTAAACTTGGAGACGACAATCTCATCTCTGGAGGAATTTCCATGATCGACCCGAAAACTTTCGATGATCTGGCCAAGCGCTTTGCGGAAGCCGTGCCGCCGGGCGTTCGGCAATGGCAGGCTGAAATGGAAAAGAACGCCCATGCCACATTGCAGGCGACATTTGCCAAGCTGGACCTGGTGACGCGTGAAGAATTTGAAGTTCAGCAGGGCGTGTTGGCGCGCACCCGCGCCAAATTGGAGGAACTGGAAAAACAGGTCGCTGATCTGGAAGCCAAAGTCGCTGGTGGTAAGCGGCGCAAGACCACCGAGAAAACCGCTGAACCGGATAGTGGCGAGTAACGCTGCACTCAAACAGTGCGATTCCCCTGAATGCTGTAGTAAAGAGCTATTCCATTCCCATGTCGCTCGCGATCATTTATACCCGCGCTCAGGTGGGCATCGACGCCCCACTGGTCAGCGTAGAAGTTCATCTATCCGGCGGCTTGCCGGGACTGTCCATTGTCGGCCTGCCGGAAGCCGCGGTGAAGGAAAGCAAGGATCGAGTGCGCGGCGCGATCCTCAACAGTGGCTTCGAGTTTCCGGCGCGCCGCATCACGATCAATCTGGCACCGGCGGATCTGCCCAAGGAAGGTGGCCGCTTCGATTTGCCCATCGCTTTGGGCATCCTGGCGGCTTCCGGCCAGATTCCCCGCGAACGGCTGGATCAATACGAATTGCTCGGTGAGCTGGCGCTGGGCGGAGATTTACGGCGGATTCGCGGCGTTTTGCCCGCTACGCTGGCCTGTCGCGATGCTGGACGCACCTTATTAGTTCCCGGCGACAATGCTGGGGAAGCAACACTGGTCAGCGGTGCCAAGGTGCTCGGCGCGGCGCATTTGCTGGAAGTCTGTCGGCAGTTGGCCACCGGCAATGCCCTGCAACCGCCCCCTGCACCTATTCGGACACCCTTGGAAGCGGTTCTGGAGCGCGATTTAAGCGATGTGCGCGGTCAGCATCACGCCAAGCGGGCTTTGGAAATCGCGGCAGCGGGCGGACATAATCTGCTCCTGATCGGTCCACCCGGCACCGGCAAGACCATGCTCGCCAGTCGGCTGCCCGGCATCATGCCGCCGCTGACTGAAGTGGAGGCGCTGGAAACGGCGGCGATTGCTTCGGTCAGCAACCAGGGACTGGATTTAAAGCAGTGGGGCATGCGGCCATTCCGCGCCCCGCATCACACCGCTTCCGGTGTCGCCTTGGTCGGCGGCGGTGGTCAGCCCCGGCCCGGCGAGATTTCCCTAGCCCATCACGGGGTGCTATTTCTCGACGAATTGCCGGAATATGACCGGCGGGTGCTGGAAGTGCTGCGCGAACCCATGGAATCGGGACACATCACCATCTCACGCGCCGCCCGCCAGGCCGATTTTCCCGCCCGGTTTCAAATGGTGGCGGCGATGAATCCCTGTCCCTGCGGCTATCTGGGCGATGCGGAACGGCGCTGCGCCTGTGGTCAGGAACAGGTGCGCCGTTATCGGGCGCGGGTGTCGGGACCGCTGATCGACCGCATTGACTTGCACATTGAAGTCCCCCGGCTGGCGCATCGGGTGCTGCGCGGCGAAGCTCCAGAAGAAAGCAGCGCGACGGTGCGGGAACGGGTTTGCATCGCCCGCGACCGGCAATTGCAACGGGTTGGTAAGCCCAATAGCGCGTTGGGCACCCGCGAAATTGAACAGCATTGCACACTGAGTGAGGCGGATCACAAGCTCTTGGAACACGCCCTGGAACGGTTGGGACTGTCGCCGCGCGCCTATCACCGGATTTTGAAAGTGTCTCGCACGATTGCCGATCTGGGCGGGAGCACCGGGATTAAGACGCCGCATCTCACTGAGGCGATCAGCTACCGGGCGCTGGATCGAACCATGATGCGCTAAACGTCAAACGGATCGTCGGCGGATACAAATGCGCCCCAGCCCAGATCATCCAGATTGACCACTCGCCGACGACCGTACTCGGCCAGAACTTCATGCGTCCGACGTTTCACAAAGCCTGCATCGCAGTTAGGAAAATCCAGTAGTCGCCGAGCCACTTCCAGCGGATTCACTCGTTCGCCGGTGTCGGCACTCATGAACGACTGCAGACCATCGGTCGATACGGCGATGGTGGGAAAAGTCTCCCGGTTGAAACTGAACACGGTCGGCGTGTCGAACAACTCCAAACGGGTCGTCGCGCCCTCCTCATGCAGATAGCTGATGCGCTGCCCCTGACACGCATCGCCAATCGCCTCCCGATACAACGCGCCACGCTCGGCATCCAGCAGATAACTCAGGTAATAGGGCGCATTCTCGGCATATTCCACCTGGATCGCTGCGACAGCGCCGGTTGTGCTGCGGGTGGCGATGCAGCCATCGCCGTACAAGTGGACATGGACTGTATCGCCATCGCACCAGGCGATCAGCAGGGTCGCGTCGAGTATGCCTTCATCCAGCCCCAGATCCCGCGCCTGCCGGGCGGCGCGTCGGATCATGCGTCGGCCTAGTCGCCAATGTTCGGCGCTGCGGCCCGGCTCATCGAAAGCGCCGCTGGCGAATCGGGACAACAGACGGCGGGCGTTCAACACGAGCAAACGCGCCCCAAGATCACTGTCCGGGGATGCTGAACAGCCATCTGCCAAAATGATATGGGGAAAGGGCGCGGTACCTTGGCAAACGTAGTCCTCGCAGAATAAATGCAGTTTGCCAATGGTGTACCAGGAATCTAGAACAAGGTTCATGAGCAATCCAGGGGTAGTCAGGTTAATTCAGGAATTTAGCGGCTTTAGCCGTCTTCATCCCGCGCCGCTGCATGTCCAGTAAAAACTGGTGGGCCAGTCCCTCAAAACCGGGGACGGGCGAGCTGGTGTCTTCAATCAATACCAGTTTGCGCACACGATCCTCGCCGAACTGGTCAGCAATATCCCGCACGGTATTGGCCACGCAGTGCGACAGCGCCTGACCGGACAGCGCGACGATATCCGCTTTTTCCAGCGTCTGGATGAGGCCAACATTAAGCTGGGTCGCCGGGTCATCGGGGTCTGGCACATCGGCCTGCACCGCCGAATAATGTTCAGTCCACGGATTATGGCCTTTGATATGGTAATCCACCCGGGCGCGTCGCCGTTCCTCCCAGCGCCGCAGCGCCTCAGCTACGACTGGAATGACGTTGTGGCCCCAGCCCCCCACCAGGCAATGCGGCGGCCAAATCGTCAGGATATAGCGATGGTGATCCCGCAAGGCCCGCACATAATCCAGCGCCCGGGGCAGAAAATCCGGGTTAAAGGGTCGCCAGACTTCGCGCTCGACATCCGGTACCGCAATTTGCGTGAAAGGCGTTGGCGCACAGCCCTGCTGATCCATCCAGAATAGCGGATGGGCGATATCCAGCAACTGATGAGTGTCCAGCGTTATGTGAATATCATCAATGCGGTCGCCCAGTCGATCCAGCAAACCGGCCAACCGCTCGGCGTCCGCGCTGGCTCCCGGCACCGGTAAAGCAGCGCCGGGCGCGTCGCTGAAGTCATTCTGCGGATCGATAATCAGAAATTCGAGAGACATGGCGGTTCTCCCCGGTTTTGTCACTGAAGATCGGCGGGTTTTCGCAACCCGTCCTGGTATTTTTATTATAGTCCAGTTAATTGTAAAAAGAAACTATCAAGCCTGAATTTCCATCGCTGCGTCTACCGGACTGCTATGATCATGAATCAATAACATCCTTCCTGGAGATTTGGTGTATGACCAACGAAGTTCCTGCAATTCCCGGCGAACTGTATTCTGCCCGCGCTGGTCGCCCAAACCTGGGGAAATAGGACATGCACATTTTCCCGGCTCCGCCCACCCGGCTCACCTTGGCCGACGGTACGATCCTCGCCTGTCACTGCAGTCCGGGCGCTGCGCCGGGCGTGATCTTCCTCGGCGGCTTCACCTCGGATATGACTGGAATCAAAGCGACTACACTGGAGCGCTGGTGTCAGGGCCGCGGTCAGGCATTCGTTCGTTTCGACTATTCCGGGCATGGCGCTTCCAGTGGTCAGTTCGCCGACGGCTCCATCGGGCGCTGGTCAGCAGAGGCGCTGGCGGTGCTGGATCAGTTGACCACGGGTCTACAAATTCTGGTCGGTTCGTCGATGGGCGCGTGGCTGATGTTGTTGACCGCACTCGCTCGACCGGAGCGCATCGCTGGGTTGCTGGGTATGGCTTGCGCCGCGTGCGGGAGCGACTGCGGCGTGAACGGGTCATCTCTCTGCCCTCTCCCTATGGCGAACCCTACATCATTGCCCTGCACCTCATCGAGGAAGCCGCTGCGCACCGGTTGCTGAACCGGACAGAATTGCCGATTCACTGCCCGGTGCGGTTGATTCATGGGATGCATGACGCTGATGCGCCATGGTCGGTCAGCATTCAGGTCGCAGAGAAGCTGACCAGTCCTGATACACGGGTCATTCTGGTCAAGGACGGGGAACACACCCTGTCGCGAGAGCCAGATTTGCGCCTGTTGACGCGCACCCTGGGCGAGATGCTAGACGGGCGATAGTTTTCAACAAGCCATAAGTCCAGTCAGACGCCAGCGCTGCTGTTCTGCCGCGGTGGAGCCTGACGTTGTTCGTCATCGGGCAGGGTGATGTTCAGCTCCAGAATCTCGTAGCCGCCCTCACGGTCTAGATGCACCTTGACCTGACTTTGGTCGATCGGCACATACTTGCGCACCACTTCGAGCAATTCCTTCTTGAGCGCCGGCAAATAGTCCGGACTGCTGCGGCGACCGCCCCGTTCATGCGCCACGATAATCTGCAATCGCTCCTTGGCGAGCGCCGCTGATTTGTTGGGCGGTTGCGGAAAAAACTTTTCGAGTAGGCCCATCATGGCTTATCCCCCACCAAACAGCCGCTTCAAAAAACCTTTTTTCTGAACCGAGGTGAACCGGTGCGGCAAGGCCTTACCCAGGAACCGATCAACCAGATCGTTATAGGCAATGCCGGCTTCGCTGCTGTCTTCGAGAATAACCGGCACCCCGGCATTCGAGGACTGCAAAACCGTCGATGATTCGGGAATCACGCCCAGTAGGGGAATACCCAGAATTTCCAGCACATCATCAACACTGAGCATATCGCCGCGATCTGCGCGTTCCGGCGCATAGCGGGCCAATACCAGATGCTCTTTGACCGGATTCTCTCCCTGTTCGGCGCGGCGCGAACGACTCGCCAGGATCCCGAGAATTCGGTCGGAGTCACGCACGGAGGAGACTTCCGGATTGGTGACGACCAGCGCTTCGTCAGCAAAATACAGCGCCATCAATGCACCGCGCTCGATGCCCGCAGGCGAGTCGCAAACGATGTAGTCGAATCCCTGTTTGAGTTCGCTCAATACCCGCTCTACGCCTTCCTTGGTCAGCGCTTCCTTGTCGCGGGTCTGGGAAGCCGGCAGGATGTACAGATTTTCCACACGCTTATCGCGAATCAGGGATTGATTCAGGTTGGCTTCGTTGTTGATCACATTGACGAAGTCATAAACGACCCGGCGTTCACAGCCCATGATCAAATCCAGATTGCGCAATCCGACATCAAAATCAATGACCACGGTTCGGTAACCGCGTTGAGCCAGACCGGTTGCGAAACTGGCGCTGGTTGTCGTTTTGCCTACGCCTCCCTTGCCGGAGGTCACCACGATAACGGTTGCCAAGCGATTGTCCCTGAGAGTTGTCTGTAAAATCGGTTTGAGCGGCTGATCATACCGGATCGTGGCCGCCCCCAGATGGATTAGCGAAGCAAATGTTCAATGATCAATCGATCTTCCATCAGATGAATCTGAACCGCTTTGCCCCGGTCTGCGGCATCCAGTTGTTCGCTGATTCGGTAACGTCCGGCGATGGAGATGAGCTCCGCTTCCAGACTATGACAGAAAATCCGGGTGTCGACGTCGCCCCTGACCCCGGCCAGGGCGCGGCCGCGCAACGCGCCATAAATATGGATATGGCCATCCGCAATCACCTCAGCCCCGGCGCTGACCGCACCCAGCACGATCAGGTCGCCGTCCGGCGCATAAATCTGCTGGCCGGAACGCACCGGATGACTCACGATCCGGCTGAGCGAAGCCACAGACTCAGTTTTATCCGGTTTTTTAGCGCTGCCTGCGCGGGTTTCGGGCAGAGTGGGCAATCCCGCCAATCGAGCCGCCGCTTGCTGAATTGGCGTCCCGTTGCGGATACCGACCGGCGCCATGCCAGCCATCGGGCGAATCGGTCATGCCCTCCAGATCGATCACCACCGGGGTATTATTAAAAAAACCGGGAGCCTGCTTGACCTTCTCGGCCAGATGCCGCTCGACAGCCGCCCGATTCATCTGAAAAAGATGCAGCACGGTCAAGGTAAACAAACTGCCCTTGAGTTCAAAGGGCGGAGTCTCCTCGCTGGCGAGGTGGATTGGTCGCAACAGCATGATGCCTCGGGCTGAACACTGAATTTTACAAGTTATTTTACACGTCCATTATGATAATGGAACGCATCTTTTCCAATTTATAGGCAGACTCACGGGTCAAATACCACTAGGCTTTACTATAGATCATCTTGCGCATTCTCGCGCGAAAGCGGCCCCTGGCTTACCAAAAATTAGCATCTCCAGGAATGTCCCCCTCATGCCAATACCCGTTTCCCGTTATATTTCCATCGCGCTTCTGCTGGCGAGTCTGGTCTGGCTCAACGGCTGCGCAACCCCACCACCCGCAGATCCTCAGGCTATGGCCCGCCAGCGGATTCTGGCGACTGCCGAACGGTTGGTGGGCACACCCTATATTCTGGGCGGCGAATCGCCGGTTGGCGTTGATTGCAGTGGTCTGGTGCAATACGCCTATCAGCAGGCGGGAATCCGTGTGCCGCGCACTACAGCGCAACAATTCCAGGCGGGGCGACCACAGCGCAAGGTGTTGCCGGGCGATCTGTTGTTTTTCCGCACGGACTACAGCGGCACGGTTTCTCATGTCGGCATTTACACCGGCCATGGCCAGATGATTCATGCTTCATCGGGCAGCCGACAGGTGCGCAAGGTCAAATTGAACCAGCGCTATTGGCAACAGCGCATGGTGGGTGGCGTGACTTTTCTGGGAGTCCGTCCGTCTGCGACGCCCATGGCCAGCGAAAGTTGGTTGCGTCCCAACGGGTAATCGCGAGATCGCCTGATTTACGAGCGACTCGCGGCCTGCTTCCGACGACGCACCCCACTCAGGTAGGGATTGGTTTTCAGTTCCTGTTCCAGCGTCGTCGCTGGACCGTGGCCGCTGCACACCAGCAGATGACCCGGCAGTTCCATCAGGCGGTGCAGGCTTTGTTCCATCAGTTCCGGATCGCTCATGGGAAAGTCGGTGCGGCCAATACTGCCGGCAAACAGGGTATCACCGACGAAAATGTAGGTATCGTCGTAATAGCAGCCCTGCCCCGGCGTATGGCCCGGCGTAGAAAGAAAGCGCAAATGCCAGTCGCCGTTGATATCGACGGTTTCGCCATCCCGCACTTCCCGGTCAATGCGTCCGAGCGGTCGGTCGAAGCTGGGCATACCGAAGAGCATCGAGCCTTGCTGCGGCAGCAGATCGTACATGGGTCGTTCCAGCACCGGCAGCCAGGCGATGGCCTCCGGGAACGCTTGTTGCAAATCCGCTAGGCCGCCGGCGTGATCAAAATGGGCATGGGTCAGCAAAATAGCGCGCAGGTCGGGACGCGGGTCGATTTCCGCCAGTATCCCGGCTAATTGCGGTCCTTCGCCGGTATCGACAACCGCGCAATGGCCGGTGACCGGATCTTCCAGCAGATAGGCATTGACCTGGAACGAACCGAGGGTGATGCAGCGAACTTTCATGGCGGTGTCTCAATGATATGGTCTTCCAGTCGGCGGGCGCGGCGTTCGGGAATGGCCCAGCCGCACACGCTCATCCCGGCCTGTCGGGTAGAACGCGGATCGGCGGTGCGTAGCGGATGCCAGTCCGGCAAGGGTTGACCTTCAGCCCGCAACCGATAGGCGCAGGTGGCGGGTAGCCAGTTAACGCGCCGCACTTCAGCCGGCGTCAACGTCACACAGTCCGGCACCCAGCGGAAGCGTTCGGCGTAGCGCGTACACTGGCCCGTCTGCAAATCCAGTAATTGGCAGGCGACCCGGGTGAAGAACAGTTCGCCGGTGTCCTCGTCTTCCAGTTTGTGCAAACAGCATTTACCACAACCATCGCACAGCGCTTCCCACTCGTCATGGGTCAGGTCGGCAAGGGCCGTGGTTTCCCAAAAGGTCGTGGTGTCCTCCCCTCTCCCGCCAATGGGCAAGGGGAGTCGGTGGTCAGTGAGCATCTCGCTGTAGATCAGGTGGTGATGTAGTCACGCAGCGCCTGAGCTTCCTTGGCGGTCTCTTCCAGCTTGGCCTTGACCAGGTCGCCGATGGAGACCACACCGATCATTTTACCCTCTTCATTCACGACTGGCAGGTGACGGAAGCGCTTAATGGTCATGATGGCGAGGATCTCGCTGACCGTGTCATCCGGCTTGCCGGTGGTCATATCGCAGGTCATGCAGGGCCGAATCGACATTTTGGCAAAATCAGTCCGGCCTTCCGCGCACAGGTTCAGCACATCGCGCTCGGTGAAAATGCCTGCTGGCGAACCATCGGCGTTCGGGATCATCACCGAACCGACCTTGTGTTCATCCATTGCACGGATGGCGTCGGCGACAGTGGCACCGGCCGGTATGGTCACCGGCTGACCGCCTTTCTGACTGAGAATTTCCTTCAAGTTCATCATGTCCGGGCATCCCCCAGGGTTAATTGAATGGAACGATCAGGTGGTGGTGATCGCTCATCATAATTTAGCAAACTTTAGCCCGCTTGTCGGGTTTAGCCCATCGCCAGCAACAAGCCATTCAGCCGTTTAACGAAGCTGGCCGGATCTTCCAGTTGCCCGCCCTCAGCCAGCATGGCCTGTTCAAACAATAGATTCGTCCAGTCGCCAAACCGGGTAGTATCGGCTTCATCTTTCTGATCGGCACATTCTGCCCGGCATCGCGCAGCAACCGCTCCATGTGGGGACTCATCGCGTATTCATCGACCACCAGACAGGCCGGCGAATCAGTCAACCGCGAGGAAATCCGTACTTCCTTGACCTTGTCGCCCAGCACGTCCTTGACGCGGGTGAGCAACTCTTTGTGCTGATCTTCGGCCTGCTTCTGCTCCTGCTTCTCCTCTTCGGAGGCAATTTTGTCCAGATCCAGCGCACCCTTGGCCACTGATTGGAAAGGCTTGCCTTCGAACTCGGTCAGGTGCGACATCAACCATTCGTCGACCCGGTCGGTCAGCAACAGGACTTCCGCGAAACTGTCGGCGCTGATGTAGTAGATCTTATCCTGACCTTCCTTCATCCGGCCGATATAGTCAGCCAGCGACACGGTTTGATCCGAGGCATCGGTATGGGTGGAGGAGAAGCGCAACAACTTGGCGATCTGCTCACGATTGCCATGATCTTCTGCAGGCCCTTCTTTCAGCGCCCGGCCAAATTCCTTCCAGAACTTGCCATATTTTTCGGCGTCATTCTGCGCCAGATCTTCCAGCAGACTCAGCACTTTCTTAACCGAGCCGCCGCGAATGCTGTCCACGACCTTACTGCTCTGGAGCAGTTCGCGGGAGATGTTCAGCGGCAGGTCGTTGGAATCAATGACGCCGCGCACGAAGCGCAAATAGCGGGGCATCAGGCGCTCGGCGTCGTCCATGATGAACACCCGCTGCACGTCCCACATATCGAACGGGGCGCGGGCGGGAATGAACAGCAGCGAGGTGTATTCCAGCTTGCCTTCCACCCGGTGATGGGTCCAGGCCAGCGGGTCTTCAAAATCGTGGCCGACGTGCTTGTAGAATTCCTGGTATTCCTCGTCCTTGATCTCTTGTTTGGGCCGCGCCCACAACGCCGCGGCCTGATTGATCCGCTCTTCTTCAAACGTTGGCGGCGCGTCCTTGTCCTCGCTGTACTTTTGCACCGGCATCAGCACCGGCAGGGTGATGTGATCGGAATATTTGGTGATGATCGAGCGCAACTGCCACTCGTTCAGCAAATCGACATGATCTTCATGCAGATGGAGGATGACTTCAGTGCCACGGTCCGCTTTCTCGACCGTTTCCAGGGTGTATTCGCCTTCTCCATTGGATTCCCAGAGGACGCCATGTTCCGGGATCATACCGGCACGGCGAGTGCGCAGAGTGACCTTGTCGGCGACGACAAAGCTGGAATAGAAACCGACGCCAAACTGGCCAATCAAGTTCGTATCTTTGGTTTGATCGCCGGTCAGATTCTGCATGAACTGGCGGGTGCCGGACCGGGCAATTGTGCCGATGTTGTCGATCACTTCCTGCCGATCCATCCCGATGCCGTTGTCGGCGATGGTAATCGTGCGCGCATCTTTATCGAAGTGAATGCGGATTTTCAGTTCGGAATCGTTCTCATACAACGCGCCATCGGTCAACGCTTCAAAGCGCAGTTTGTCGCAGGCGTCGGAGGCGTTGGAGATCAGTTCGCGGAGGAAAACTTCTTTATGGGAATACAGGGAATGCGCGACCAGGCGCAGCAACTGCTGCACCTCGGCCTGAAAACCAAGGGTTTCCTTGTGAGCTTCGACGGTCATGAGGAACGGTCTCCTGAGTAATGTTTTAATGTCAGGAGCGGATATGTGGATAGACCGCCGAATTTCAAGATGCCCCGCAGAGGCAAGACGGCTTGAACCGACTCTGCTGCTGGTGGGCAGCAGCAGATTAACCGGTCCAGTTGGCGAGTAGCCTTAATCCGCGATGGCGGCGTCCGGGTCAATACCTAACTGCCGGAGGCGAGCCGCCAACTGCTCAGCACGGGTTCGTTCCTGCTCAGCACGGAGGCGTTCGTGGACAACTTGGGCCTGGACCTGCTCAACGCAGAGGCGTTCGTGGATAACTTGCGCCTGAGCCTGATCGGCGCGGAGGCGTTCGTGGACAACCTGCGCCTGGGCCTGATCGGCGCGGTTCCGTTCCTGCTGGTAGTTGACCCACACAAAATCCTGATAGACCGGATCAGCGATCAACGTTTCCAGCGGTGGGCGACGCTCCAGGTCGTCGAGCCGCCAGCGAAAGCCAGGAAGGACTTCCGAATGCACAATTCGCCCCGGCCCGACCGGCAGCGGCGCATAAACCCCGCGGGCGGTGCGTCGGTAGAATTGCCGCAGTGCGACGGTCTCATGCAGCAGGTAATATTCCTGTACGCCCCCGGCGGCATATTCACCCTTTTTGACTACGGTATCCCGTTCCTGCTCGACTTTGCTGGAGGTCGAAACTCCTTCGATGCACAGGTCAAAAATTCCCCGATAGCTCTGCTCTGACCCGGTCAGGGGAATCGGGTTATCGTGGTGGACGACGCCATAGTCCGGTCGGCGGATGACGGTTTTGCCCGGCAGAGCTAGCCGAAAACCCATTTCCAGACCCACCCGATCAGCGATGGGCTGAGTGCGGAGGAATTCGGTCAGTAGTTGAATGAACCAGTCAAACACCAGGAACGTGGCATAGTTGGACACGCCTTTTTCCTCCAGGACGCCGTTGTTCCATTCGTAGGTGACGTCATGACCGAGATAGTAGTGTTCCCAATACGCTTCCTCGGTCACTGGCATACCGTCATAAGGGAGTTCAGGATCAGGGGGCAGGCGATGCAGAGTCCGGGCGCTCATGGCGGGCCTCCGGGGTGGGGAGAAGAAGACTAATTATAGAGGATTCCCGGCAAGGAAGGCGGGAGTGTTGCGAAACGGTTTTTTACTTTCTCATGCCGCAACAGCCAGCGCTTGATGGCCAGCGGATCGCCCGTTACTGCGCCCGCATATCCCCCTAAACCATGTTGCGCTACAACGCGATGGCAGGGAATCAGGATGGGAACGGGATTGGCGCGGCAGGCGCCGCCAATCGCCCGCGCCGCAGTGCCCAGTTGTTGCGCCAGTTCGCCATAGGTCAGCACGGTTCCGGGGGGAATGGCTTGCAGCGCTGTCCAGACCTGTTGCTGAAAAGCGGTTCCAGTCACCGCCAGTGGAACAGTGAATAGCGCATGGGGATCACGGAAATAGGCTTGCAACTGTTCAACGATACGCGCTGTCATCGCATCGGCTGGCGCCTGTTCAGGCGTATCAGCAGGCAAGTAATCGATGGCGCTGACAGCATCGCCAGCCATGCGCAAACCAATAGCGGCGAACGGCGCGGCGATAATGGCTTGGTAGACGCTTAAATTCACCAATTACTACTCACACGGAACGGCGTTCAACCAGTCGCGGCTGGCGTCGCCGTAAACGATGAAATGGGGATTCAGCAGCGAATCGCGGGTGTTGTAGCGCAGAGGCTGACCGGTTTCCGCCGAGATGACCTGACCGCCAGCGACTTCCACAATCGCCTGCGCGGCGGCGGTATCCCATTCCGAGGTCGGTCCCATGCGGGGATAGACATCCGCGGCACCTTCGGCAACCTGGCAGAATTTGAGGGAACTGCCGATAGCAACCAGTTGATGCGATCCCAGGGCGGCGACAAATTTTTGCAATCCCGGCCCGCCATGCGATTTGCTGCCAACAACGCGAATCGGTTGACCCGGTTGCACGGGTTGAACCGTAATCGGTTGCGGCGGTTGTCCCGGTTCCTGGCGGAACGCGCCATAACCACGGGCGGCAAAGTAGCACCGGCCGGTCACGGGAACCTGCACGACGCCCAGCACGGGTTCGTGATTTTCAATTAGTGCGATGTTGACGGTGAATTCGCCATTCCGCTGGATAAATTCCTTGGTGCCGTCCAGGGGATCTACCAGCCAGTAACAGCGCCACTGAACACGTTCGGCAAAGGGGATTGCGGCGGATTCTTCGGAAAGAATGGGCAGTTCTGGCGTTAGTTGGCGTAAACCGGCGATGATGGTTTCATGCGCGGCCAGATCGGCGGCGGTTAACGGGCTGTTATCATCCTTGGCCGTGACGTCAAACGCGGTTGCGTAAATCCCCAGGATTCGCTGACTGGCTTGCGCCGCCAACGCTCGGACGGCATCTAACCAGACAACCCGGTTGTCATCACTCATCATTTCCCCCGACCTTCCCCCACGAGGGGGGAGGGCGTTTTCTGAAATAGCGAGTTTTAGCGCTTCCCCTCCCCTGGTGGGAGGAGGTTGGGGGGTTAGCCTTTAACGCTCAGCTTTTCCTTGATGCGGGCGGCTTTGCCTTCCAGACCACGCAGGTAGTACAGCTTGGCGCGGCGCACATCGCCCCGGCGCTTGATGCTGATATCGGAAATCGCCGGACTGTGTGTCTGAAAGACGCGCTCGACGCCTTCGCCATGGGAAATCTTGCGCACGGTGAACGCGGAGTTCAGTCCCCGGTTGCGCTTGGCAATGACGACGCCTTCAAAAGCCTGCAGGCGTTCGCGATTGCCTTCCTTGACCTTGACGCGCACGACGACGGTATCGCCGGGATTGAATACGGGGATTTCACGGGTCATCTGTTCCCGTTCAAAAGCCTCAACCAGTTTACTCATCAGATTTCGCTCCACATTGTTCCGAAAGATTGCCAGCCACGCTGACATTCCCCATTGTCTCTAAATAGTCTTGGATAAATTCATTGAGCAGCGCCTGATCCCGCGCATCCAGCCCGCGCTGAGCCAACAGTTCAGGTCGTCGTCGCCAGGTTCGTCCAAGGGCTTCGCGCCGTCGCCAGTGGGCGATAGCCGCATGATCGCCGCTTAACAGCACGGCGGGAACACGCTGCCCGTCAATCTCTTCGGGCCGGGTGTAATGCGGACAATCCAGCAAGCCGTCCATAAAGGAATCCTGTTCCGCGGATTCCTGGTCATTCAACGCCCCCGGCAGCAACCGGGCTACCGCGTCGATCATCACCAGCGCCGCCAGTTCGCCGCCACTCAGCACATAGTCGCCTATCGACCATTCTTCATCGACTTCGGCCTCGATCAACCGCTCGTCGATGCCTTCGTAGCGACCAGCCAGCAGAATCAATCGCGGTTCGGCTGCCAACTCTCGCACGCTATCCTGATTCAAGGGCCGCCCTTGGGG
>JFJP01029767.1_pt1 | contig 14385 bp, 13 predicted proteins | sample 431651 | NCBI WGS metagenome assembly JFJP01 (sample SAMN02602958, study PRJNA72255) | Microbial mat metagenome, whole genome shotgun sequencing project. | biome: fresh water; feature: sink hole; material: water; isolation source: purple microbial (photo- and chemosynthetic) mats found in... | reverse complement strand
GCAGTGAAAGCCGGTCTTCACGAAGATGCATGAAAGCAGGTCTTCACGAACTTCACGAAGATGCATGAAAGCAGGTCTTCACGAAGACGGATGAAAGCAGGTCTTCACGAAGATGGGAAAACAGCATGCTTGACAGGACGAGAAGGCTCAGTTTTTTGGAGATTTGGCGTCCATCAGAATCAGATCATGCAGGCCCCTGCGCAGGTTCAGCAAAGTCTTGCGAATTTGGAGAAATGCGTCCTGAAAACGTCCCGCTCCCAACCCAGGGTCGAAGTCAACTCTCGAACCCGTGTCCAGCTCTTCCTCGATTCGATGCAGGTCCCCCTTCAGGTTCGACTGAAGAACCTCCAGCGTCAGAGCCATTTCGCGCTCCATGGCAGTCTGACGTTCGATTTCACCATAGCTGGCTATCGCCTGTCGGACAGTGGCCAGTTTTATCTGGAGCGAAGCAGATTCTTCCTCCAACAACCAGTTTTGCGTTGTATCCCGGAGAAAGAGAATATGTCCCCCTATGCGGCCACGGGTTCTCCTGACGGCATCAAGCTGCCAGGAGACGCGACGTCTCGGGTGATTCAGAAAAAAAGAGCCCGATGCGGTTTCCGCCGCAGCTCCCCAGGCCTGTTCAACCGCATGGACGAATTCTTCGCCAACTTCATCGGTGCGAAGAAGAGCCAACCATTCCGCAAAACCGGATATTCCCTCGGCCAGCTCGGGCATGACACGGTTCCAGGATAGCATCCGGCCATACCCGTTGAAAGTCAGAATCGCCTCATCCATGGCTTTCAGCGCATCCGGGGGCCAGTTCGGCTCCGGCAGGGCGAATATCCGGGCAGCATCCGGTTGTCTCAGCAAAAACATCAGCACAATCAGGTTCATGCTGTAAGTGCCCGGCAGGGAAGTCAGCAGGCTGACATCCTGATGCATCAGGTCGCGGATGAACAGGATGAGGAAAAGCAGACCGGACAGGATCTGAACGAAAAGAACAATCAGATACCTGGGTCTTTGGCGGATGTCGTGCAGCAGCAGTCGGCCGATGGACAGGCTGCCGTTCAAAAACATGGCGATCAGTGTGGCGCAGATGATGAAATACAACGGACCCGGTCTTGTGTCCGTAAGGGTTGTGATATTGAAGACCAGACCATGCCAGGGGTTGCCGGCAATCATCACGGAAAACATCACCATCAGTGCAAGAGAGGCTGCAAGCATGTTTCGTGGTGGATTTCGATGCAGACCAAGCCGATAGGACACATGATTCCATTCATGACAGGCCAGACAGAACGAGGCAAGGGCGAATCCGGTGAAGAGCCAGAAAAGGATATCCGTCGGAGCGATGAGAATCGCAGCCCGCAGCAGCATCCAGAGGCAGAGCAGTCGTGACATCCGGACGAGGTGCGTGGCCAGTTCCGATTTGCGCGTTTGAATGAAGAAGCCTGTCTGGACCCAGATGAGGAGGAAAAGGGACAGGATGATCAGACCCATGTCCATGAGATTCTTCATCTGTCCCCACCCTCCGTCATGATGCGCCGATGCCATGACGGACTTCATATTCCGATATGGCCTCTTCCTTTTTCAAGGTGAGTCCGATTTCATCCAACCCCTGCAGCAGGAACTGACGGCGGTCTTCGTCCACGTCGAACCGGCAGGAGAAACCATCCGTACCGGCAATGCTCCTGGCGTTCAGATCGATTGTCAGCTGATATCCCGGATGGGCATCCACCCTGACGAAAAGATCCTGAATGACTTCTTCCGGCAGACGGATGGGCAGCATGCCGTTCTTGAAGCAGTTGTTGTAGAATATGTCTGCAAAACTGGGAGCCAGGATGGCTTGGATGCCGAAATCGTTGAGTGCCCACGGTGCGTGTTCCCGGGAGGAGCCGCAGCCGAAATTGGCCTGTGCGAGCAGGATTGATGCATGGCGATAGGGTTCGCGGTTGAGGACGAATTCTGGAATTTCCGCACCGCTTTCCTCAAAACGCCATTCAAAGAAAAGATACCGTCCGAATCCCGACCGTTCGATACGCTTGAGGAACTGCTTGGGGATGATGGCATCCGTATCGATGTTCATGCGCGCGAGTGGAGCGACAACGCCTGTATGGATGGTGAAAGCCTGCATGGCTCAATCTCCTTTCATGGGGACGAGTCGGTATCCCGGTTGGCGGCATCAGCTGAAGCAACCGGGTGTGACGCCTGAACCGGAAATCCGACTTGCGGTTCATTTACCGCGCAAAGGTGCGGATGTCGGTGAAATGTCCTTCGATGGCAGCCGCGGCAGCCATGGCGGGAGAAACGAGATGTGTGCGGCCTCCCCGACCCTGACGCCCTTCGAAGTTGCGGTTCGAGGTGGAGGCGCAGCGTTGTCCCGGTTGAAGTACATCCGGATTCATCGCCAGGCACATGCTGCATCCGGCGTCACGCCACTCGAAGCCGGCTTCCGTGAAGACACGATCCAACCCCTCTTCTTCGGCCTGTTTTTTCACCAGTCCCGAACCGGGCACCACAATGGCAGTGACGTTCGGATGGACCTTGTGACCCTTCGCCACGGCCGCAGCCGCGCGGAGGTCCTCTATCCGGCCATTGGTGCAGGACCCGATGAAGCAGTAATCTATCGCGATTTCGGTCATGGGCGTGCCCGGCACAAGACCCATGTACACAAGAGCGGCGCGGATGGATTCCTGTTTCGCCGGTGAAAGCCAATCGGCAGGGTTCGGCACATTTCCGGTGATCGGACCGCCCATGCCCGGACTTGTTCCCCAGGTGACCTGAGGCGCGAGGGAGGCGGCATCGAATACGAGCAATTCGTCATATGCGGCGTCCGGGTCCGTCACAAGGGAACGCCAGCTCTCCACAAGTTTGTCGTAGGCCGCGTCTTCGGGCAACTGCTGGCGGCCGCGGAGATATTCGAAGGTGGTGTCATCCGGTGCGATAATGCCGGCGCGTGCGCCTGCCTCAATGGTCATGTTGCAGACCGTCATGCGTTCTTCCATGCTCATGGCGCGGATGGCTTCACCCGTGTACTCGATGACGTATCCGGTGCCGAAGTCCGTGCCGTATTGCGCGATGATGCCGAGGATGATGTCCTTGGCGGTCACCCCGGGACCGGGAAGACCGGCGATGCGCAGTTCCATCGTGCGCGAGGTTGCCTGGAGCAGGCATTGGGTGGCGAGGACATGCTCCACCTCTGACGTGCCGATGCCGAAGGACAAGGCGCCGAAAGCACCATGTGTGGCTGTATGACTGTCCCCGCAGACAATGGTCATGCCGGGCTGGGTGTAACCGAGTTCCGGTCCCATGACATGTACGACGCCCTGGCGGATGTCGTTCATGCCATAGAGTGTGATGCCGGTTTCTCTGCAGTTCCCGGCCAAGGTATCCATCTGCTGCCTGGAGATGGGATCCTTGATGTTGAAGCGATCCTGCGTCGGGACATTGTGATCCATCGTGGCAACCTGGCGTTCCGGCCGGCGAACCTTGCGCCCGGCGAGGCGCAGGCCCTCGAAAGCCTGTGGGGAGGTCACTTCATGGATCAGTTGGAGGTCGATGTACAACAGACCGGTTTCGCCAGGTTCCGTGCGTACTTCATGGGCCTTTCGGATTTTCTCGTACAAGGTTGTTCCTGCCATGCCGTGAATCCTTTCTCTCCAAACGGGGACGGGCGGTCCGACCACGGCTTGCGGCCGACGTTTCGGACCCAATTCATTATACAGGATGCCGCATGGCCCGCAAAGGGGTGAGGGGAGACTTCCAAGCTCTATGCGGTTTCAGTATACACAAATTCCAGGATGAAATATAATACTGCTTAATCATGCATATCATAACCTATGGTTATGAGAAAATGGCTATCGGGGAAGGATGAAGGAATGCCATGACGATGGATGCCTATCACGTTTTTTATGAAGTCGGCCTGTCCGGCAGCATCACGCGAGCGGCGGAGAAGCTCTACATCAGCCAGCCCGCAGTCAGCAAAACCATCCGGCTGCTGGAGCGGCAGATTGGTTTTCCCCTTTTCCTCCGGCAGGCGAAAGGGGTGGAATTGACGGACGAAGGGCGGATTCTCTTCCGGTATGTGAAAAATGCGATGGAACAGATATCCGCCGGGGAACAGATGGCCCTCCAGCTGAAAAAACTGGATGCCGGAGAGGTTCGCATCGGCATCAGCCACACTTTGTGCCGGCATTGGTTTCTTCCCCGGCTCAAACAATTTCACGACCTGCATCCGGAACTGCGGATCCAGGTGTTCAACCGGACCGCTCCGGAGACATCCCGCATGTTGTATGGGGGAGAAATCGATTTCGGGATCGTCAGCCAGCCATGGGAGGTGGAGGAAACCCATTTCCGTACGCTGACCACCATCCAGGATGTCTTCGTGACCAACAGGAAGGAACTTGTACCGGACAAACCGATTCCCCTGCGGGATATCGTAAAATTCCCGTTGATGCTGCTGGAACGGGAGAACACATCCCGGCAGCAGCTGGACCGGTATTTTGCCACGCAAGGTGTATCCGTGAAGGCGGATATTGAAATCAGCTCCATGGATTTTCTGATCGAATTCGCAAAAATCGGGCTGGGTGTGGCAGCCGTCATCCGCAGCTTCGTGAGGCAGGAGCTCGAAGAAGGAATGCTGTTTGAAATACCGGTCGAACCGGCTCCACTGCCCAGAAAAGTCGGCATTCTGACGCATGGGGACTTGCCGTTGTCCCATGCAGCCAAGGCATTCGTCAGCTTTCTGGCGCAGACACGGGACGAGACTGTGGGGATTTGAACGAGGATTTTCCAGCGAAATCGTTGTCGGGGACCGCTGGATTCATCCGGATTCATCGAAAAATTCAATCCACCCGGTCGGTATTCAGGGCTGCCAGCCAGCCGTATCCCTCCCGATTGAACCGCAGGCACGAGAGCCGTGCATGCTCCGGTGCAAACCGCCAGCTGGATTCCTCCGGGAGCTGCAGGCCATGCGCCAGCAGGCATCGGATTGGACCCGCGTGGGAAATCAGCAGACACCTCGTCCAATCCTTTCGGGCCAGCACGTGATCGAGCAGGCTGGCTGTCCGTTGCCACATATCCAGGAAGGATTCGCCGCCGGGTGGTGTGAAGTGCATCCAGTCTTCCTGCCAGCTGTGCCACAATGCCGGTTGGTTCTCCTTCATCTGTGCGGCTGACAGGCCTTCCCACTCTCCGAAGTCCCGTTCGGCCAGTGCGCGCTCCGGCGCGGCCATGATGCCGGGAAACGCAGTCTCCACGGTCTGCAGGGCGCGGAGCAGCGGACTGGAAAGCACCAGGTCGAACGGACCGGTAAGGCGTCCCGCGAGATGCCTCGCCTGCGCGAAACCTGTTTGATTGAGCGGGGGGTCCATCGTTCCAAAGTAAACACCAGCCACATTCAAGTCTGTCTGGCCATGGCGCAGCATCCATAATTCGCGCATGTATCGTCCCTTCCATCCTGTCGTATTCATGACTGTGCGTCTCATGCCGGAGAAAACGGCGCTGCTCGACGGCCCGGAATCCAGGACCGCTTCAGAACCATTTCGTCAGGAGGAGCCAGAGCGGTAGCGCCAAAGCCTGTGCGCCTTCGCAGGCTGCTCCGAGCACATCCCCGGTCACGCCGCCCAATGGCTTCGCCATGCGGTTCAGCAGCAGCAGGACCACAAGGGTGGATGCCCCTGTCCAGGCAAGTCCCGCCCATCCCAGGATCAGGAAGCCTGCTGCAAAGGCAGTGGCAAGTCCCAGGACAAGTTCACGCTTTCCGCAGAAGACCACGAAGGACTTGCCCAGACCGCCTTCCGGCCGCGCGTACGGGTACAGGGCCGCACCGGATACCGAACCGATTCGTCCGATCACAGGCCAGAGGCAAAGGACCCCGAAACGGTCCGCATCAGGCAGGGAGACGATACTCGATGCATCCAGGGCCAATACGAAAATAACAGCGAGCAGGCCGAAGGAGCCCACCCGGCTGTCCTTCATGATTTCGAGCATCCGGTCACGCGAACGGCCGGAAAGAATGCCGTCGAACGTGTCGCCAAGTCCGTCGAGATGAAGTCCGCCTGTGATGGCCACATAGGCGAGTAGTGTCAGGACGCCTGCGGGAAAAGCCGGAAGTCCCAGTCTCAGCACAAAATCGCAGCCGGCTGTCCACAAGCCGATGACAAGACCCGTGAGTGGCGCATAGGCTAGGGATTTGCCGAATTCCTCATCTGGCATGGCCCCGCCACCCGGCAGCGGGATGCGCGTGAAAAAACGGATGGCGGCGAAAAACCTCTTGAGAGGCCGATTTACCCAATTCATGCCGGATTCCCCCCGAACGGCTTGATTCGGACCGGAATGCCGCTGACACAGAGAATCACTTCTTCCGCATGGGCTGCGAGCAATTGGTTCGCGCGTCCGGCGGCATCCCGGAAGAGGCGTCCCGATGCATAATCCGGCACCAGACCCATCCCCGCTTCATTGGTCACCGCAATCAGGGGACAGGAGAGCTGGTCTGCAGCCGCCATGAGTCCTTCCACTTCCTCCCGTACGGAGGCTTCCACCCGGTCCGCATCTTCCGGCGAGATGGTGTCCCAATCCTTCAATTCCCGGACCATGCACTGGGAAACCAGCAGCGTGATGCAATCCAGCAGGACGGCCTCGGGTGGAGGCTGGATGGATGCCGCTTCCAGAATGCGCGCCCCAACATTTTCCGACGCTTCAAGGGTTTGCCAGCCCGAAGGACGACGGGCTTTGTGACGAACCACCCTGTCCGCCATTTCCTCATCCGAGACGGTACAGGTGGCCGCGTACAGGATACCGGTACCGGGCGTTTTTTCAAAGGATGCCGCCAGGGATTCGGCATGGGTGCTTTTTCCGGAACGGGCTCCGCCGGTGATCAGAATGAGTTTTCCCATGATTTCATGCCCCCCTGTCATCGGCGGTCGGACGAATGTCCACCATGAAATCATTTACGATGTCACCTTCCTCGAAGGTGGCCATCTCATCGGCTACCGCCATGGCCATGTCCAGGATGGGGAACATCAGGGCACAGCCGGTTCCTTCGCCCAGCCGCATGTTCATCTGCAGGGAGGGAGAGAGGCCCATTGCCTTCATGGCGTGCAGGTATCCCGGCTCCGCAGAGGCATGGGAGGGGATCAGGAATTCCTTCACCCCCGGGTGGATGCGGCAGGCCAGCAATGCGGCGACCGCAGAGATGAATCCGTCCACGACCACAGGAATCCGGAGAGCGGCCCCGGCGAGAAAACAACCTGCCATGCCACCGATATCGAATCCACCGACCTTGGACAGGATATCCAGCGGGTCGTCGGGATTCGGTCGGTTCACGGCAAGCGCCCGTTCAATGACGTGCATCTTGTTGTGCCAGGCGGCATCGGTCAGTCCGGCCCCCCGCCCTACGACAAGGTCCGCAGGCAAGCCTGTGAAGGACATCAGCATGGCGCTGGCCGTACTCGTGTTGCCGATGCCCATTTCGCCCGTGCCGATGACGTCGATGCCTTCCTTTTTCAGCTGTTCGACGATTTCAATGCCGGTTTCAATGGAACGTACCGCTTCCTCCCGGCTCATGGCAGGACCCTTTGACATGTTCCGGGTGCCTTTCGCAATTTTTCGGTCCAGTACACCCGGACAGGAGCGATCGTCCGCGATGCCGACATCCGCAATTCGAAGGAAAGCGCCAGCCTGGCGGCTCAAAACGCAAACGCCTGTCCGGCCAAGGGTGAAATTGTCGGTCTGCGTGCGCGTGACGGAGATGGGACAGGCACTGACGCCTTCCTCACAGATCCCGTTGTCCGCACACAGGATGACGATGCATTTTCGGGGAAGGCGTTGTCTGACATTGCCAGTGATGCCCGCAATCCGGATGGCGAGATCCTCCAGTTTCCCGAGGCTGCCAAGCGGCTTGATGAGGGAATCCTGTCGTGCGAGGGCGGCGGCCAGCGCCGCCGGATCGAGGGGACGGATGAGATTTACTGTTTCCTGCAGGTTCAAAGGACACCTCCCGGATCTGGTACTGCTGTATGGGATGGATCATGCCTTGGCTTCGACAAGACTATCGATCCGATGTGACACATCGAAACCAATGAAGTGTCACATCGGAACCAGTTATGCGACAAATCTGCTCCGATTCCCGGCCCATCTACCAGTGTAGGACAATCGGAAGTTTGCCGCAACCCTGTCATATACGCATTTCAGGAAGAGGTCGAGATATTGCAAGCCAAGAAGGATTATTTACCACGGGCCATCATTCCAAATAAGAACATGCCAAAGGAGCGCATCCAAATGAGAACATGCCAAAGGAGCGCATCCAAATGAGAACATGCAGAAGCTAATCTGCCAAAGTACGCGAACAGGCCGGCTCCATTCGGAACCGGCCTGAAGATGGGCGGTATACGGATTGGTTTTGCCGGCGGATTGTCACACCGGAGATTTGTCGGCGGATTGTCACGCCGGAGCCGACACACAGACCGGGCTTCAGGTCTTTCAGCCGAGAATTTTCGCCAGATCGGCTTCCGGTGTGCTGATGGGGGTGAGGTTCCACTTTTCGACCAGCACGTTCAGAACGGTGGGAGAGACGAATGCGGGGAGCGTGGGTCCGAGGTAGATGTTTTTGATGCCGAGTGCCAGCAGGGTGAGGAGGATGCACACGGCCTTCTGTTCGTACCAGGAAAGGACCAGCGTAAGGGGCAGGTCGTTCACACCGCACCCGAATGCTTCGGCCAGCGCGACGGCAACCTGGATGGCGCTGTAGGCATCGTTGCACTGGCCCATGTCCATGATGCGGGGAAGTCCGCCGATGGAGCCGATATCCAGATCATTGAAGCGGAACTTGCCGCAGGCCAGCGTGAGGATGACGGTATCCTTCGGTGTCTGCTGCACGAAATCCGTGTAGTAGTTGCGTCCGGGTTTTGCACCGTCACAGCCGCCGACAAGGAAAAAGTGCTTGATGGCACCGGCCTTCACCGCGTCAATCACCACATCGGCCACACCCAGCACGGTTCCGTGGCCGAAGCCGGTGGTCAGCGTGCTGCCGCCGTTGATGCCTGTGAACGCACGATCCTCCGCCCAACCGCCGAGTTCGATTGCTCTGTCAATGACAGGACCAAAATCCTTGGTGCCGTCTTCTGCCTCTGGAATGTGCACGAGTCCGGGAAATCCGACCACGGCGGTCGTGAAGACACGGTCCTTGTAGGAAGTCTTCGGGGTCATCAGACAGTTCGTGGTGAACAGGAAGGAGGCGGGTACACCGTCGAATTCCTTCTGCTGGTTCTGCCAGGCGGTGCCGAAATTTCCCTTCAGCTGCGGGTATTTCTTCAATTCCGGATATCCGTGCGCCGGCAGCATTTCCCCGTGTGTGTAAATATTGACCCCTTTGCCCGTGGTCTGGTCGAGCAGCATTTTGAGATCCAGCAGGTCATGTCCCGATATGACGATGAATGGGCCCTTCTCCACCTTCAATGTGACGGCGGTGGGAACCGGAGTGCCGTAGGCGGACGTGTTGGCTTCATCGAGCAGGGCCATGCATTTCAGGTTTGCGTTTCCGAATTCCATCAGCAGATCCAGCCATTCCGGCACGGTGTGATCCTCGCCGACCGCCTTCATACCCTTGAACAGCCAGCCTGTGACTTCCGGGTCATCCTTTCCGAGCTGGTGCGCATGATAGGCGTAGGCGGCCATGCCGCGCAGACCGAGCAGAAGCAGGGAGCGGAGGGACACAATGTCCTCGTTGCCCGCAAAGAGGTCCGTGCCGGGCATGTCAGCCAGGGAGGGACCCGAGAATCCTGCACCCGCCAGGTAGTTCGTTTTCTCCGCGCGGATTTTCTCGGTCAGTTCCTTGAGGACTTCATCATCGAAACTCACGTTGGTGACTGTGATGAATAAACCCTCCATCATCAGAAGATCGGCTTTCTTCGAGCGGGTTTTGCCATCGGTTGCGCGGGACAGGCCCACAAGCGCACCCGTCAGGGTATCCTGGATGTTCGAGGTTTCCGGCTGCTTGCCGCATACGCCGACTTTTGAACAGCCTTTTCCGCCTGCGGTCTGTTCACATTGAAAACAAAACATGGACATGGGGTACCTCCTTGTGAATCGGCAGTCCATCGGACTGTGCCGTCGTGTTCTGTTTGGACCGGAACCATTGCGTCCGGCGCGCGTTTTGCGTGTCCAACTTTCGCATATGACAAACCCGTCACCTGCATGGCGGGCATCGGCACAGAATCAGTCCGCGAGGATCTCTCCGCCGGTCCCGATGGTGACGACCTGCCACGGAATCATTTTGCCGCTTCGAATCAGGGCTGTTTTGACCGCATTGGCGATTCCGCCGCAACAGGGAACATCCATGCGAAGAACCGTGATGCTTTTGATTTCATTGTTTGCGAGGATGGCTGCGATTTTTTCTGCATAATCGCCTTCATCCAGCTTCGGGCAGCCGATCAGCGTGATTTTGTTCTTCATGAAGTCGTTGTGGATGTTCGCATAGGCATAGGCGGTACAGTCCGCGGCCACCAGAAGATGGGCGTTCTGCAGGTAAGGTGCCTTCACGGGAACGAGTTTGATCTGGACAGGCCATTGACGCAGTTGGGATTCCCGCGGTTGCATAACGGAAGGGTCCTGTACCTTGGCAGCAGCGGGTTTGGTCGGGATGGATCGGGCCTGTGTGCCGGGGCAGCCGCAGGCGAGGGTTTCCGGGAAGACGCCGTCTGTTTTCGCCGGTTTCACATCCATGGCGGTCCGGATCTTCACCACATCCGCATCGATGGCGGACCTGGCCTTCACCGCTGCCTCATCGAAGGCGTCCGCTTCCCGCTCCTCGATGGTGATGGCGCCGGTGGGGCATTCGGGCAGGCAGGCGCCGAGTCCGTCGCAGTATGCGTCGGTGACGAGTTTCGCCTTTCCGTCCATCAGCTGCAGTGCGCCTTCATGACAGGCGGTTATGCACAGACCGCATCCGTTGCATTTTGAATCATCTATGGCGATGATGCTTCTTTTCATGGAGCCTCCCTGATGACGCGACGATTGTATCGGTCCATCGTCGCGCTTGCATTTGATGTATCAATCATATAAAATTACAACCATTGATTCGGTAGCCGAAGATACAAACGGCAAGAGGTGAAAATGAACGATGCCTGGCTGCAAAGTCTTGAACAATGTCCGCTTTTTCAGGAGATCGCGGAGGCTGATCTGCGTGTGATGCTGGCATGTTTCATGCCGCGTGTTGCAGGGTACAAGCGGGGGGAATATGTCTGTCTGGAGGGAGACGAGCAGAAAACGGTCGGAGTTCTTCTTTCAGGCCGTCTCAGTGTGAACCGTGAAACGCTGGCCGGCAACAAGATGGTCATGGCTACCCTTTCACCTGGGGAACTCTTCGGGGAAATGGCCGCTTTTTCCGGCCGCAGGCGCTGGCCGGCCTCCGTTGCAGCCCTTGAGGCTTCCGAAGTGATGTTCCTGCCCGTCGAACGTTTCTCCGTCACATGTGCCGATTCCTGTGAAAGTCATGCCAGCATCATCCGCAACATGCTGGGGATCATTTCCCGCAAGGCCCTGATGCTCAACCGGAAGGTCGAATACCTCACCCTGAAGGGCATGCGTGAAAAATTATGCAGGTATCTCATGGAACAGAGCCGAAGTCAAGGTGGAACAACATTCACCATGGATATGAACCGGAATGAACTGGCGGATTTCCTGAATGTATCCCGGCCATCGATGTCACGCGAGCTTGGCCGCATGCGGGATGAGGGACTCATCGACTTCTACCGGGGTTCCGTCCGCATCCTGATGCCGGAGCAGCTGCTCCGGTATTGTCCCGACAATGCCTGAGTCAGAGTTGAAAAATGGGTAAGAATCAGGAGAGTTTTTTATGAAGAACAGAAAGATGAGGAGCAGCGTCATGTTGAAGAGAACCAAGATTGTCTGCACACTCGGTCCCGCCGTGGAAGAAGAAGCCGTCATGCGCCAGCTGATTCTGGAAGGCATGGACGTAGCCCGTCTGAACTTTTCACATGGCAGTCACGAGGAGCATCTCGGCCGTGTCATGACCCTGAAGAAACTCCGCATGGAAATGAAGAGACCCCTCGCGCTCCTGCTGGACACGAAGGGACCCGAGGTTCGCCTCAAGACGCTGGAGAACGGGGTGGCGGAACTGGAGAAGGACAGCCGCTTCATTCTCACCACGCAGGACTGCGTTGGAAATGCGGAACGCGCGGCTGTCACATACGACAGGCTGCATGAGATGGTGCGGCGCGATACGCGCATCCTGATCGATGACGGACTTGTGGAACTGAAAGTCATCGATGTGGTGGATTACGACATCATCTGCCAGGTCATGAACAGCGGAACCATCAAGAACCGAAAAAGCGTGAATATTCCCGGCGTGAAGCTGGATATGCCTTACATGAGTCCGAAGGATGTCGAGGATGTGCTTTTTGCCGCCAAGCACGACTTTGATTTCGTGGCAGCGTCCTTCACCCGCAATGCAGCCGATATCAATGAACTCAGGCAGGTACTGGAAGACAATGGCGGCGAAACCATCAAGATCATTGCGAAAATCGAAAACTGGGAAGGTGTGGAAAAAATTGATGAGATCCTGATGGCGGCCGACGGCATCATGGTGGCACGCGGGGACATGGGCGTCGAGATTGACTTCACGGAATTGCCGCGCATCCAGAAGATGCTCATCAAGAAGGCCCGCCAGCATGGCAAGATATCCATCACCGCCACGCAGATGCTCGAATCCATGATCAGCAAGCCGAGACCGACCCGTGCGGAGATCAGTGATGTGGCCAACGCCATCTATGACGGGACGGATGCCATCATGCTCTCCGGTGAAACATCCATCGGCAGATATCCGGTGGAATGCGTGCGGACGATGGCCAAAATCGCGGAACGCACGGAAGCGGCCATTCATTATGTAAAGCGGTTCAATTCCTATGAAACGGAATTCTCCACGTCCATCACAAACGCCATCAGCCATTCCACCTGCTCCACCGCGCATGATCTCGAGGCGAAGGCGATTGTCACGGTCACCAAGACGGGAAGCACCGCCCGCATGATTTCGAAGCATCGCCCGGCATGCCCCATCATCAGCTGCACGACGGACGATCGGGTCTGGAGACAGCTGGCCATGTCCTGGGGGATCGTTCCGGTCCTTGGCACCGAGCAGGGGACCAGTGATGATCTCTTCGAACACGCCGTGACCATGGCCGTTGAAAGCGGTTTGGTCGGAACGGGGGATCTGGTGGTGATCACGGCCGGGATGCCTCTGGGTGTGCCCGGCATGACCAATATCCTCAAGGTTCACATTGTCGGCAATGTGCTGCTGAAGGCCATGGGCGTCGGGACGAAATCCGCACTCGGAACCCTCTGCATCTGCAAGACCGAGGAAGAGGCGCTCAACAAGTTCAACAGCGGCGAAGTACTCGTCATCCCGGAAACCAGCAACCGCATCATGCACATTCTGCGGCACTCCCGCGCCATCATCACAGAGAAGGGAAATGCCACATCCCATGCGGCCATTGTCGGGCTGTCCCTCGACATCCCGGTCATCGTCGGTGCGGCCCATGCGACCGATTTGCTCCGCAGCGGGCTTACGGTTACCGTCGACGCGGCGAAGGGTTCCGTGTACAGCGGGGTTGTTGCCTTGGACTGAGGCATCCTCCGGACGGTGCCCGACATGACCCGACGTCCTCCGGACGGTGCCCGACATGACCGACGTCCTCCGGACGGTGCCCGACATGCTCCGGGACGCTCTGAAAAAGGGAATCCCCTCTACAAAAGATGCAGGAGGCTTGACATGGCATACGCGGCTTGGGTTCTGCTGGCTCTGAACGCCTTCACCTTCTATCTGACCTGGCTGGATAAACGGCGTGCCATCCGCCGTGCCTGGCGGGTTCCCGAAGCCAAGTTCATGACACTGGCCTGCCTGGGCGGAAGCATCGGCCTTTATGCGGGCTGCAGGGTGTTCCGTCACAAAGTCAATCATGTGAAGTTCATGGTCGGCGTCCCGCTCATCCTGGCCTTTCAGGCAGCATTGGCCGGGGTGGCGGTTTTCCTGTTTCACGACAGTCTGTTCTGATTTCTTTCCGGCGACTTATTCCTGCAGCATGCGCAGGAGCCCTTTGATGCCATCCTTGTTGTTGGCGAGCAGTTTGCGGACATAGGCGGTCTCCTGTTCGATGATCCGGTTCAGGGAACGGGCCCCGAGGGTTTCCACGGGAGCCTGGTCATCGGTGAAGACCAAAGGACCGCCATCCACCACGACGGCACGTTCCGACATATAGCGCGCGATGTCGTACAGGTCATGGCCTTCCGGAATGCTTCCCGCGATGTTCTTCCGGTACTGGTCCAGCATGTCCGGGTTGTTGCTGCAGAAGAGCAGGGAATTCGTCACGACATCCAGATCCATCCGATAGA
>JFJP01014045.1_pt1 | contig 14387 bp, 9 predicted proteins | sample 431651 | NCBI WGS metagenome assembly JFJP01 (sample SAMN02602958, study PRJNA72255) | Microbial mat metagenome, whole genome shotgun sequencing project. | biome: fresh water; feature: sink hole; material: water; isolation source: purple microbial (photo- and chemosynthetic) mats found in... | reverse complement strand
AAATTCTATACCCTATCTCACAAGCACCAAGGGAATCAACATTGGGTGCTATTCCACAAGCTCGAAGTTAGCATTGCCCAAGGGAATAGATACTAGGGTCTCATCTCTAAGCCTTTGGCCTCTATACCCAACGGACGGCTTATTTGCATCCTTGATTGTAACACTGTCCATTAGGGATTGGTGCAATCAGCCCGTGAGAAGTTCCCCCCAGGTGTTTTAAAGATGGGGTTGTCCAGTGTCCGATTTGTGGTCAGCAGAAATCACTTCTTTGCTCAAACCCACCCAATTAACACTGAATATCTTATACCTAAAACCCGAAACCTGATTCTGACAAAGAGGATTAATCGCTACATGGAATTTTCAATCGCTACACTGTTAGCCTATTTTTCCGATGATAAATTAGTCACGCCCAAGGCTTTAGAGAAAAAACTCGCCCCCGACGAGGAAAGTCTCCGTCGATTTCAGATTGCTTTGGATGCTTTGGAACGAATTGGCATTCTGGAAAAAGATAAAGGTCGGTATCGACGAATTCCCGAAGAAGGAATTGTCGAAGCTAAACTGCGATGTTCGAGTAAAGGCTTCTGTTTTGCCATTCAAGACGCCGAAGGAGCCGAAGATGTTTATATTCGAGAAAGTCATCTGAGTACCGCTTGGAATGGCGATCGCGTTTTAGTCAGAATCATTAAAGAAGGCAGTCGCCGCCGTTCCCCGGAAGGAGAAGTCTATGTAATTTTAGAACGGGCTAATCCTTCGGTTTTAGCCAGAATTAAACAAACAAAAACTGGCTATCGGGCAGTTCCTTTAGATGATCGTTTGTTGTTTGAATTAGACTTAATTAATGACCCTTCTGAACTCGCCGGGGCGGAGGATCATTTAGTTCATGTCGAAGTCCTGCGTTATCCCATTGGTGTCCATCGTCCGATGGGTCACGTCGTCCAAATTCTCGGCTCCGACGCCGAAGATGCCGATGATTTAGATATTGTTTGTTGTAAACACGATTTACCTCGCAAATGGCCTGCTGGAGCTTTACTAGAAGCCGAGGCGATTGACCGGGAATTGAAAAAAAGCGATTTAAAAAATCGGGTCGATATTCGCAATGTCTTAACTATTAGTTTTCAACCGGATTTAGGTAATCCTGAATTTTCGGTTTTAGAAGATGAAGAACGGGCCAAGCGCCTCCCCTGTATCGATCATGCCTTTAGTATTGAACAAACAAAATCCGATCTTTGGCAATTAGGGATTCATTTAGCCGATGTTGCCCACTATATTCTCCCCGATAGTGATCTCGACCGAGAAGCTCGCAAACGAGGGACGGCAATTTATTTAGCCGATAAATTGATTCCGATTTATCCAGAAACAATTTCTTGCGATCGCTTGGCCCTAGTTCCCGACGAAGAACGATTGGCCCTATCAATTATGATCACCTTAGATATGGCCGGACGGGTCATAGAATACGAGATCCAACCCAGTGCGATCCGGGTAGATCATCAACTCACCTTTGACCAAACCCAAGCTGTTCTCGATGGTGAACCCTCCCCCTTTGCTAACGTCCTAGAAAATCTCTTAGAACTGAGTCGGGCGGTGCGCCAAATTCGCCTAGAAAGGGGCAGTTTTGAACTTAATTTACCCGATACCCATTGCCACTTTAATGACGAAGGAGAACTAGGGCCAATTGTTCTATCTTCCTTGTCCCCAGCCCGGGCGATGATTTCTGAGTTAGTGGTATTGGCTAATCAAATCGTTGGTAGTCATTTAAACACCTTGGGTGTTCCAGCTATTTACCGCGTCCAACCACCTCCAGAAGCTTCCGATGTCTCGGAATTAGCCAAATTAGCCACCCATTTGGGGACGGAATTATTCTTGGATGAGGATGAGGAGGTTCAACCAGGTACTTTCCAACAATTTACCGAAGAATTGGCAAATAGTCGGGCGGAACGGGTTTTGAGTTATTTATTAGAAGAAACTCTCAAACCTGCGGTTTACAGTACCACCGCCAAACTTCATTTTGGCTTGGCCCTCCCCTGCTATACCCACTGCACCTCCCCCCTATCTCGCTATTCCGATTTACAGATTTTGCGGGTACTCAAAAGCGTGTTTGAGGAAGGACGCGATCGCCGTTCGACCCGTGCTAAGGAGGGGGTTGAGTTGGGACATTCTTCCTGTCATGGGAAAATTACCTGGAATGTTCTCCCCCCGGAAATTCAGCATGAGTTAGAAAGTCAGTTTAACCAATTAGTGATTCATCTGAGTGAACGGGAAAGCGTGGCTGTGGATGCGGAAGAAGACTTAGAAGGACTCAAGAAAACCGGGTTCATGAAGGAACGCACGGGCCAAAACTTCATTGGGTTAATTACCGGAGTTCAGTCCTATGGATTCTTTGTGGAAATTGAGGTCAAGTCCCCAGGTGGTACGACCTTACGCGTGGAAGGACTGGTTCATGTCTCCTCCCTCAAGGATGACTGGTATGAATACCGCTCTCGTCAACAAACCTTAGTCGGTCGCAAAAATCGCAACCAATACCGTCTTGGGGATAATGTCGAAGTTCAGGTAAAAAGTGTAGACTACTATCGTCAACAAATTGATTTAGTTGCGGTCGGTGGTGGCAGTGAAGCCGGAGACGATAACGACGAACCCTATTTTTCCTAAGTCTTAACGCGGATTTAAGAGGATTTCACGGATTTCACGGATTTGAATCTGTGTTAATCGGCGTCATCCTCTTAAATTCATAATTCGTAATTCGTAATTCGTAATTCGTAATTCGTAAAATGTCTATTACACAACTAATTAGTTTGCTGATTCTTGTGGGAGGTTTGGCGATCTTTACGATCCAAAATCTATCACCATCCCTACCTTTAATTTTTTTAGGCAATCAACTTCCGACTCTCCCCTTTTCGGTTTGGATTTTAATTGCGATCGCTGCGGGAATATTAACCTATTTAATCATTCATAATCTATTTCAAGTTTATCCTCAAACTGTTAAACCTTCCCCAAGATCGAAAACTTCCCCTGATCCTGCTTCTAAACCACCCCTAGACCCGGCTAATAGTTCTTCTTGGGGTTATACTCCCGAACCCGTCGAACCCCCTCCAGAATCGGTTTATACCGCCTATAATTCCGTTAGTCCCGTTAGTAATTCCGAACCCGAACGGGGTGGTTTAGAAGCCCGTCGCAGTAGCTTCGCCCCTGATGATGATTGGGAAACAGAAATTAAACCCTTTAACCCCTCTTGGGAAGCAGAAGATTTGACGGAAACATCCCCCTCTACCGAGGTTTCAAATTCATCCTATTCCTATGGTTATCGAGATTCTAGTAATACCGGAGTTGGAAAAATAGAAACGGTTTATGATGCCGATTATCGAATTATTACTCCGCCTCCTAAAACTAAAATTCAAGATGATATTCAACCTCAAAATCAGACTAATAATGATGATGAAGATTGGGGATTAGAGGAAGATGATCATGATCAACCCTACCAAAAATAGAATCAAAATGCGAAATTTAATCTGGAATAATTGAATAATTTAATGATATAATTAGAAATTGAATTAAAACGGGAGTTAGAAATTTTGGAAGAAAAGTTAAAAGGAATCAATATTTATCTAATTGGGATGATGGGGTCTGGAAAAAGCACCATTGGCAAATTATTAGCCAAAGAATTAGGTTATCGGTTTATTGATACAGATGACATAATTAGTCAAGCGACCCATCAATCTATTTCTGATATTTTTGCCACAGAAGGAGAAGCCGCCTTTAGAGATTTAGAATCCCAGGTTTTATCAGAAATTTGTGCTTATAAAAAATTTGTCATCGCTACCGGAGGAGGAATTATTCTCAAACAAATGAATTGGAGTTATCTTAGACACGGGATTATTATTTGGCTAAATGTTCCCGTTGAAGAACTCTATAACCGTTTAAAAGAAGATCAAACCCGACCCTTATTACAACATCCCGATCCCTTACAACAATTACAAACCCTATTACAACAACGTCAACCCCTTTACTCTCAAGCTGATCTCGAAATTATGGTTGATTCTGACGATATCCCTGAACAAGTTGCCACCCAAATATTAGAAAAAATTCCCACTATTTTAAAACCTCAATATAATAGTTTAAATTAATGGGTGTTTATAAAAATACATAGGACTTACGCAGAAACCGGGTTTCTGAACGAGAAATCTCGATTTCATCCGCAAAATCAGGGCCAGAAACCCTGTTTCTTTGGTCTTGTGCGTAAGTCCTGATACAGAAAAATTTTTGCTCCTATTTATAGTTTTCGATCCCCCCTAACCCCTTGAGAAGCAGGGGATCAAAGTCCCCCTTTTTAAGGGGGATTTAGGGGGATCTAATCTCAGCTATTATCGCATTACCCATTCCCTGTTAATATTACCCATTACCCATTACCCGTCACGGATTTAATAGGATGACGTAGATTAACACAGATTAAAATCCGTGAAATCCGTGAAATCCTCTTAAATCCGTGATCCCTATTCCCTATGATTTATCGCAATCCGACTCCAACTGTTGATATTATTATTGAATTAATCGATCGCCCTGATCGACCGATTGTATTAATTGAACGCAAAAATCCGCCCTTGGGATGGGCAATTCCTGGAGGATTTGTTGATTATGGAGAATCCGTTGAAACCGCCGCCATTCGAGAAGCCAAAGAAGAAACAGGATTAGATGTAGAATTAATTGAACAATTTTATGTTTATTCCGATCCGAATCGAGATCCCCGTCAACACACCCTAAGTGTTGTTTTTTTAGCCACCGCAATAGGTCAACCCCAAGCTGCTGATGACGCTAAAAATTTAGAACTATTTGAACCTGGGAAAATCCCTCAAAACCTCTGTTTTGATCATGATCGAATTCTCAAAGATTATTGGCGTTATCGGAACTACAGAATTAAGCCCCAAATCGACAACTTCTAAACACAAATATGCCAGGAGGCGGACTTGAACCGCCGACACGAGGATTTTCAGTCCTCTGCTCTACCAACTGAGCTATCCCGGCTTGTTTTCACTTTTACTAATCTAGCAAATATGATCGAGTTTGGCAACCCCCCCGCAGATAAATTTTTTGATCTGTAGCAATTCTACACAGATTGTAATATTTTATTGTAGGGGTCTGGTCTCCAAACCCTCTTATTAATTGACTTTGGAGACTAAACCCGGCGAATTCCTTTCCAAAATCCGACTGGGATGACAACATGAAGCACAACAAACCCCCCGCAGAGCTAATTGGGGTCAGCTTAATCTGGCTGATGGTGGCGGTGAGCGATCGCCTATGGTTTAGGATGGATCGGTCTGTTCCCGCCTGGGATCAGGCCGATTATCTAAATGGGGCTTTAGATTATTGGCAAATCTGGCAACATCCGCAATGGTTTTCTGGCCAATGGTGGACTCAGATGTGGATGCTGTCACCAAAAGTCCCGCCTTTGACCTATTTATTAACAATTCCGTTTCAAAACTTATTAGGAACAGGGCCGGATCAAACTAATGCGGTTCATCTATTATTTAGTGCTATTTTATTTGCTGCGGTTTATGGTTTAGGAACCTTACTATTTAACCGTTCTGTGGGATTTTGGGCAACGGCGTTATGCGCTATTTTACCAGGACTTTATCACCATAGGTTGCAATTTCTTCTCGATTATCCGTTAACTGCTATGGTGACATTAAGTTTCTATAGCTTGACTTTATGGTGGTTTTATGGTTTGTCTAATTTAGATAAAAAACTAACTAATTCTTGGTGGTGGTCTATCCTATTTGGGTTAACTTTTGGATTAGCTCTTTTGCTCAAACAAACGGCTCTATTTTTCCTATTTATTCCCTTATTATGGGTAACGGTAGCAACGTTAAAAAATCGGAATTGGCAGGGTTTTTTACAATTATTCATTGCCTTATTATTATCAATAGCGATTATTTTCCCTTGGGCGAGAACCAATTGGTTATTAATGTTAACTTCAGGAAAGCGAGCAACAATTGATTCTGCGATCGCCGAAGGTGATCCGGCTTTAAATACTTTAGATGCTTGGACTTATTATTTTAAGTTACTTCCAGCCCATGTTTCTTGGCCATTATTAATTATCCCGATTATTGGTATTTTATTTTATATTATTAAACACTATTCTTTATCTTGGAATCAACAACATCATCCGTTTTCAGATTTATCAAAATTACAATTCAACTGGATATCGTTAAAATGGTTAGCGATATTTTGGTGGGGAGGATATTTTATTTGTTCGTTAAATATTAATAAGGATTTTCGTTATACCTTACCCTTACTTCCGGTTTTAGCGATTGTTTTAGCCTATTTCTTAACCTTATTTCCACAACCTTGGGGGCGACAAATTCGTTGGGGAACATTGGGTTTAGGGGTAATATTAATGATGTTTAATTTATGGCCAATTGGTAGTTATCCGGTTAGACAGGTGATCAGAACTTTAAACCCAGGAAATCAACATCATGTTTATTTAGGAAATCCTTGGCCAAATGAACAAGTGATTAAGGAAATTATTACATCACAACCCTATTTAAAAGCCAATTTAGGAGTATTACCTTCAACTCCAGAAATTAATCAACATAATTTAAACTATTATGGTTCGTTACAAAATTCTCAAGTTTATGGAAGACAAGTTGGAACTAATAAAAAGAATGTTTTAAAGGATGTGCGATCGCTTTCTTGGTTTGTTACTAAAACCGGACAACAGGGGTCAGTTGATCGGGTTCAGGATGCTCAACAAATGACGATGCAAACCTTAGAAATAAGTCCCGAATTTAAGCTAAATAAACAATGGCTTTTACCTGATAATAGTCTTTTGAATTTATATCAAAGAATTATCCCATTTGTAGAAGTTGAACCTCTGAAACAATCAATTAAAAAAATAGAGTTGTCACAGGTTTTAATTCCTAATCAAGCACCTCCTGGGGTTGCTGTTCCTGTTACTTATAAATGGCGGGGATCGTTACAGGATTTGCAGGATGGAGTTGTGATTTTAAATTGGAATTTGACCCCCCCTAACCCCCCCTTGGTAAGGGGGGGGACTGATGGTTTTGAGAATTTATTGGGAAGGGGGGGGACTGATGATTTGTTTAACCCCTTGGGAAGGGGGGGGACTGATGGTTTTGAGAATTTATTGGGAAGGGGGGGGACTGATGATTTTGAGAATTTATTGGTTAAGGGGGGAACTGATGGTTTATCATCTTGGATTCATGATCATGGGATAGGAATGGGACAATTATATGGTGATTCATCGGATATGAGTTATCAAGTGATAGAAAGGATGGCGATGCTTCCTCCTGCTAATATTGTTCCTGGAAATTATCAGTTAGAAGCAATTTATTTGAATCGGAAAACGGGGGAAAATTATAAAATTGAAACTCCTAATATTAGCTTAAAAATTGATCCTAAAGCTATTCCTGTAGCCGCGCCAGAGTTAGATTTAGTTACGCAGTTAAGAACATTATCAGTGAATTTACCTAAAGGAATTAATGGTTTAGATCCGGTTTTTGCGGAGGTGGGGCGAATTAATCAATATGATCCGACTCAAGACTATCTTATTCAGGCGGAAAAGGCTTTAGAATATCGTTTAAAACAGGAGCCTAACCGATTGGATTTAGCCTATAATTTAGGTTTGGCGAATGTTTTACAACAGGATGCAAAAGGATCGATCGCGGCTTTAAAAATAGTGACTCAACTTGATAGTAAAAACCCGAATGCTCATGCTTATTTAGCGTTTGTTTATCTGTATAATTTACAGCCAAAATTAGCCGAGCAGGCGTTAAAACCCGCCTTAGAGTTAAAACCAAATCAACCGGAATATCAACTTTTAAAAGGGGTTGCTCAATTGATGCAGGGGGATGTTATTCAAACTTGGAAGAATTTACAAGTTTTGTTTAAATAAAAGCGAGGAAGATAGGCGTGGTTTTCTCCTTATTTAAGGCGTGTTGATATTTTTTGAAAGGAGGTGCGTGCGCGGAGCTTACGCACCCTACAAATACTAATCTAATATGGCACCTCGCTGTTTGAGGTTAAGTTTAGCTTCGGTAGAGAGTCCTACCACACCGATAAATTTAGCATTTTCAACAATAGCATCAGTGAGATAAATACCACTTAAATTAGAACCGCTTAAATCAGCATAACTTAAATTAGCTTTGGTTAAATTGGCTCCTATTAAGTTAGTATCTTTTAAATCTATATAACTTAAATCTCGTTCAATACCGCCTTGGGTGACAATTTCTTGAACTAGCCGCCATTTGTCACTAATTTGGGTGGTTTCATCAATTAAAGTCCCACTTAAATTTGCACCTCTGAGATCCGCTCCCAAGAGATTAGCACTGGTGAGATCTGCGCCAATTAAATTAACCCCGTTGAGATTAGAGTTGGTTAAAATTGCCCTGGTCAGATTAGCATTAATTAATTTAACATTGGAGAGATTAGCACCTGTTAAGTTGGCACCAATTAGTTTAGTATAAATTAAATTGGCTCCACTTAAATAGGTATTAATTAAGTGGGCACGGTTGAGATAAGCACCGACTAATTTAGCACCATTTAGATAGGCGCGGCTCAGATCTGAACCACTTAAATCAGCACCACTTAAATTAGCATTAATTAGGTTAACCCCGGTTAAATCAGCTTCGCTTAAATCAGCTTCTTGTAAGTCGGCATTAATTAGATTTGCACCGCTTAAATCTACACTACTCAAATCAACTCGATTCAGTTGAATCCCAATTAAAATAGCGCCACGAAAATCCCTTTCTCCGTGAGTATACTTTTCCAGTAATTGTTTAATATCCATTGTTTAATGTTTTACCTAATTCGTGTTACCCTGACTCGAAACTAAATTGACTACTGATCACAGGATATCCCTAGGGTCAGAAGACTGTAATTTTTGGCGATTCCGACGAGCAGAGCGCAATAATTTAACCCGATAAGGATCAGCATCAGTACGCCAGTAGACACGATAACCCCTGATTTCTGCACAATGGTCTTCTAAACATTTTAACCAATTCAGGCGCGTTTGAATCAATTTAAAGTTATCTAATAGTCCCCATTTTTCCTCTTGGTCGGTGAGTTTTACCAACTGTTGATAGTGGGGATACTCCGGGGTGACTAAGGTGTGTTTGCAATGCAAAATTGGGGGATTTGGGCCATCATAAGTTTGATAGCTGACATGAAGATCCCGCAGGTCAATTTGCATACAGTTACTTAGGGTTGGATGGGTTTCGAGATCAAAATTTGGGGAAAATAAATAGGAAATTTTGGGAGTTTTGATATGAAACTTAATTAAGTTTGCCCCTTCAGGACGACCCAGAGTTTGACTAGCACATCCTTCATAGAGTCGCAGTAATGGAGAAAGTTTTTCCAGTGCCCAAATATGAATCCAGAGGGAATTTGCTCGTTTTTGACCGACCGCGCTATGCTGACAATGGTTGGCAATAATTTTAGGATCACCAAGAGTATATAACATTAAATCTGCTAAATCACTAGATTTTCTATAACTACCGAATAAACCTTTTAGATCATTTTTCATGGCTGCTGAAAGTTGGAATAGTTTAGGACGACGGCTAAATTGAGTTAAGGCAATATATACCAGTAAATCTTGACGGCGTTGATCGGCGATCGCATCCCATTCCTGGGGATTTGTGACTTGTAAAATCACTTGAAATGCTCGTTTAAGACTACCAAATTCTTGTTTAATTTGTTCTGTTTCTGAAAGTTCGGTATCTACTGGTAAACGACCGCGATCGCTGATAAATTGAATTAAAGGTTGGAGTAATTCTTGATAATCTTCAAACCGTTTAACGTTTAAACGTACCTGGGGAGATGTTAACCGGGATCGGAAACGAGAAGCTCGAAATTTTTCCGATTCGGTTTCATCTCTAAAAATAATATAAATCCCTAAATCTAAAGGAATTGCATCAACAGTTAAAACCTGATCAATATAAACTTTTAGTTCTTCCTGTTGATAATATTTTTGAAAGGTATTGCGGCTAGTAATTACCCCATCTCCATAAACCATGATCCCTTTTTCTTGAGCATCTACTAATACTTGTGCTGCTACAATTAATACTTTTTGGGCTAAATTCCAGGCTTGAATTAAGGCTTCCCGTCGTTCATTTTGACATTCAATGACGTTAATTACATATCCTAAATTAACAATATCGGATTCTACCCGGGGGGTATGGGGAGAATAATAAGGGTCCCATCCGCTCCCTGTATACCCCTGTTCTGCTAATCTTTGAATATCTCCACCATATCCACAACCATAATCAAAAAAACTGCGATCTTCTTGAAACACTTCTGCTTCCAAAGCTAAACGCACCGGACGGGATAAACTTTTACGCGGAATAGCGGCGCGATGGCGTTCAATTTTTGGTGAAAACTGTAAAGAATTATCGGAATTAAATTCTGTTAAATTATTCGTAAGCTCTGAAATTTTGAACACTCGATGATCATGAATTTCTACTCCATATTTATCTAAATGTTGTTGCCAACCTTTGCGAGTTCCAATAGTTCTATATAGACGAGTTTCTGAGTTGATAAATTCCTGATCAGATGAAGTTTTAGGAGTTGATAATAATCCTAATCGTTCTTCTGTTTGGGTGAGTTGGCTAAATTTTTGATAATCGGGATAATTGGGGGTGACAAAGGTTTCTTTTCTATGTAGAATTGGAGGATTATCACTATTAGAATAATCCATAATATTAACTTGTCCGGTTTTAACATTAACTTGAAAACTGGCTGTTAAGGCGGGATGGGGATCTTGATCAAAATCGGGATAAAATAAATAAGAAATAACCGATTGATTGGTATGAAATTTAATTAGGGTAAAAAGTTTTGATGGGGGTAAATAAAAACGGCTTAATTGTTCATATATTCTTAATATAATATTGAGTTCAGGTAAGGCTGAACAATGTATATATAAAGCATTAGGTAGTTTTTTACCCAGACAACTTTGCTGGCAATATTGAGTTATAGTATTCAGGTTTTGAACCGTTAGTAATAATTGATTAACCAACATACAAGTCTGTTGATAACTGCCAAAATAGTTAGAAATTTGCCGTTGAATTTCCGGGGAAAAATCCTTCAGACATTTCAGACGGGGGGGAACTTGTCGTTGTAGAGCTTGTCCGACTAGAAACATCAGCAAATCATTCCCAACGGGTAGATCACAGTTGGGGGGATTCTGTTGAGTTAAAACCTGGGAAGTGGTAAGAGATTCGCCAGAGTAACTCGGCGGAGGAAAAACAAGATGAGGACTATTACTCATTCATCTGACCCCAATTAAAAGGTAGCAGTTTGTTCTGATTTTAAAGCAAGAAACAGGAATTAAGAATTAAGAATAATGAAGTTTAACCTAAGAATTTATCAACTATGGCTAACGAATCTCTGTTTCCGTCTAAATCTCCTTATGTGACAATTCCAGCACAACAAAACTCAATTATCCAACGCCGTCGCTTTCATAAAGGGGTAATTTTATTATTATTAATCGGTATTTGTTTTGGCGGTTTAGGAATTAAACTGGCACAGCTACAATTAATCCAGGGAGAAAATAATCGGATGCGGGCTGAAAATAATCGTTTACGTCTAATTCCTGTGGCGGCTAAACGAGGTCAAATTTTAGACCGAAAAGGGGATTTATTAGCGGGAAGTCAACTATCTCGTTCTGTATATTTATGGCCCCAAGAACAGTCTCCTGAACAATGGAAAATCACGGCGAAACAACTCGATTCTATTTTAAATGTTCCCGCTTCTGAAATTATTCACAAATTAGAAAAAACTGGATATCGATCTCGAATTCCAGTTAGAATTAGTCCTAATCTTTCTGCTAAAATGTTTATTGGTTTAGCGGAGAAAGTGGAAAATTTACGCGGTGTTGAAGTGCGGGGAGAATCTCGACGCAGTTATCCCAATGGAACATTAGCCGCTCATATTTTAGGCTATATTGGAGAGGCGACATCGGAAGAATTAACCGCAAATCCTAATTATCCGATGGGAATGATGGTTGGAAAAATGGGAGTTGAAAAATTAGTAAATTCCCAAATAGAAGGAGTTTGGGGAAATAGATTAATTGAAGTCGATGCTAAAGGTGAGGAAATTCAAGAGTTAGGTCTGCAACCTCCCCAAACAGGTAAATCTATTCAGTTAACTTTAGATTTAACTTTACAAAAAATAGCCGAAAAATCTTTAGCAAATCGTCGGGGTGCAGTGGTAGTTTTAGATGTTAAAACCGGAGCTATTTTAGCTTTAGCTAGTGGGCCGACTTTTAATCCTAATATATTCACAAATCAGGTCACAAATCAAGACTGGAAACAACTACAAAGCACTGCACAACCTTTATTAAATCGAGCTTTACAGGGATATCCCCCAGGTAGTACATTTAAGATTGTTACCACGACAGCCGGAATTGAATCGGGGAAATTTTCAATTAACTCTAAACTCGCCACTTCTTCATCCATTAAAATTGGTGGTATTTCCTTTAATGAACATGGAAACGGTTATGGTGTGATTGGATTTAAAGAGGCTTTAGCTTTTAGTAGTAATACATTTTTCTATCAGGTTGGGGTGAAAACTGGGCCGGAAAATATTGCCAAATGGGGCAAAGAATTAGGAACTGCCGGGACAATTAATTTGGATTTATTGGGGTTAGATGGGGCAAATTATGGGCAAATTCCTACTCCTAAAGAGAAAGAAAAATTATATGACGAACCTTGGTATATTGGGGATACGGTGACGATGGCAATTGGTCAAGGTTTGGTCTTAGTTACCCCGTTAGAATTAGCAGTAATGGTTTCTACGGTGGCAAATAGTGGTTGGCGAGTTCAGCCTCATTTATTAATATCTCAAACCAATACAATAGAAACAAAACCGATTAAAACTAAGATTTCTGCATCTACTCTGAATCTGATTCGGGCTGGGTTAATTGATGTGGTTAAAAAAGGAACCGGACGGGGTTTAAATGATGGCTCAATTCCTTTAACTGGAGGGAAAACCGGAACCGTTGAAATCCCTGGACAGCCTGATAATGCTATGTATGTGGGGTTTGGGCCAGCAAATAAACCGGAAATTGCGATCGCCGTTGTCGTGGAAGCCGGAGGATATGGGGCGGTTTCTGCGGCTCCGATTGCTCACGACATTTTTAAAGCTTATTTTAGCAGTTATAACAACCCTAAATAGGTGGTAATATTTGATCAGATGTAGTGCGAGCGTCCTCGCTCACTGGGACTATATAATTAGTTAATTTACTCTTAACTTATGTCATTAAACAGACGTCAATTTCTATTGTTAACGGGTCTGAGTGCTGCTGGTTTTATCGGATTAGGAACTATTCAAAAAATTCTGAGCATTCCTGAAATTTCTGATCAGAAAATTAGCCTGGGAGATCCGGCGATCGCATCTATTCCTAATGATAAACCCCTATTTCGTTTTGTCGCCATTGGAGATACAGGAACCGGAGATACAGGACAATATGATGTCGCCAATGCTATGGTTCGCTATCATCAAGACCATCCTTTTCAAGTGGTAACTTTACTCGGAGATAATATTTATACCAATGGTGAAATTGAAAGAGTTAATGCTGTTTTTGAGAAACCATATCAATCCTTAATTAAACAAAAAGTTAAATTTTATTACTTTTAAATATGATCCAGTACAATTTTTTGTTTTAGATGCTAATAATAATGCTGACTGGGAAAAACAAATGCCTTGGTTAGAAGACCAACTTAAACGCAGTCAAACCCCTTGGAAAATAGTTTATAGTCATTATCCTATGTATTCCTCTGGGTCACATGGTGCGAACTCAGAATTGACTGATCGCTTAACTCCTTTATTTAAAAAATATGGGGTTCAACTTTATATGAGTGGTCATGAACATAATTATGAACGTAGCAAACCTATTGATGGTACAACTTATTTGGTCAATGGTAATGGAGGAGCAAATATACGCCCCGTAGAGAGTTCAAAGTGGACAGCAACTTCCGACTCAATCTTGGGATTTACGGCAATTGAAGTTTATGCTAATCAAATGATTATTCAGGCAATTGATACCGATAATCAAGTCTTTGATCACGGAATTATTCGTCTATAAATGCTCAAAACTCATTGATACTTGCTGTATCCATGATATAATTAAATTTTAAGGAATTATTGATCTGTGACTGTACAAAAAAATCCCCTAGTTAAACCATTTTTGAAATGGGCAGGAGGTAAACGGCAATTATTACCTGAAATTCTCGAATATCTTCCTAAAAATATCGGTAAAACTACATATTTTGAACCATTTTTGGGGGGAGGTGCACTTTTATTTGAGTTGCAGCCGAAACAAGCAATTGTTAATGATAGTAACAGGGAATTAATTAATTGTTATCAAGTGATTAAAGATGATG
>JFJP01011398.1_pt1 | contig 14387 bp, 10 predicted proteins | sample 431651 | NCBI WGS metagenome assembly JFJP01 (sample SAMN02602958, study PRJNA72255) | Microbial mat metagenome, whole genome shotgun sequencing project. | biome: fresh water; feature: sink hole; material: water; isolation source: purple microbial (photo- and chemosynthetic) mats found in... | reverse complement strand
CCGTATCATGAATATCGCGCGCAATGCGATTACGCTCTTCCTCTATCGTAAGGCGGCGCGTGCGGTCAATTGTCCCCAGCGAAACGGCGGCCTGACTGACCAACGAGGTCAACACCGCCCATCGTTTATCGGCCAGATTAAGCGGCGTGACGGTATCTATCATGACTAATAACACGCCCACCGTTTGCTTTTGCCACACCAATGGCAAGATGAGCCAGCCATCATCATTAAGAAAATCAATTTTGTTCTCATCAGGTGTTAAGTCAAAAAAAGCCACCGTTTCATTTAACAGGGGCGGCTCAGTGATAATGGGCGTGGTTAAGGGAAGATACCAACGAACTTGCTGGCTTAAAACGGCTTGCACAATGATATTGCCAGGCGGGGTTAAGGGCAATGGCGGCAGGGGTTGCGGTAATTCTGGTAATGCTTGCCAATGATTTACATGGGGCTGAGTGGGGTTAATTAGGCCAATGAGGGCGCGCTCAAACCCTAACTCTTTGGTGACGGCCTTGAGCAGTTGTTGTTGCACCGATGATTGGCTGGCGTTGGAGTGGAGATAGAGGGTTAATTCATGGGTGATTTCTAGCTGGCGGTGTTGGGCGGCCAGGGCGAGGTGTTGCTGCGTGAGGTCGTTATGCGTGGCGAGTAAGGTGGCATGGGCTTGCTGGAGGTGGCGGATATGCGCCATGAAATAGCCCACCGTAAGGATGAATAACCAAATAGTAATGAAGAGGGGACTAAAAGGAAAGAGTAACTCAGGTAGGTTATTCCATAAAAAGGCAATACTTATTGTAGTAATAATTACAAATAAAATAACTGCTGCCCAACGAAATGGGGGGCGTACAGGAGATGTTGGGGCAATGGGCAAAGAAGTCATCGGTGACTATGTCCTATTTAAGTATGATAAGGGCCGAGGAATTTTTCCCCATTAAAGTGAATGAGATGGTCAGGAGATTCGGCTATCCAAACCTCAGTTTCCCAGGCAATATCAGGTAAGAATTGCCGAAACGTTTGGCGGTCTAAAAAAGCGGTTACAAAAATGATGTCTGCGGTACAAGCTGAGGTAAGTTTTTTTAATTCAAGCAAGCGTAATGAACTGATTGGCCCTGAACTATGGACGGCTTCTATCAAGAATAACCAATTTTTAGTAGCGGCGTAGGCTAAAATATCGGGTAGCTCACCATGCGCCAGGGCAAAGAACTGTAATATATCTAATTGAGGTTGATTTATAAACAAAAATTTATTGGCGGTATCACCCACATATAATAGTTCTGCGCCGTAGCCAAAACGAGGTAAAAACTCCTCAATCACCAATTTTTGTAGCTCATTATGTTTGCCAGGCGTGAAGTTAAGGGCTTGACCTGATGGTAAAATAACGGGAATTGCCTGTATATTACGTTTTTGTTCAATTTTTTGGCTTAGGGTCGTTTCTTGGTTAATAAATGTCTTAACTTCTATTTCCCAATTCGCATTACCAAAATTACGAATGAGTTGGGCATATTCTGGGGCTAACGCATAAGCGCGGGTGGGGTCATTACGTGCCGCGTTGGGGTTGCCTGCACTACGAATAATAATGCCTGCTACAACAGGTAACTTTAAATCTTTCCGCCGTATATCATCATAAGAACCCGCCGAAATAGATTCTTCAAAATGTTGGTTAATATATTCAATAATTTGACGCGTTTTTAAGGCGCGGGTATTTCCCTCTGTTTGATAGCCTTCAACCGTAGCCCAATCTTGGCTCTGCTTAACATTGGCTACGGCCATGAACGCCATGCTCATCTTTTCTAGTTGCCGAGAGGTCATGCCTGCAATAGGAATACCAAAATTGACCAAAATATGAATGGCTTCATTAATTAGTTTTTGTAACTCTATCGGTTTTTTAGAGCGAGTTAAATAATCAGGCATAGTTATATCGCTAAAGCCAGTTGTTTAGGAATAGTATGATGGGCGATTTCGTGGGATGAAAAACGTATCGTTGACTTAAGATATTCATGGACTGCTCCCGCCATGTGATAAGCTAACATGGGGGGGACAGCATTACCAATTTGGTTAAAACAACTGGTTTCGCTACCACAGAAGTCAAAATTATCAGGGAAACTTTGTAAACGGGCGGCCTCACGCAACAGCAATCGCCGCCGCCGTCCATCAGGTAATTGAATTCGGTGCATGTCGCCTGTTGCCCCTGCTAAATTACGACAAGTTAAAGTTCGGGCGGGTTGGTCTAAATATAAATCACGCGGACGAATACAAAAGGAGGCTTTTTCATATTTAGCCACATAGTTATCCATGCTAGGAGTCAAGAATTTAGACTCAGGCGGAATCATATCTGCCATGTCCACTAAAGCCTGGCCTGCGGTAAAACGGATTCTCAGTGGTTGCGGAAAGTTAAACACCCCGCGATGCCCCACCACAAAGACCCGTTCACGGTTTTGCGGCACGCCATAATTGACCGCATTGAGGAGTTGATATTCCACAATATAACCTAAACCTTCTAAGGCTTGCAAAATCTCCGCAAAATAAGATTTATTGCGATATAATAAGCCGCGCACATTTTCAAATAACCAAAGTTCAGGTTGCAGTCGCTTAATCACCGAGATAAAAATGGGAAAGCCATCACGCGAATCAGATAGCCCTAACTGATTGCCACCCACGCTAAAGGGTTGACATGGCGGCCCCCCGATAACCACAGGAGCTAAAGTAATATTACTGGTTGGTTCAAGACAAATTTGATTGCATTGACCATGAAGGTTTTTGTTATAAGTTGAGACACAATCATTATCTGTCTCATAACCATGAGTTACAAAACCTTGTGCCTCAAAACCCAGGGCCAAACCACCACAGCCCGCAAAAAGGTCAATCACGCGAGTATGAGGTTGCTTTTGAGGACAAAGTAATGAATTAATGGTGTGAATATAGTTTGACATTTAATTCTATTATACTCCTATTTCAAGAATCACTCAAAATGAATCTCACCCCCAGGGGTGAGATAATTTCACCCTCTCAGGGTAAAGACTTTTGGCCTAAAATCGGTTAATATTAAACCTAAGTCAAAATAACATGGCTTCAATTTTATTATTAGGATTTCAAGGAGGAAATGGTGAGTAAAAAAGCAACAGGTTTAACCCCAGAACAAGCCCAAGCCTATTGGCAAGGTAATGTTAAAATTATTGGTGGTTTGTTAGCCATTTGGTTTGTTGTTTCATACGTCATGGGGATTATTTTAGCCCCTAGTTTAATTAATGTTTTTGTAGTAAATGTTCCCATGGGCTTTTGGTTTGCCCAACAAGGCTCAATTCTGACCTTTGTGGTGTTAATTTTTGCGTATGTATATTTGATGGACAAATTAGACGAAAAGTTTGGTTTAAGGGAGAAATAAGACCATGACTGTTGAAATGTGGACATACATTATGGTGGGGGTGAGTTTTGCCATTTACATGTATATTGGCTACGCCAACACCGTGCGGGATACCAAAGGGTTCTATGTGGCAGGGCAAGACGTACCTGCATGGGCGAATGGCATGGCAACGGGCGCAGACTGGATGTCCGCCGCCACCTTTATTTCTATGGCTGGCCTCATCTCCACGATGGGGCATGATGGGGCGGTTTATTTAATGGGCTGGACAGGCGGTTATGTATTATTGGCCTTACTTTTAGCTCCGTATCTTCGTAAGTTTGGTAAATTTACCGTGCCTGACTTTGTGGGTGACCGCTATTATTCTAGCACGGCGCGGGCCATTGCCGCCATTGCTGCCGTCATTATTTCCTTCACTTATGTGGCGGGGCAAATGCGCGGCGTGGGTATCGTCTTTAGTCGCTTCCTCGGCATGTCCATTGACCAGGGCGTTATTGTGGGGACGTTGATTGTGGCTTTCTTCTCCATTATCGGCGGTATGAAAGGCATTACCTGGACGCAAGCGGCACAATATATCGTCTTATTACTGGCCTATCTTGTTCCCTCAATTGCGATTGCCTTCCAACTTACGGGCAATCCTATCCCTCAACTTGCCCTCACCGCAGGCGATATTATCCCCAAACTCAATCAAATTCAACAAGATTTCGGGTTTTCGGCCTATACTAATCCCTTCCAGGGCGGACGTACCATGATTGATGTTTTAGCCATTACTTGCGCTCTCATGGTCGGTACGGCAGGGCTACCTCACGTCATTGTCCGTTTTTATACCGTGCCAAATGTGCGTGATGCGCGGCTATCCGCAGGCTATGCGTTGGTGTGTATTGCGTTGGTTTATACCACTGCCCCCGCGTTAGCGGCCTTTGCCCGTTACAATATGTTAGACACAATGAACAAGGCCACCTTTACGGGTGAAACCCGCGAATTGCCCAATAAGCAACTTATCCAAACGCTGAAAGATGGCAATGGCAACACCATTGATTGGGCCACCAAATGGCAAGTCCCTGGCCTCATGGCCGTCGCAGACCGTAATGGCGATGGTAAAGTTACGATGTCTAGCGGCCCGTCACCCTTCGTTCTCAAAGCGGGCAAACCTGACTTTTCGCAACCCATTAATACGGCTGTAACCGATAAAGATGGCAAGAAAACCGAGAACGAAGTTTATTTAGATAACGACATTATTGTTCTCTCCACCCCTGAAGTTGCTAACTTACCCGCTTGGGTGGTTGGTTTGATGGCCGCAGGCGGGTTAGCGGCAGCCCTCTCCACCGCCTCTGGTTTGTTACTGGTTATTTCTAGTTCCTTCGCCCATGACATCTATTTCCGCCTCATTAACCCCAAAGCTGATGAAGCCAACCGTCTACTCGTTGGACGGGTTACGATTGCGGTGGCCTGTGTGGTTGCGGGTTATTTTGGTATCAACCCGCCCGCATTTGTGGCGCAAGTAGTGGCCTTTGCCTTCGGATTAGCGGCCTCTAGCTTCTTCCCCGTTATCATCTTAGGGATTTTTGACAAACGCATGAACGACAAAGGCGCAATTGCGGGCATGTTAACGGGCTTAATTTTCACCATCATCATGATTGGTGGCATGCGCTCAGTGCCGCTATTAGGCACCGCCACCCCCATGATTCCGCCCTTCTTTGGCATTAACGCCGAAGGCATTGGCACCGTTGGCATGATTTTGAACTTCATTGTTTCCTTCGCGGTCTCTCGCTCCACGCCACCGCCGCCCAAAGAAATTCAAGATTTGATTGAAAACCTCCGCCTCCCCACTGGCGCAGGCCAAGCCTCGGCTCATTAATCAAGCAATCAGCTAGTCAGCGTGTCAGCAAAACTTCCCCCCCTCAGTCCCCCCCAAAGGGAGGGAAGTTTTGCTCCCTCTCCCTTTGGGAGAGGGCTGGGGTGAGGGTTTTATAGCTGACACGCTGACTAGCTAACCGACTGCCATGACCTTCCTGCAACTCATCAAGCAATGTCCCCCCTTTCACCTCCTGCCAGAGAGTGAACTTCACTCCCTCAAACAATCCCTGCGCCTACAACACTTCCACCCCCAGACCACTTTATTACAACAAGGTGGCTCACCTAGCCAACAACTTTACCTCATTCGTCGCGGCACCGTTCACCTTATCCATCATGGGCAAATCGCCGACATTTTGGAGGTAGGCGATATGTTTGGGCAGATGTCCCTCATTCACCAAACCGCCCCTGAATTTTCCGCCATTACGCAAGACCCTTGCGAAATTTACACCTTAGCCCTCACCGCCTTAAAACCACTATTACAACAATATCCCAAATTTACCGAGGGCTTTACCTATGATTTAACGGAACGCTTACGTCAAACCCTAACCGTCGAATCCAGCGAAATTAACGGTAATTTAACCATTGAAGCCGAGAGTTTAATCACCCGTCCCCCCTTTTCCATCAACCCCACCGCCACCGTCGGCGAAGCGGCGCGGGTCATGCGAGAATTAAAAATTGGGGCAGTTTTAGTCAGTGCCACCCCGCCCGCCATCGTCACCGAGCAAGATTTTAAGGTACGCGTCTTAGCCGAAGGGTTAGGGCCAGAAACTCTCATCAGCCACATCATGACCCAACCCGTCAAGACCTTGCCGAGTGATACGCCCGTTTATAGCACCATGTTATTTATGTTAGAAAATGGCATCCGCCGCCTGCCCCTCACCAAACATGGGCAAATCATCGGCGTGATTAGCGTGACCGATTTACTCCGCCACCAAACCACCAACCCCTTTTTCGTCCTCAGTCAGCTAGATAAAGACCCCGCCAGTTTACCCCATTATACCCGCCAAGTGACTAAAATTGTTGCCAATCTCTTTGACGGCGGCCTCAACATTATGCAAATTGCCCGCACCATCGCCAGCATGAATGAACATTTAATCAAACGACTTTTATTACTAACTGAAGAACAACTCGGCCCACCACCCACGCCCTACACCTGGCTCGTTTTTGGCTCAGAAGGGCGGCAAGAGCAATTTTTATTAACAGACCAAGACAACGCCCTCGTTTATCAAGATGACACGCCAGAAGCGGCACTTTATTTCGATAAATTTACCCAGATCATGGTCAACTATCTCATTGAAGCGGGTTTTCCACCCTGCCCAGGCGGTTGCATGGCAACAAATTGGCATAAACCCCTCGCCCAATGGGTCACATTATTTCGCCAATGGATTGAAGAACCCAAAGCCCAAGCCTTATTAGAAGCAGGTATCTTCTTTGACCTGCGCGCCGTGCATGGCAATTTAGCCCTTGACCCCTTAATGGAATTGTTACATCAAGCTAAAAATCACACCCTCTTTCTCGCCCATTTAGCCCGCGCGGCCCTCGAATTTACGCCGCCACTTGGCTTTTTTGGCCGCATTATCAAAAATGACCAGGGCGGTATTAACCTCAAAAAAGCAGGCATTGCGCCCATAGTCAGCCTGGCACGCGTTTATGGCTTACAGTCAGGCTGCGACTCACCCGCCACCATTGACCGTTTAGAATCCGCCACCCAGGCCAGCCACCTCAGCCAAAATGGGGCAGAGTTATTAGCCGAAACCTTTCGTTTTCTCTTACGCTTACGGCTCAAGGAGCAACTCCAAGCCCACAAAAATGGCCGCACTCCCGACAATAATATTAAGTGGGATGACCTCTCCCCCCTAGACCGCCGCCACGCCAAAGATGCTTTTATTGCCATTCGTGACTATCAAGAACATCTATCATTACACTTTAACACGAATAGGTTAGGGTAGTCGTTCAGCTAGTCAGCTAGTCAGCTAAAACTCCCCCCCTCAGTCCCCCCCAAAGGGAGGGAAGTTTTGCTCCCTCGCCCTATGATGGGAGAGGGTTGGGGTGAGGGTTTTGTAGCTGACCGACTGACACGCTGACCGACTGACACGCTTCCCATGTTTTCTGGCAGCCTCATCCTCATTGTCTCCTTCGCCTACATTGGCCTGCTGTTTGCCATTGCCTATTATGGCGACATGCGAGCCGACCTGGGGCGGAGTTTAATTAACAATCCGTACATTTACGCCCTATCGCTAGGGGTTTATTGTACCGCTTGGACGTTTTATGGCAGTGTAGGGCGGGCGGCTAACAATGGCCTAGATTTTTTGCCCATCTATTTAGGGCCAACGCTCATGGCGGCGGGCTGGTGGTTCATCTTACGTAAGATGATACGTATTAGCAAGGTCAATCGTATCACCTCCATCGCCGATTTTATCGGCTCTCGCTACGGCAAAAGCAGCATGTTGGCGGGATTAGTGACGGTCATTTCAGTTGTGGGCATTATTCCTTACATTTCATTGCAACTTAAGGCCATCTCCACCAGTTTCGATGTATTGTGGCAACATACCACCCCTGAAATTGAAATTACCAGGTTGAGTTTAGTTTTTCCAACGACCCACTCAAACCTCCCTACTCTCTCCAACGACACGGCCTTCTACATTGCCCTGCTTCTTGCCATATTTGCCATTCTGTTTGGCACACGCCACCTGGATGCTACCGAACATCATGAAGGCTTGGTCGTGGCGATAGCCTTTGAATCGGTGGTCAAATTATTAACGTTTCTAGCCGTTGGCCTTTACGTGACCTTTAACATCTACGATGGCGTGGGGGATATGTTTGCCCAAGCCGCCCATCAGCCTAAAATCAGTGCCTTGTTCGCTCTGCCCATCAATTATGGCGATTGGCTCTCATTTACATTTGTTTCGATGTTAGCGATTCTCTTTTTACCCCGTCAATTTCACATGGCCGTCGTGGAAAATGTGAATGAACAACACATCAACAAAGCCATCTGGCTATTTCCCCTCTACTTACTCATTATTAACGTTTTCGTTCTACCTATCGCTATCGGCGGATTATTACACTTTACTGACGGTCAGGTAAACCCCGACACCTTTGTCTTACACCTACCAATGGATTACGGGCAACCAGTACTCGCCCTGTTCGTCTTTATTGGTGGCCTCTCCGCCGCCACCAGCATGGTCATTGTGGAAACCGTTGCCCTCACCACCATGATTTCCAACGACCTCATCATGCCCGTTTTATTACGTTTTTACCCTCCTCTATCCCCCCTAAATCAGGGGGGACAAGGGGGGTGGTCAGATTTCGGCAACCTTATTTTAGCCATTCGCCGCAGTGCCATTGTGATTATATTACTACTTAGTTACGGCTATTTTCGCCTCATTGCTGAATCGCAAACACTAGTCTCGATTGGCCTCATCTCCTTTGCCGCCGTTGCTCAATTTGCCCCCGCCATGCTCGGCGGCATGTATTGGAAAGGTGGCAATCGTTTAGGGGCATTGATTGGCCTGAGTTTGGGCTTTATTATCTGGAGTTACACCCTACTCCTGCCCGCTTTAACTGAGGCTCATTTGTTAGCCTCAACCTTTATCAATGAAGGGCCGTTTGGCCTCGCCATGTTACGCCCTTATCAGCTTTTCGGCCTATCAGGTCTAAACCCCATCGCCCACACGATGGTCTGGAGTATGTTACTTAATGGAGGCAGCTATGTAATTATTTCCTTGCTTACGTCACAAAGCGTGTTAGAGCATAGCCAAGCAACTCTGTTTGTAGATGTTTTTCGCCACTCGGAAACAAGCCGATTTTGGCGTGGCAGTGCCTCCGTTGAAGTATTACGTAACCTACTCAGTCGCTTTATTGACCCCAAACGAGTTGGCGAAATATTTACTCATTACGCCACGCAACATGGTTTGGATTGGTCACGACAGGTTGAAGCTGATGCCGCTTTGGTGGATTTTTCTGAGAAACAGTTAGCGGGAGTCATCGGTTCAGCCTCCGCCCATGTGATGATTGCCTCAGTGGTGACGGAAGAACCCCTCAGCATGGAAGAAGTCATGAACATTCTTAACGAAACCTCGCAAGTCATAGCTTACAGTCGTCAGCTTGAACAAAAATCACGGGAGCTAGAAGCAGCAACAGCGGAGCTACGCAGTGCCAACTCAAAGAGCTAGACCGCCTTAAAGATGATTTCATTTCTACCGTCACCCATGAACTCCGCACCCCTCTCACCTCCATTCGTGCCTTTTCCGAAATTTTATTTGATAATCCCGATTTAGATGTGGCGCAACGAGGGCAATTTGCCAGCATTATCCTTAAGGAAAGTGAACGGCTGACCCGTTTAATCAACCAAGTGCTTGACCTCTCCAAAATCGAGTCGGGCAAAATGGAATGGTTCATGGCAAAGGTGGAAGTTAAAGCCATCATCAATGAAACGGTCATGGCAATGGAGCAGCTATTTTTAGAGCAACACATTCAGTTAGAATTAATGGCAATGGAGCAGCTATTTTTAGAGCAACACATTCAGTTAGAATTACAACTACCTGACCAAATTCCCCCCATCATGGCTGACCCTGACCGCCTCATGCAAGTGTTACTAAATTTACTCTCCAATGCCATTAAATTTTGTGACCGTCAAGCGGGCTGGGTGCAAGTTCGCCTCACCCATAACGCCGAGGCCATCCAAGTGGATGTGACCGACAATGGCGCGGGGATTCGCCCCGAAGACCAAGAGATTATTTTCGATAAATTTCGACAAGGTGGGGACTCCGTCACAGGCAAGCCGCAAGGCACAGGACTCGGCCTGCCCATTTGCCGCCACATCATCACCCATTTTGGCGGCAATTTATGGGTCACGAGTCAACCAGGCCACGGCGCAACCTTTTCGTTTACCTTACCATTAAGCGAGTCAGTCGGTCAGCTAGTCAGCAATCAGCTAAAACTCCCCCCCTCAGTCACCCCCAAAGGGAGGGAAGTTTTGCTCCCTCGCCCTATGGGAGAGGGTTGGGGTGAGGGTTTTGTAGCTGACTAGCTGACCGACTGACTCGCTGAACGACTTATATCCCATGCCCAAAAAAGTGTTAATCGTAGACGATGAAGTCAATATTGTAATCTCCCTAGAGTTTCTGCTGAAACAGGCGGGTTATGAATTAGCCATTGCCCGTGACGGGGAAGAGGCATTGGTGCAGGTGGGCGCGTTCCAACCCGATTTGGTTTTGTTAGACATCATGATGCCGCGCTTGAATGGTTTTGAGGTGTGCCAACGGATTCGTGAGAACCCCGCCTGGCAAGCTATCAAAGTCATCATGCTCACCGCCAAAGGCCGCGAGGTAGAAATGACCAAAGGGCTACACCTCGGCGCAGATGCCTACGTTATCAAACCTTTCTCCACCAAAGAGTTAATTGCCCAAATACGACAACAATTAGGAATTAGGAATTAGGAATTAACTGATAAATAATTCCTAATTCCTAATTCCTAATTCCTAATTCATGGACCGTCAACAATTTGAACTGTTAACCGCATTGGGCAGTATTACGACCTTTCTGTTAGGGGTGGCGGTCACGCTCATGGTATCGCCCTGGTTTGAGGGGACGTATTTGGGTTATGCGGTAGTGGTGGTGGTCATTTTGTTGATGATGGCGAGTTTTCAACTGAGCGTTTTCTTCGAGGCTTACATTGCGGGGGCGCGACGGCTGACCGATGAACTCACCATGATTGTGATGAGCAATCCCAATCACCGCGTTAACTTTAGCGGGCCCAGAGACATGCGCGCCTTAGCCGATAAAATTAATGCCTTTTCTGACCGTTTTCAAACGATGGTCGATACACAGGAAGCTCAAATTGAACGGGCGCAGGCCAACTTGGAGGAGGAAAAAAATCGTCTGGCCGCCCTGATGTCGGAACTGACCGAGGGCGTATTAGTTTGTAATAATGAGGGACGTATCTTGCTCTATAACAATCGGGCGAAACGGCTATTAAGCCAAACGCAAGAGATACCCCCCCTGAATCAGGGGGGGACGGGACGGGCGGCGTAAACCTGAATCAGAGTGAGTTTACGCCGCCCGTCCCCCCCCGAATCGGGGGGGGCAAAGGGGGGGTAGGTGGTGGCTTTGTGGGTTTAGGGCGTTCCGTTTTTGGCTTGATTGACCGTCATGTGATTACTCACGCCTTAGAAGATTTGACCTATCGTTCACAAAAGTTAATGCAGCCATTAGTGGTGCAATTCGTCACCACCGCCACCAATGGGCAACTCATTCGCGCCCGTGCCACTCCCGTCCTCGGTCAACAGCATGAAGCGGTTGAAGTTCTGAATGGGTTTATCTTAACGTTAGAAGATGTCACTCAACAAAGCCAGCGCACTCATCGCCGTGACCGATTATTGCAAAGTCTCACCGAAGGGATTCGTGCTTCTCTCGCCAATATTCGTACGGCTATTGAAACCATTGAAGAATATCCCGAAATGGATGCGCTGAAATTGGCTGAACTTCGCCGCGTAATTTATGACGAGTCGCTGACGTTAAGCAGCCGTCTTAATAATACCACGGCAGAATATGCAGCGGATTTGAAGGCCGATTGGCAGCTAGAGGAGATGTTAGTTACAGACTTGTTATGGGCAATTCAACGCCGCTTTGAGGATAAATTGGAAATTCAGACGCACCTCGAAACGCCTGAAAATCTTGATTTATGGGTGCGGGTGGATAGTTATGCCATTGTCCACATTATGACTCAGGTGATGCGTCGCCTTAAACATGATTTCGGTCTTTTGGAGGTGATGTTACGACTCAAGCAGACGGGGCAATTGGTGGCGTTAGATTTGGTGTGGGCAGATGGCTTGATTGATATGGAAACGTTATGGCTATGGCAAAATCAAAACCTAGAACCGTTGCTCATGCCTGATATAACTGAACCTGCCACGCTGACCTTACAAGAAGTAGCAGAACGACATGGGGGGGAGGTGTGGTGTCAAGCCGATAAACCGAATAACACCACCTATCTACGGTTGTTACTTCCCTTAACACAAACCGCGCCCATCTCTCTCTCGGCCATGTCCCCTGAAACCACTCCCCCCATCAAAATTACCCATCAAGCCAGCCGCCCCGAGTATTACGATTTTAACTTATTTCGCTCTGCCAGCCAAAGTTCTGAGTTAGCTCAATATCTACTCACTGACTTGGTTTATACCGTTTGTTTATACCGTTTTCGATACGGAAACGACAGGGCTAGACCCATCACATGGCGATGAAATCATCTCGGCTAGCGCGATTCGCATTGTGAATGGACGCTTGTTACGCCAAGAGATTTTTGACCAACTCGTCAACCCGCGCCGCCCTTTGCCTGCGGCCTCAACCCTGATTCATGGTATTTTACCTGAAATGTTAGAAAATCAACCGACCATTGAACAGGTCTTACCCGTATTTTTCCGTTTTACCGAAGGCACAGTGTTGGTGGCACACAACGCCGCGTTTGACATGCGGCTATTACAAATGAAGGAAGCCCAAACGGGCATTAAATTTAGTAATCCCGTTTTAGATACCTTATTGCTCTCAGCAGCCTTACATCCAAATTACAAAAACCATAGCCTAGAGGCCATTGCCGAACGCTTAGGAATTAATGTCATCGGGCGGCATACCTCCCTCGGTGATGCCATTTTGACGGGGGAAGTGTTTCTCAAACTCATTCCCCTATTAGCCGAACAGGGTATTTTTACCCTTGAGCAAGCCCATCAAGTGTCACAAAAAACCTATCAAGCACGAATAACTTATTAGTAGCTAGTCAGTCTGTCAGCTAGTCAGCAAGTCAGCGTTCAGCAGTCAGCAGTCAGCGTGTCAGCAATCAGCAGGAGTGCAATGGCTTTAGCCATTGCCAAACGGCTTAAGCCGTTTGACTCCTGATTGCTGATTGACTGACTAGCTGACCGACTGACCGACTGACCGACTGACACGCTGACCGACTGACTAGCTGACAGACTGACCAACTGAGAGACTAAACCATGAATTATTCAGAAATATATCAACAATCTATAACCGACCCCAACGGCTTTTGGGGCGAGGCGGCGGAAGCCGTTCACTGGTTCAAAAAATGGGATAACGTGTTAGATGACACCAACCCGCCATTTTATCGCTGGTTTGTGGGGGCAGAGATGAACACATGTTACAACGCCCTCGATGTGCATGTGGAAAACGGGCGGGCTGACCAAAACGCCTTAATTTATGATAGCCCCATGACGGACACAATTAAATATTACACTTATCGGGAATTGCGGGATGAGGTCGCGCTCTTTGCGGGGGCGTTAGCCAATGAGGGCGTGAGCAAAGGCGACCGCGTCATCATCTACATGCCGATGGTGCCAGAAGCGGTCATCAGCATGTTGGCCTGCGCCCGTTTAGGGGCGATTCACTCGGTGGTCTTTGGCGGCTTTGCGCCCAAAGAACTCGCCACGCGGCTAAATGATGCCACGCCCAAATTGATTGTTTCGGCCTCATGTGGCATTGAGGGCAAAAAAGTCATTCCCTATAAACCTTTGTTAGACGAGGCCATTGAGTTAGCGGATAGCAAGCCTGATAAATGTATTATCTTGCAACGTCCACAAATTGAAGCCGAGATGGTCGCGGGACGCGATATTGATTGGGCGGAGGCGGTGGCAGGGGCGCAACCTGCCGCTTGCGTGCCTGTTAAGGCGACTGACCCGTTATACATTCTTTATACTTCGGGGACAACGGGCGTGCCAAAAGGGGTGCAACGCGATAACGGCGGTCACATGGTCGCCCTCAAATGGAGTATGACGCATTGCTACGATGTGAAGCCTGGTGAGGTCTATTGGGCGGCCTCTGACGTGGGTTGGGTGGTCGGTCACTCTTACATTGTCTATGCGCCGTTGTTGCATGGCTGTACGACCATTTTATATGAGGGCAAGCCTGTCGGTACGCCTGACCCTGGCGCGTTCTGGCGGGTGATTTCGCAACATAAAGTGAGTGTATTATTCACTGCGCCAACGGCCTTCCGTGCCATTAAGCGTGATGACCCCGATGGGAATTATATTAAACAATATGACTTAAGCAGCTTCCGCACTCTCTTTTTGGCGGGGGAACGCTGCGACCCTGCGACCCTCTTTTGGGCGCGGGAAAAATTGAATGTGCCTGTGATTGACCATTGGTGGCAAACGGAAACGGGCTGGGC
>JFJP01029766.1_pt1 | contig 14389 bp, 10 predicted proteins | sample 431651 | NCBI WGS metagenome assembly JFJP01 (sample SAMN02602958, study PRJNA72255) | Microbial mat metagenome, whole genome shotgun sequencing project. | biome: fresh water; feature: sink hole; material: water; isolation source: purple microbial (photo- and chemosynthetic) mats found in... | reverse complement strand
GTGGTGAGGAACGGGACATCAGCACCGCAGACGCGAAGGTCCGCACGCTGGTCATACCGACCAATGAAGAACTCGCCATCGCCCGGGAAACGGCAGCCCTGCTTGCCTGAACGAAAAGATCCGGGAATAATCGGTCATTTTGTTTTCTTCCAGGCCAGTTCGGACAGACAGCGCAGGAAGCGCTGCACGAATCACATTTTTTCCAGGGCGGCCGGACCGGTGACGGTTCCGGCCGTCTTTTTCCTGACAGGTTGACAATTCCTTGACGAACGTTTTACAATGGTCATTACTATTTCAAACGGTCAACCAGGAGGACACATCATGAAAGTGTGCAAATTCGGCGGGACGTCTATGGCGAATGCGGAGCAGATCAGAAAAGTCTGCCAGATCGTCACATCGGATCCGGAGCGGAAGGTCGTTGTGGTCTCAGCACCGGGAAAACGGTTCGACAAGGACACCAAGATCACCGACATGCTGATTGACTGTGCCGAAAAATACCTGAAGAACAAAGATTACGAATCGATTCTCTCCAGCATTGTGCTGCGGTACTCGGAAATCGCCAGAGACCTGAATCTGGACGATGAAGTGATGCGGGACATCGAAAGCAATCTTCGCACACGCGTCCAGATGGGGTATGACTCCGACGCGAAATTTCTGGACCGCATGAAAGCGGCGGGCGAGGACAATGCGGCACGCCTGGTCGCCCAGTATCTCCGAAAAATCGGTCATCGCACCCATTACGTGAATCCGAAGGATGTCGGTCTTTTTCTGAGCGATGAGTTCGGAAATGCCCGCGTACTTCCGCAATCCTTCAAGAATCTGACAAAATTGAAGGAAATGGACGGCATCGTCGTGTTCCCCGGCTTCTTCGGCTATTCCCTCTCCGGCGATGTGGTCACTTTTTCACGCGGTGGTTCCGACATCACCGGTTCCATTCTCTCCGCCGCCCTCGAAGTGCAGGTATATGAAAACTTCACGGATGTGGATTCTGTTTTTGTGGCGAATCCCCGCATCATCAAAAATCCGGCAGCAATTTCCGAGTTGACGTATCGGGAAATGCGGGAACTCTCCTACGCAGGTTTCACCGTTCTGCATGAGGAAACACTGGAGCCCGTCTTCCAGCGCGGCATTCCGGTCAATATCCGCAACACGAACAACCCGGACGCTCCCGGCACCCTGATCACACCTGTCCGCTCGCAGGGGTTTGACATCCCGCTTTCAGGCATAGCCGGCGACAAGGGTTTCTGCAGCATCAACATCAACAAGTACATGATGAACCGGGAAATCGGGTTCGGCCGCAAGGTACTGCAGATTCTGGAGGAGGAGTTCGTTCCATTCGAACACATGCCCTCCGGCATTGACGATATCTCGATTATCGTCCGTACCCAGCATCTGGACAGCGACAAGAAGAGCCGCATCATGGAGAGGATTTCGAAGGAACTTCGGGTCGACAGCGTCAGCTTCGAATATGATCTGGCACTCGTCATGGTCGTAGGCGAAGGCATGAAGCACCGCATCGGTGTCACTACACGCGTTTCAAAGGCGCTGGCTGAAAAAAGCATCAACATCCGCATGATCAACCAGGGTTCATCGGAAGTGAGCATCATGTTCGGCGTGAACGAAGCCGATGTCGATCGCGCCGTGATCGCCATCTACGAGGAATTTTTCGCTGACGGAAACGAATGTGAAAACTGAAAGCAAAGTCTTTCGGGGACAAGATGGAACGATGGCGCATCAACCTCTACAGTGTCTGGTTCACCCAGATCATCTCCATCATGAGCTTCAATCTGGGCATGCCCTTCATGGTCTACTACATTCAGGAAATGGGCATGCATGATCCGGCCCAAATCAAGCTGTACGCCGGAATCCTGAGTGCAGGCCCGGCCATTACGCTTGGTTTGATGGCTCCGGTCTGGGGCCGTCTCGCAGACAGATTCGGCAAGAAAATCATGCTGCTGCGTGCGGTGATGTTCGGCAGCGTCATCATGCTGGGTCTCGGCATGGCGACACAGGTCTGGCAATTGGTTGTCCTGCGGATGATTCAGGGAGTCTTCACCGGAACCATCACGGCTTCTTCCGCTCTGGTCGCTTCAACCGTGCCGGAGAACAAGATGGGTTATTCCCTTGGGTTTCTTGCTTCCTCCACGGCCATCGGCGGCTCCGTCGGTCCGGCACTGGGCGGTCTGATGGCGGAATGGCTCGGATACCGGTACAGTTTTCTGTTGGGCGGATTTCTGCTGTTTCTTGACGTGCTTGTGGTTCTCTTCCTCATACGGGATCCGGCTGAACAGAAACCGCAGACCATTGCCTCATCATCGGTCAATCCCGCCATCGTGCCGGCAAGACTGAAGGATTCATTCGTATTCAGTTCCTGGTTCATCGCCTCCATGCTGCTGCTGCTTGTTCTGCGTTTCGCCACATCCGTCTTCGGGCCTTACATGCCCATTCTCATCCAGCAGAAGATGAACTCGCTGGAGGGAGCCGCCGGCATCACGGGTCTGGTGAACGCCTTCATCAGCGTCATGATGGCCATTTCCGGTATCTTTCTCGGCAAGCTCGGGGACAGATATGATCGGATGAAACTGCTCCGTTGGTATGCAATCGCAGGTTTCCTGCTCGCAATTCCGCTTTCCCTGCACAGCTCGATCTGGATGCTGATGGTGAATTACGGGGTGATGATGTTCTTCGTCTGCGGCATCGAACCGGTTCTGATGGGCGCCACGACCAGTCGGATCCGGCGGGATCAGCGGGGGACGATGTTCGGCGTCCAGACGCTGGTCGGAAGCATCGGATGGGGTCTTTCGCCCATGCTTGGCGGCTACATATCCATCCGGCATTCCATCCCGGCGGTCCTGCTGGCGATTCCGGCCTTCCTGTTTGTGGAGATCCTTCTGGCCGGCACAATCGGCCGGCGTCTTTCCGGGCGTTCCCCATTGGAATCGTCGGCACCCGGTGCGAAGCCGGCAGCATGAAAGCCCTCGCATCGGGTTTCCCATGCAGTGCTGAAATGGCGCCAATTGGGCAAACCGTGCTGAAGCGTCGCCATCTGGGTAAAGATAGAGCAGTTGCATATCGGCAGAAGGAGAATCTATGGCGGAACAAAATGCTTATCACAGCCTGACGACACAGCAGACCCTGGATGTCCTGAAAACGGATCCGGAGGGCCTGACAACGGCAGAGGCCGACAAGCGACGGGAACGGTTCGGTCGCAACCTGTTGAAGGAAGGCAAGCGGAAAACGCTCATCCAGCGGTTTGCGGAGCAATTTGCCAACGTGATGATCCTCATTCTGATTGTGGCAGCCGTCATATCGCTTTTCATGGGTGAAGTGACGGATGCCGTCATCATCCTCGGGGTGGTTGTCATCAATGCGGTGCTGGGCGTCCTGCAGGAATCGAAGGCGGAAAAAGCCCTGGAAGCCTTGAAAAAAATGTCGGCTCCGTTCGTCCGGGTCAAACGAGATGGCCAGGCGGATCGGATCAAGACGGAAGCGCTTGTCCCCGGTGACATTATCCTGCTGGAAGCGGGTGATGTGCTGCCCGCGGATGTCCGTCTCCTGGAAACCGCCTCCCTGAAGATAGAGGAAGCCGCCCTGACCGGGGAATCGGTCCCTGCCGAAAAGGATGCCTCCTTTGTCGGTCAGGTGGACACGGTTCTCGGGGACCGGGTCAACATGGCCTATTCGGGCTGCAATGTGACGTATGGACGCGGAACCGGCATCATCACGTCAACCGGCATGGAGACGGAAGTCGGCAGAATTGCCGGTCACCTCACGGAAACCGAAGCAACGGTCACGCCGCTTCAAATCAAGCTGGCTGAACTCGGAAAAATCCTGACCATCGGCATTCTGGCCATCGCGGGCATCGTGTTTGCCGTAGGCATGCTCAATGGACACGAGTTGCTGGAAATGTTCCTGACGGCAGTCAGTCTGGCAGTCGCGGCCATTCCGGAAGGCATGCCGGCGGTCGTCACCATTGTTCTGGCCATGGGCGTGCAGAAAATGGCGAAACGACATGCCATCATCCGTAAACTGTCGGCTGTCGAAACCCTCGGCTGCACCCAGATCATCTGTTCGGACAAGACCGGCACCCTGACGCAGAACCGCATGATCGTGAAGGAAGTGTTCCTGAACGGCCGGGAAGAACCGGTCGAGGAATTCGATGCGGATGACCCGGGCGAGAAAGAGTTTGTTGATGGCTTTCTGCTCTGCAACGATTCAAAAAGCACCGTGGACGAAACCGGCAAACAGAAATGGATCGGCGACCCGACGGAAACCGCGCTGGTTGAATTCGCCGTCAGCAAGGGGTTTCACAAGGACAGCCGGGAAGCGAAGCATCCACGCGTCGATGAAATCCCCTTCGACTCGGACCGCAAGCTGATGAGCACGGTTCATCCGTTCAACGGCAAATGGCGTTTCATCACGAAGGGAGCACCGGATATCCTGCTGGATCGATGTACCCATATCCTGTTCAACGGAGAAGTCATCCCCATAACGGAAGAACACAGAAAAACCATTGTGCTCGGGAATCGCGCCATGGCACAAAAAGCGCTGCGGATCCTCGCTCTCGGAATCAAGGCGCTCGATTCTTTTCCGGAAGGGTTGAAACCTGAAAAGGACGAATCCGGACTGGTATTCGTCGGTCTGATCGGCATGATGGACCCGCCGCGGCCCGAAGCGCGCGAAGCGGTGAAAATCTGCCGGGACGCCGGCATCCGTCCCATCATGATTACGGGCGACCACAAGGAGACCGCTGCCGCCATTGCGAAGGACATCGGGATTCTGAACGAGGGAGATGTCATCATCACCGGCGCGGAGCTGTCGAATATTCCGGATGACGAATTCGAGAAAACCGTGGGGAACTATTCCGTTTATGCCAGGGTCTCACCGGAGCACAAGGTCCGTATTGTGAAAGCCTGGAAAAAAGATGGCAAGGTGGTCGCCATGACCGGAGACGGCGTGAATGACGCACCGGCGCTGAAAGCATCCGACATCGGCGTGGGCATGGGCATTACGGGAACCGAGGTATCCAAAGGTGTTTCCGATATGGTTCTGACCGATGACAATTTCGCCACCATTGTGACTGCCGTGGAAGAAGGCAGGAAAGTGTACGGAAATATTCGAAAAGCCATCCAGTTCCTGTTGTCTTCGAACCTGGGAGAGGTCCTCACGTTATTTGTCGCTACGCTGATGAACTGGACTATCCTGTTCCCGATCCATATTCTTTGGGTGAATCTTGTCACAGACACGCTGCCTGCACTGGCATTGGGTATGGAACCCGCAGAAAGCGGCCTGATGAAACGCAAGCCGCGCAACCTGAAGGAAAGCTTCTTCGCGGATGGAGTTGGCATCAGCATCCTGTATCAGGGTGTCGCGGAAGGATTGCTGACCCTGGCTGCGTTTTTTGTCGGATATACCGGATGGTCCCCTGAAACAGGCATCACCATGGCGTTTGCCTCGCTGGCGCTGATCCAGCTCGCCCATTCCATGAATGCGCGGTCCGCCACGGAATCCATCTTCAAACTCGGTTTTCTGAAAAACCGCTATCTGCTTGGTGCCATTGGCATTGCGGCAACCCTGCAGATTTCCGTCATCGCCATCCCGGGACTGAACACGATATTCCGGGTCACCCACCTGACAGGTGTACAATGGGTATGGGTTGCGGGGCTTTCCATCGCCATCATTCCCATCGTGGAAACCGTGAAGTTCTTCAAGCGTCTTTTTCGGAAATACGGTAATATGGATGGAAAGGAACAATGAAATCCGGCAGCAGGACCTTTGAAATATGGTAATACGGAAACAGGAGAATGCTCATGATGCAACAGGTTGATGTCCATGTATCCGGCCGAGAATACGCCATCCGGATCGGTGAGGGCCTATTTCAGGAATTGCCGGCCCTTCTGTCGGAACGCCATTCCGGCAAGAAACTCGCGATTGTCTGTGAAACGAATGTATTCAGTCTCTATGGGAGGGAGCTCGTTTCTGCCTTGCAGGCAAAAGGCACCGAGGCCTTCGAGGTTGTTTTCCCGGAAGGCGAAGCCTACAAGACTCTCCAGACCCTTCAGACGATCTATGAAGCGCTCGCTGCCCGTCATTTCACCCGCAGTGATGTGGTCGTGGCTCTTGGCGGCGGTGTAACCGGCGATATGGCGGGTCTGGCGTCCGCCACATTTTTACGCGGCACCGGATTCATTCAGATACCGACCACCCTGCTGGCCATGGTGGACAGTTCCATCGGCGGCAAGGTCGCGGTCGACCTGCCCGCAGGCAAGAATCTTGTCGGCGCGTTTTATCAACCGCAGGCTGTCTATACGGACCCTGACCTTCTGGATACCCTTTCGGACAGGCAATATGCCAACGGAATGGCGGAACTGCTCAAGCATGGTTTTCTCTTCGACGCCACCCTGACCGGGCGTATTTCCATCTATCCGGGCCGCATCGCACTGCGCCCGCATCTGGCGGAATTCATCCGGGAAAGCTGCAACCTCAAGCGCATCGTGGTGGAACAGGATGAGCGGGATGAAGGTCCCAGACAGCTTCTCAACTTCGGGCATACACTCGGTCATGCACTCGAGAAAGTCACGGGGTTCTCCTCCCTTGCGCATGGCGAAGCAATCGCCATCGGCATGTCGGTCTTTACCCGCATGTCCGAGTCTCTTGGCTGGACAGAGCCGGGCACAGCCGATACTGTTGAAACCATCCTTTCCGCGTATGGCCTTCCGACCCGTTTCCCCGACATGCAGCCGGAACCCGTTCTGGATGCCATGGCCATTGACAAAAAGGCGCGTTCGGGACGGATGACCATCGTCACGCTGGATCGCATCGGATCGGCCCGTCTTCGCACGCTGCCCATTCCGGAATTGAAGGAGGCGCTGCATGGCCATCTGCACCGTTGAACCCGGTCCTCTTTCCGGACGACTGCTTGTCCCGCCATCGAAAAGCATGGGACATCGGGCACTCTTTTGCGCCGCGCTCGCGGATGGGGAGAGTCATATCGACAATGTGGTCCTTTCGGATGACATGCTCGCTACCCTGGCCGCCTTGAAAAGCCTCGGCGTAAGAACCTCCGTGCAGGACAGCAGGCGTTATGCCGGTCGCAGTCTCGTCACGGTTTTTGGAACCGGTTCCTTTCAGCCGACCGGGGAAGCAATCGACTGTCATGAATCCGGTTCCACCGCAAGATTTGTCATTCCCGTCACCAGGCTGGTGTCCGACCCTGTATCGGTTACCGGGCGGGGGCGGCTGATGGAAAGGCCGTTCGGCCTGTTCCGAACGATTTTTGCCGGAAAGGGTGTCCAAATGACGGACCGGGACGGTTGCCTTCCGGCTTCGTTCGAAGGCCGTTTGGAATCGGGCACATTTCGACTGAGGGGCGACGTCAGCTCCCAGTTCATTACAGGTCTGCTCTTCATTCTGCCGAAGTTGCAGGGAGATTCTGTCATTGAGGTGGAAGGAACCCTTGAATCCGCCCCTTATGTGTCCATGACCCTCGAAATGCTGGAAATGTTCGGTGTGAAAGCAGAAATGAATGTGATTGCGGCCACTGAAGCTTCCGGCAATGTTACTTCCGTCAATGATTCTTCAAGCGAAATTCGAACCGGTGCATGCATCCATGTTCCCGGCGGCCAGTCCTACCGGCCGACGGACTATGAAGTGGAAGGCGACTGGTCTCAGGCTGCCTTCTGGATTGTGGCCGGCGCACTCGGAAATCCGCTGGTTCTGGAAGGTCTGCGGATGAATTCCCTGCAGGGCGATCGTGTGGTTGTCGACCTGATGAGAGGAATGGGCGCGGAAATCCGTGAGGAGGAGGCCTGCCTTCGTGTCGGGTTTTCTCAAAGTCCACTGAAGGCATTGGATATGGATGTCGCGCAGTGTCCCGATCTTGTTCCCGCGCTGGCTGTCGCGGCAGCCTTTGCGGAAGGCCGCAGTCGGATAGGAAATGCGGCAAGACTCCGGATCAAGGAATCCGACAGGCTCAAGGCAATGCGGGAACAGCTTGGTGCGCTGGGCGCTTCGATTGTCGAGGAGCCGGACGGCCTGCTGATTGAAGGCTCCGGCATGAGAGTCGGCGGTTTCCCGACAGGCGGTGAAGTCGATGGCTGCGGAGACCACCGCATCGTCATGGCTTCCGCCATTGCCGCCACAAATGCCTCGGGACCTGTCATCATCCATGGCATGGAATCGGTCCGCAAATCATATCCTGGTTTTTGGGATGATTTTCGCGTGTTGGGAGGAATTGCACATGAGCAGCATCTGGGGTAGAAACATCAGAATTTCCCTGTTCGGTGAATCGCACGGTGCAGGTATCGGTGTGGTGCTGGACGGTTTTCCTTCCGGTCTGGTGCTGGATATGGACCGCATTGCCGCGGAAATGGCGCGCAGACGTCCCGGGACAGGCAAGCATGCGACAGCTCGTGTCGAGGCGGATCAGGTGGAGATTCTCAGCGGGGTGCACAACGGGAAAACGACCGGTACGCCCCTGTGCGGCATCATCCGCAACACCGACACAAAATCCGTGGACTATGCGGAACTTCAGGTCCTGCCGAGACCGGGTCATGCGGATTACACCGGCCAGGTCCGATACCATGGGAACAACGACCCGCGCGGCGGTGGTCATTTCTCCGGCCGACTGACGGCTCCGATTGTTTTCGCGGGGGAAATCTGCCGTCAATTCCTGGAGACCCGTGGTATCTCCATCGGTTCCCATATCCAGTCCATCCGGGATATCTACGATTGCCCCTTCGATCCCTGCAGGGTTGGGGAAGCAGAGCTGGACCTGCTCCGAACCATGCCGGTTCCCGTCAATGACCGATCCTGTGCTCAGGAAATGCTGGATGCGGTGGAAGAAGCCCGACTCGGGATGAATTCTCTCGGCGGTATCGTGGAAACTGCGGTTGCTGGTTTGCTGCCGGGTCTTGGTTCGCCGATGTTCCGGAATGTGGAAGCCCGTTTGTCTTCGATGCTGTTTTCCATTCCTGCCGTGAAAGGCGTCGAGTTCGGAGACGGCTTCGCGCTGGCTGCCATGACAGGACTGGAGGCCAATGATGCGTTCTTCATGGAGAATGGCCATGTCAGCACCAAAACGAACCACAACGGCGGGATCACAAATGGCATGCCTGTCATTTTCCGTGTGGTGATAAAACCGACTGCCTCCATTTATCTCGAGCAGGATACGGTGAACCTTGAAACCGGTACAGACGCGAAGCTTTCCATCAAGGGCAGACACGACCCGTGCATCGCTTTCCGGGCTGTTCCCGTGCTGGATGCGGCAACCGCCATCGTCATCGCGGACCTGCTGCTGGATTCGAATCAGGAACCTGAAGCAATTGACAGCTGATTGTCTGTAATGGCATGCCGGCCAGACCGGCCGCTCGGAATGAATCCACAGAAAGAAAGGCAGAAGATGGACGAGTTGGTCAGAGCCTTGTTTGATGAGCTGAGAAACCGGATTGACGCAATCGACCGCAACATGGTGCATCTGGTTGAAGAACGGATGCAGGTGGTGACACGCATATCAGAATTGAAAGCCAAACACGGCATTGCCGTGCTGGATGCGGAGCGCGAGAAAAACGTCCTCCAGAATATCCGAAGATCTGTTCAGGACGATGCTTTCGAAGCATACATCCTGCAGGTGTTCGAAGGAATCATGGCGGCTTCCAGAGGGTATCAGCAACAGCGCATTTCAGCAGCCGCAGCCCTCGCAGCGGCTGTCCATCCTGCCCGATACGGGCTGATCGGGGCAAAACTCGGCCATAGCCGAAGTCCGGAAATCCATGACATCTGGTTCCGGCGTCACGGAATCAATGGCACCTACGACCTTCTGGAAAAGAATCCGGATGAGTTGGCAGGCCTGCTTCCTGAACTGAAGGCGCATGGCTTCCGTGGCATCAACGTGACGATCCCATACAAATCCCATATCATGCGGCACCTAGAAGAAATATCACCGGAGGCGCTCCGCATCGGAGCCGTGAATACGATTGCAATTGGCGAAAAAATGATTGGATACAATACCGACTATGCAGGATTCGGCAGATTGGTGGAGAGCATCCTGCCAGGCAAGTGCGTCCGAAAGGCGGCGGTTCTGGGAACCGGGGGTTCCTCGCACGCAGTCATCACTTGGCTTGAAGACCAGGGTGCGGAGGAAATCACACTGGTTTCGCGGGATCCGGACGAAGCATCCCTGAAATGGCCGGGTCTTCATGCGGTCGGGTATGAGGATTTTTCAGCCTCAGGCTGCGATCTGCTCGTCAATACGACCCCGGTGGGGATGTTCCTGCACCTGGACGCATCACCCCTGCAGGCCAGGCAATTGGAAGGAGCCGGCTGTGTCATCGACCTGATTTACAATCCGTTGGAAACCAGGCTGATGCAGGAAGCGTCCCGCATGGGAATTCCATGCGCAAACGGTCTTCTGATGCTCGTGGCGCAGGCGCTGGAAGCACAGGCCATCTGGCAGGGCATCCCTTATGACCCTGCGGATGCCGAAGCCATTCTCGGAAAAATGTCTGTTGTGGAGGCTGCGGGATGAATCTTGTCCTGATCGGCGTCATGGGTTGCGGCAAGACCACGGTCGGCCGTATGCTCGCACGTCGTCTGAAGCTGGTGTTCGTGGACATGGACACGGAAATTGAAAAACGGCATGGACCGATCACCGAAATATTTGCTGGGCATGGGGAAGACCATTTCCGAGATATAGAAACGGCCATGACGGAGGAACTGTCCGGGCGTGATCGTCTTGTCATTTCGACCGGAGGCGGTATCGTGAAGCGTCCCGGGAACGTGACGAATCTGAAAAAAAATGGGATTGTCGTGTTTCTCGATCGTCCGGCCTCGGTGATTCTGAAAAAACTGGATGTATCCCGTCGTCCGCTTCTGCGTGACAATCCGCAGAAGCTTCACCAAATTCTGGAAGAAAGATATCCGTTGTACACAGCACAATGTGATTATCGCATTGATGCATCCGGCAGCTTGCAAAAAACACTGTCCCGCATTATACCTTTATGGAACAAGCATCGATGAATTTGCAATATCGTCATGACAAACTTGCAAAACGGTTGATTTTCACTTGCATTGCATCCCCGTTTCATTGTACAATAGGACCATCGTGCGACATGCTTATCGGCGTTTGGCGATGAAGCCGCTTACGGTCCCCTGACAGGGGCCGTTTTCATCGTCACGGACGGCATCAGGCATGCAGGGTGTTACACAAGAAGGAGCCGGAGGATAACAGCAGATGAACACACAGGCAGGGAAACCTTCACAGCAAGACATTCAGGCGGAATACGACGTCTTCAGGTCCAAGGGGCTCAAGCTGGACATGTCCCGAGGCAAACCTTGCAAAGAACAGCTCGATCTTTCTGACGGAATGTATGTGGATTCCATCACATTGAAATCAGCAGATGGCTCCGACTGCCGCAATTACGGTACAGTCGACGGCCTTCCGGAAGCACGCGCCTTGTTCGCCGCCCTGTTCGGCCTCAGCCCGGATGAAGTGATTGTGGGTGGCAATTCCTCTCTGAACCTCATGTATGATACTTTCGCGCGCGCATACCTGCATGGACTTTCGGGTTGTGACACGCCCTGGGGCAAACTGCCTTCCGTGAAGTTCCTTTGTCCGGTTCCCGGATACGACCGTCATTTTTCCATCTGCGAGCTGTTCGGGATGGAAATGATTCCGGTTCCCATGACCCTCACGGGACCGGACATGGACGAAGTGGAACGCCTTGCGGCATCCGATCCGGCCATCAAGGGAATCTGGTGTGTACCGCTTTACAGCAACCCAACCGGGGTATCTTATTCGGAAGAAACCGCCCGACGTCTGGCTTCCATGAAGACCGCCGCATCGGATTTCCTCATTTTCTGGGACAATGCCTATGCGTTCCATCATCTGTATGAGAAGGCAGACAGCATTCCGGACATGATCCGTGCCTGCCGGGATGCGGGAAACCCGGAACGCGTCATCATGTTTTCCTCCACATCCAAAATCACCTGGCCGGGTGCGGGCATCGCCATACTGGCCGCCAGCAAGACACAGGTCGCCCGCATCAAGAAACTGATGGGCATCCAGACGATTGGTCCCGACAAGATTACGCAGCTCATGCATGTCCGGCACCTGAAGGATGAAAGTCATGTGAAGGCACTCATGCTGCGTCATGCGGACATCATCCGTCCCAAGTTCGAAATGGTGCTGGATATTCTGGAAACCGAGCTGTCGGATACCGGTTTCGCCTCCTGGAACCGTCCGAATGGCGGATATTTCATCAGCCTTGATGTTGTTCCCGGTACCGCAAAACGGGTGGTGCAGCTTGCCAAGGAAGCAGGTGTCGTCCTGACGCCGGCAGGCGCCACATGGCCGCTCGGAAAGGATCCGACAGACAGCAACATCCGCATCGCACCAACATTCCCGCCGCTTGAAGAGTTGCGCACCGCCATCCGGATTCTTTGCATTTGCGTCAAATTGGCTGCTTTGGAAAAAATGTCCGGTTGATGCATATCTGTCTCTCAGCAGGTTGTTTTTTCCAAGCACGACGCGGGGTGAAGGAATCCTTCTCCTCGCTTTTTTCGTTGCAAGAAATATTTGTAAAATGATCTGATTTTAGGTCCATAGTCATATAGATTTTTTGGGAACAGCAGTATATAATGAACATTGCGTCAACAGAAATCACGACATTTCATACGGACAACATCACGTATTGACAACCTATCGGTTTCACTTATATGATGATAAATTTGCAGGCTGGAATTGGTATCTTGACTCTTCACCTTTATTGCCAGCTTGATAACCATTGCACGGAGGATGCCGACTTGAGCAGAAACGTATATGAAAGCCCCTTCAACGCCAGATATGCCAGCGACGAAATGCAGTTTCTCTTTTCACCGGACAAGAAGTTCCGGACCTGGCGCAAGCTGTGGATCGCACTCGCGGAATCCGAAATGGAGTTGGGCCTTGGCATTTCCCAGGAACAGATCGATCAGATGAAATCATTTCAGGACGATATCAATTACGATGTCGCCGAGGCGTTCGAACGTGAAACGCGTCATGATGTCATGTCCCATGTACATGCATTTGGCGCCCAGGCTGAGCTGGCCCGTCCCATCATCCATCTTGGTGCGACATCCTGCTTTGTCGGAGATAACACGGATATTCTTGTTTTTTCAGAAGCCTTGCGGCTGATTCGTCGGAAGGTGGCAGCGGTCATTGGTAAGCTTTCAGATTTTGCCATGGAATACAAAAGTTTGCCAACCCTTGGGTTCACCCATTTCCAGGCTGCACAGCCTGTCACGGTCGGAAAACGGGCCACACTTTGGATTCAGGAGCTGATGCTGGATCTGGAGGAACTGGATTTTGTCATCGATCATCTGCGTCTGCTTGGAAATAAAGGAACAACGGGAACACAGGCAAGTTTTCTTGCCTTGTTCGAAGGCGACCATGAAAAGGTGAGGGAACTGGAACGGCGTATTGCGGATAAACTCGGGTATCCTGCCGTCATGCCTGTCACCGGTCAAACCTACTCCAGAAAACAGGATTCACGGATGATGAACGTCTTGAGCGGCATCGCGCAAAGTGGCTGGAAATTCAGCAACGACATGAGGCTGCTGGCAAATCTGAAGGAAATGGAAGAACCGTTCGAAAAGAAGCAGATCGGTTCCTCCGCCATGGCCTACAAGCGCAACCCGATGCGCAGCGAGCGCATGTCGTCCCTGGCACGGTATGTGGTTGCCGATGCGTTGAATCCTGCCCTGACAAGCGGCACACAATGGTTCGAGCGAACCCTTGATGATTCCGCAAACCGCCGCATCAGCATGCCGGAGGGATTTCTCGCTGTCGATGCCATTCTTGGCATATGGCTCAATATCGCAGGCGGAATGGTTGTTTATCCGAAAATGATAGAACGTCGACTGATGGAGGAACTTCCTTTCATGGCCACCGAAAACATCCTCATGGCTGCTGTGAAGCGTGGAGGTGACCGTCAGGATCTTCATGAGCGCATCCGTGTTCATTCCATGGATGCTGCCCGAACAGTCAAAGTTGAAGGGAACAAGAACGACCTGATGGCACGCATTGCCTCTGATCCGGCTTTCGGCCTGAATGAAGATGAATTGCTGAAAGTGCTGGATCCATCCCTCTATGTAGGCCGAAGTCCGGAACAGGTGGAGGAATTCATCCTTGAAACAGTCCGGCCAGCCATTGCTCCGTATGAAAATGAAAGTATGGACGTGGAGTTGAAAGCCTGAATGAGGTTGACAAATATATCTGTCAAACAATCCATCGTAATGAATTGCATGATTGTGTGACAAACTGGAGGCAGAAAATGACAACCATCAATAAATATAGCAGCGTTCCGCTGTACTTCCAATTGAAGACGATGATTCAGGAAAAAATTGAAGGCGG
>JFJP01032894.1_pt1 | contig 14391 bp, 13 predicted proteins | sample 431651 | NCBI WGS metagenome assembly JFJP01 (sample SAMN02602958, study PRJNA72255) | Microbial mat metagenome, whole genome shotgun sequencing project. | biome: fresh water; feature: sink hole; material: water; isolation source: purple microbial (photo- and chemosynthetic) mats found in... | reverse complement strand
GCAAATTCAAATAGTTGTTTTCTTTATTTTCAAGTGTTTCAGGAGGAAATTCTACACATTCCACAACCCGATCTAAAGGAACAACAAAAGAAGATTTTCCAACATTAAATAAAAAGCCATCAATAATTGCTAACGTTAAAGGAAGACAAATACGAACTTGTGTACCTTCATTTTCTTGGCTAAAAACGTCAATTGTTCCATTCAACGCATTAACATTTCTTTTCACAACATCTAATCCAACGCCGCGCCCTGATAATTCCGTGACTGCTTCCGACGTAGAAATACCTGCTTCAAACATTAACAAATCAACTTCTTGCTCAGTTAATTCTTGATCGGGACGGATAATTCCTTTCTGCGTTGCTTTGCGCAAAATCTTTTGACGATCTAATCCTTTTCCATCATCGCTTACTTCAATCACAACCATGCCAGAATCATGATACGCATTTAGTTGCAATGTTCCGTGCGCTGGTTTGCCGTGAGAAATCCGAATATCAGGTGTTTCTATGCCGTGATCAATGGAGTTTCTTACCAAGTGCATTAAAGGATCATTGATTTTTTCAACCATGCTTTTATCGAGTTCGGTTTCTGCGCCATTAATGACGAAGTCAATATCTTTTCCTAAATCACGACTTAAATCATGCACCATGCGTTGAAAACGATTAAAAGTGTTTCCAATATGTACCATTCGCATTCTTAATGTACTATTACGAATTTCCTCAACCAAACGCGACATCGTTGAAATAGATTCACCTAACCGATCATATTTGCCTTTTTGCATTAACAAACTAATGCTCGCATTTGCAATCACCAATTCGCCGACTAAGTTAATTAATTGGTCGAGTTTCTCTGCGTCGACTTGTAAGTTCTTTTGCGTTTTTGTTTTAATGTCTTTAACAGAAGAAACGGGCGGATTTTTATACGTTGTTTGAGGTGGCGGTGTAATGTTTTCTGAAGGTTGTGGCGGAGGCGTGATCGTAACCACGTCGTCAACAGGGAAATGTAATTGTGAACCCGCCGTCCATTCTTCTTTCGTCAAAGTATGTTGATCGATCCAAATTTTTTCAATTCGATCAAGGGGTTCAGGCAAACGGCGAAGCATCCGAAAATATGCGCTGATCGGGCTGTGTGGCGGTAAAATTCGCACTTCACAATAATCGCGCACCAAATCAAACATTCCCTCGACCGCCGACGGATCAACGTTGATTTGATAGGCAATTTCCAATCCCATGTAACAATGTTCGGGATTCATGATCGCCGCGTCGGGCATGGCATCGAATAACGTATGTATTTGTAAAACTTGACCTTGTTCGTTTAAATAGCGCAACACCGCCAGCGGTTCAACCCCATTTCTTAACGCATCTTCATGAAAACGCAAAGAAATTTGCCAATGATTAGTTTGTGCGAGCGTATCGGCGGTGATTTCAATAGTTGGGATCGGCGGCGCGGTCGCCACAACTAATGCGGTGCTTTCAATAACGGGGGTAATAATTTCTTCTGGAATAACAACAGGTTGTGGCGGTTCGACTTTAGGTTTGGGCGCGCTAATTAAACCTTGCAAACGGACTTTTAAATCTTGCGTAATGCTTTGTAATTCAGGCTGTTCGGTGTCGGGCTGTTCGATGTCGTGCTCGATCCACACCACCAAATGATCGTGACACGCCAACATGACTTGAATTATATCGGGATTGACCGCCAAATCGCCACTTCGAACTCGATCAAGGATGTTTTCCATGAGATGCGTGAACGCCGAGATGTTGTCTAATCCCACGATTGCCGCCGAGCCTTTTAAAGTGTGCGCAACCCGAAACACCACGTTCACGGCTTCACGATCATCGGCGCTTTTTTCGAGATTTAAAAGAGCATCTTCCATTTGTTGGAGAGTATCTTCGCTTTCCATCGCAAAGATTTTGCGCAATTGTTGAACGCTCATGGTTTAGCCTTCCTCACTATTGGGATTGTCGGGAAGCGGATCGGCAAATTCTTCAATTAAATTATATATTTGTAACAATTCTATCACGGCTGGACTATGATCAACGTAACGCAAGGTTTTATTAGCTTGACGCGCTTCACGTTTAGCGAGCCATAAAGTTTGAATCGCAGCGGTGTCAATTTCATTAATATCATGCAAACGGACTTCGATGTCGGGGTGATTTGCAATAGAATCCAACAAAACTTCTTTTAATTCAGAAGCATACGATAATATTACGCCACCTTTAATATCAATAACACAAAAATTATTTAATTCTTCAATATCGACGTGCATCATGGGAGTTCTGCCTTTAATAAATGTTGCGCAATGGCTTCGATGGGCAAAATAGCATCAGCCGCGCCGCGTTTGACGGCTTCTTTGGGCATTCCGTAGACTACGCAGGTTTCTTCGTTTTGGGCAATGCAAAACGCGCCCGCTTGGTGCATTTCGCCGAGTCCGCGTGCGCCATCGTCACCCATGCCAGTTAAAATCACGCCGACCGCATTTTTACCCGCGCTTTGTGCCATCGATCTAAATAACACATCCACCGACGGACGATGCCGATTAATTAAAGGTCCGTCTTTCAATTCAACTGAATATTGATTTCCCTGTCTTTTCAACAACATATGCTTATCACCTGGAGAAATAATCGCTCGACCTTGTTGAACTCGATCCCCTTGTTCGGCTTCTTTGACTTCGATTTGGCATACTGTATTTAGGCGATCCGCAAACGCTTTGGTAAATCCCGCTGGCATATGTTGGACGATCACAACCCCCGGGCATTGTAAGGGCAAACTTCGCAAAATATGTTCGATGGCTTGCGTTCCGCCAGTCGATGCGCCGATCCCGATCACCCGTTCGGTGTTGAATTTTAACGATCCGAGCATTTTTGGTGGGTCGATCATCGCATCGACGCTTAATTTGGGCGCGGGCGACAGAAGGTTGGCAACGTCGGCGTGGCGTTTGAGAATCCGAATATTTGCCCGCGAAGCCGCTTTGACCACATCGATTAAATTGTTTTTATTATCATACAAAAAGCCGTGCACGCCCAATTTGGGTTTGGTGACGACATCGACTGCGCCCGCCGCGAGAACTTGAACGGTGATCGCCGCGCCTTTTTCCGCTAACGAAGAACACACCACGACAGGCGTTGGATGTTCGCTCATGAGTTTTTTCAAGAAAGTCAGCCCGTCCATGCGCGGCATTTCTAAATCGAGGACGATCACGTCGGGCCATTGACGCTGCATATATTGCATAGCGATCAACGGATCAGACGCGGCGGCGATAATTTCTATTTCTCGATCAGAGCGCAGAATCTCTGAGAGAACTTGTCGAACGACAGCCGAATCGTCGACGATAAGCGTTTTAATTTTCTTAGAAGTCATCACGCGGAGTTGTCCGAAAATTGCCGAAGTAAGCCGACGTTATGGTGAACCGACACATCGCCGTTGCTAATATCAAAGATAATTCGGCGATACCCAATTCCGCCAATGTGCGCGGTATGAATTTGAAATCCGCATTCTTGTAGTAATTTTTTTCCCACATCCATATTGCGTTGACCGATATTTTTTTCTTGTGGTTTGCTCAACGATGGAAACATATTTCCGCCGCCAAAGACTTTGACTTGATATTCATATGGCACGGTTTGAAATTTTTTAATTTCCTGTAAAAACATCAAGATAGCATCCTCAGCGTAGCGACCATTCAAATGAAGTGGATCACTTTTGTTCGGATTAGGCAACATATAATGGCACATACCGCCAATTAAGCGTAGAGGATGCCACAAGGTGATGGCAACGCAAGACCCCAACAAGGTACGAATTTTGACGTGTTCATCCCCGAAATAAAATTCACCGGGGTGTAAAAAAATATCTTGCATGAGATTAACGCTTGCAATAAACCGTTGGTGCAACAGGATAAATTTGGCTATGAATGTAATCGTCCATGATCCCGACTAAACTTTCGGCGTGTCCAAAAAAACAATGTCCGCCACTTTTTAGCACAGGCAACAAACGATGCACCAGTCGCCGTTTGGTTTCCACATCGAAGTATATTAAAACATTTCTCAAAAAAATCACGTCGAATAATCCAACATTGGGCAAATGTGTGTTCAAATTGAGTTGTTCAAACCTTACATGATTGCGGATTTTCTTATCGACCAACAATGTTCCTTCCTGCGACCGCACGCCTTTTAAGCAATATTTGGTCAAATAATGTTTCGGAGGCTGTTTCCCTTCGATCAAAGAATAATGCGCATCTTCGGCGATATTTAAGACCCGTCGACTAATATCTGATCCTAACACTTCCCACTCAATAGTTTCACCAAAAAAATCCATTAAAACCATTGCAATGCTATAAGGTTCTTCCCCCGACGAACACGCCGCACTCCATGCTCGAAAGGGCGCGCTGTCTTTCCATTTTGGAAGTACTTGATTTTTAAGAATATCAAAATGTTCTGGCTCACGGAAGAAATAAGTTTCATTGGTAGTCAACAAATCAATCATCATTTGCAATTCATCTGGATTTGCTCCATTAGTTGCAAACTCAAAATACTCGTTATAACTTTTAAATTGATAATGACGCAAACGTTTATTTAACCGCGCCGCCACCAACACTTTTTTAACGGGCGTGAGCATAATTCCCGCCGTGTCGTACATAAACTTTTGAAATAACGAAAATTCTCGATCAGAAATCAACGGCGAATCCGTTACTGGATTATCCAAATTAAAATCATGAAGGGTTATTTGGCTAGTGTTTTTCACAAAATAGGGTTTCGGTTGAGGTTTCAAGAACACAATCTTTTGACGCTTAGGAATCAACGTTGATTATATCACTTAGAACGTCCATGAATTATAAATTAATTTACAACCTTAATTAAAATTTGAAAAAACGAGTAAAGTTATTCAAGGTTTTTCTTTCTCTTTTCAATACAATTGAACGCCCTTTTATGAAAGACTTAAAATACATCGACAAATGCGCACTGTGCATAAATAAGTTTTATCGATGCTCACAGTTGTTCTCTCACTTTCACGCCACTTTGCATGACTGCATTTTTTATTGTTGAACCTGAACTTGGACGTGCATTTTTTCGAAACCGCCGCCTTGTCGCACACCGCGCACGGGACAGGCTTCTAAATAATCGCGTCCGACCGCCAATCGACAATAGGGTTCGCCCGCAAAAATGCGATGAGTCGCGTCACAACTCACCCAGCCGTAAGGTTCTAACCACGCATCCGCCCACGCATGGCTGGCGAGGTGTCCGTCGTCGCCCGTGAATAAATAACCGCTCACATAACGTGCTGAAATTCCTATACTTTTGCAACACGCCACAAATAAATGCGCATAATCTTGGCAAACACCTCGTTGTCTTTCAAAGGCTTGCAAGGCGGTGTCGTGAACTTGGCTCGAACCCGTTTCAAATTGCATTCGATCGGCGATGGCATTCATTAAATCGCCCAAAATTGCTAAATCTTTGCTATTTTTAGTATTTTCTTGCGTAAAGGCTTGAATATCCGCGTTGAAATGCGTTAAAGGAGTTTCTGTCAAATAGATCAATGACGCAAATTTATTAGTTTCTTGAAAACAAAATTGCTCACTTGTTTCTACCAAACCTTTCACGACAATTGAAATGTCTTGGCGAGGTTGATCCAAAGTCAGCCAATGACCGATATTTCCATATCCATCAATCTGTAATTGTTTATTTCCATTAACAATTATTTGCCAATCAAGCGTTCTTTGATTTGAATCTTGACGCGGTGTTAAACGCAAATATTGCAAACTATAATTAACAGGATATTCATACAGATAGCGTGTTTCGTGTTGAATATTGAGTAACATTAGATTTCACACATTCTTAAAAAGAAAAAAGGGTTTTAGCTATTGTAATCTCTTTTTATGGAGAGTAACTTAAAAAAATAAAAACAATTTGATAAAAAAAATAAACTATTATAAAATTCAGGTTTTTATATCTAAATGATGCTCTTGAATATTTTTCACACTTTGGAAGCCAAAACATGACTATTTCAACGCATGAATTACAAACTCTTGCCGAGTATTTTGATGACGATCCCAAACGTTCGCATTCATTGCCAGCTCGCGCTTATGTTGCGCCCGATTTCCTCGAGGTCGAGCGACAAGCGATGTTTTACAACAGTTGGCAGTATGTTTGTCATATCGAGAAACTTCGCCACGCAGGGGATTATGTCACCTTTGATCTTCAAGGGCAATCGATGGTTGCCGTCCGTGATCGTGAAGGCGTGTTGCGGGCTTTTTACAATGTGTGTCGCCATCGCGGACATGAATTAGCGCAAGGTGAAGGAAATCTTAAAGTTTTTGTCTGTCCGTATCATTCGTGGGGATATAACCTCGACGGAACGCTGCGGGGTGCGCGCCATTCCAATACCATCGCCAATTTTGAGAGCGAACAATCGGGGATGATACCTGTCCAAGTCGAAGAATTTTGCAGCATGGTGTTTGTCAATCTTAATCCCGAAGCCGCGTCGTTAGCCGTTCAATCGGGCGATTTAGCTCAAGAAATTCAACAACGTGCCCCTGATTTAGGATCGTTGACCCACGCGCATCGACTCACTTATCGCGTGAAAGCCAACTGGAAAATTGTGGTCGATAATTTCTTGGAATGTTATCACTGCGCGTCGACTCACAAAGACCTTATGTCATTGATTGATATACAAAATTACAAAGTCACCACTTACGATATTTATTCGAGCCAAATTTCTCCCGCCGGCACGACCAGCAATTCAGCTTACAACGTTGAAGGGGCGACCGTTCAAGAACATCTTTTATGGTGGTTATGGCCCAACACGGGTTTGTTGCGCTACCCAGGAGGTCCCAATTGGATGGTGTGGCATTTCATTCCAGTCGATGAAGAAACGACCCTCGAAACTTTTGATTTCTTTTTTCCCAATTCGCCACCGAATGCTGGTCAAATGGAAGCTATTGAATATGTTGATAAAGTTTTACAAAAAGAAGACATCGACATCGTTGAAAGCGTGCATCGAGGTTTGAAAACGCCTGTCTGCGAAAAAGGCGGACGTTTCGTGGTGTGCAGCGGAAAAGATCAAGGCTCGTCCGAACACGGCGTTCATCATTTTCATGGGCTGTATTTGAAAGCCATCGACCAATATCTTCAAACCAAATCACAAGGTTAGTTAAAAACCGAGCACACATCATGATAAAAAAAAATCTCCACAAGCTGATCGCATTGGGAAAAAAACTGGTCAGCTCAGATTTAACCATCGCCGATGGAGGCAATCTTTCCACTTACGACGCACAAACCAACGAGATAACCATCACACGGTCGGGCGTGTGTCTTGATGAACTTGAGGTGGATTCGTTTGTTTCTTTTAAATTAGACGATGAAGTTCCGGCGGGCGCGTCTTCCGAAACCGCCATGCACCTCGCGGGTTATCGATCCAGACCTGATTTTTTATGCTTGCTGCATTTTCACCCTCAACACGCGATTTTGCTCGCCACCGCCAATATCGACATCAAAAACATCACGGTTGATCATATTTATTATCTTGCGGGCAAAGTCGCTCGATTGCCGTTTATTCAACCGGGTACACAACAACTCGCCGCCGCTTGCACAGAACAATTTGCTAAAGGTTTTGAAGTTTTATTGTTGGCGCATCATGGGTGTTTGTTGGGCAGCGACTCGATGGAATGGGCGTTGTACACCGCATTGAACCTCGAACAGGCTGCCAAAATGACCAAAATGCTCGGCAATGACATTCAATTACCCGAATGCCCCAGTTCGTATCTCGACAATCTTAAACAAGCAGGAGTTGTGTGATGGCAATCGCTGAAAAACAATACAGCATGGAAAATGTAAAATTATTTGAATTGGCGTTTGGTGAAGGATTCATGTCTTGCGGCGGCGCGGCGTATCTCGACGTATTTTTTGCCGATGAAACGCTCGACTCGGAAATGCGAATTTTAGATGTTTGTTGTGGTTTGGGAGGAAGTGCGTTTTATCTTGAGCATAAACATGGGGTTAAAGTCATTGGCATCGACCGCGAAGCCGATTTAATCGACCACGCCAAACAAGTCGCTGAAAAAACGGCATCCCAATGTGAATTCATTCATGGTGATGTGATCGCTGCTGATTTTGAAGAAAATTCCTTTGATTATGTTATTTGCCGAGATGCGTTGCTGCATTTCAATGTCGATCAAAAAAATCAATTATTTCAAAGAATTAGAGCATGGTTAAAACCAAACGGTAAATTTTTCGCCACTGATTACGGCATTTCAACCCAACCTTTGACTCAACAACAACAATCCACACACGAACGCAAAGGTTATCATTTATTAATGCAATCAGAGTATTACGATCTGCTGGAAAATCATGCTTTTGTGCGAGTTCAAGTGTCCAATGATACGGATCGTTACGCCCGCCACACCCAAGCCGAATTTGATCGTTTAACCGCCGCTTCTTCCACTGAATCTGACTCAACCGCGTCATCGTTCAAGCAAAAACTTCAAGAAATTCAAGCAGGTATTAAAACCTATTGGTTAATCCAAGCCGAGAAATATTCGATTCAATCGCAAAAATTGACAGGTCGAGTGGTGATTTGTACGGGCGCGTCGTCGGGGATTGGTCGAGCGACGGCGATTGCGTTGGCTGCCCAAGGTGCAAGTGTCGTTTTAGCTGCGAGAAATATCAATAAACTCAATGAATTAAAAAAACTCATCGACGAACAAGGCGGGATTTGTATCGTCGCGCCAACCGATGTTTCACAACGCGAACAAGCCCTTGATTTGATTAAAATAACCCTCGAAAACTTCGGGCGGATCGACGTATTAATCAATGCGGCGGGGGTCATGTTTTACACTTTTATGGAAAACGGCGTTTTTGAAGAATGGGCGAACATCATCGATGTCAACATCACGGGCGTGGTGAATTGCATCGGCGCGGTGATCCCGACGTTGATCGCGCAGAAATCGGGTCACATCATCAACATCAGCAGCGATGCCGCTAAAACACCATTTGCAGGATTGGCAGTGTATTGCGCGTCGAAAGCCTTTGTCACCACCTTATCGCAAAATCTGCGCAACGAATGTCGTGGAAAAGGTATTAGAATCACCGACATACAACCCGGGGATGTTCGCACCGATCTGATCCACAACAATACCGACACTCAAGCCCTCAACGCGCTTGGCTTAAATCCCCAGTTCAAAGTCGGACACGGCTGGGCTTCAGATTCACAACTCCTCAGCCCGTTCGATGTGGCAGATTGCATTGTGGGCGCGGGACCAATAATTAACCCTTGCACTAAAAAATCATTTTGCCCAATATAATGCATTCTTTTAGTGCAATTAACCTGAGTTCGGGATAAATATGAAAGCAACGCTTCCGATTCACCAAGATGGTCACAAGCTAAAAAGCTGCTCAAAGAATTAGATTTAATCCTTAATACCCAAAATCCTTAGTTCTCTGCGGATGTTTATCGGATTTTGCAAAAACTACGCAATTAACATAAAATCCCATTTTTCGGGATGTGAGAAAAAACTATGACGCTAATAAAATTATCCATTGCTAGTTTAACGATTGTTTGTGGAATGATGTATAACAGTCATGCGGTGAGTTTTGATTGTAGTAAAGCAACGACTTTAGTTGAAAGTTTAATTTGTTCTGATGATCGACTTTCTCAGCTTGACGATTTATTGAATGAATCTTATAAAAAAACTATTTCTAATAATTCCCAAAAAGCTAAACTTAAATCAGAACAACTTTCATGGATGAAAAATATTCGTAATAAATGTAAAAGTTATGAATGTCTTGCTGCTTCTTATGAGGAAAGAATTAACGCATTAACTTCTTCTAACCCGCTTAAAAAAGCCGATAAAAATATCGTTAATGGACGTTGTCACATGGATGTTTGTTGGTGGTGGAAAATTGAAAAAACAGAGCGTATTAAATCCAATGGAGAAAGCACTTTAACTAAATTACTAGTAAGAAGCAGTGAAGAAATATCTTTTCCTAATGGTAATTATCCTCCGAATGGTTTTATTCCAATAGAAATAGATAAAACTTGGAATAAAGTTGATGAAGTTTTTATTTTTTGTTCAAGTAAGTTACCTACTTATATTTCGATTAATGAAGAAAAGAAAAAATTTATAGGAATAGTCCCATTTTCTGAAGATGGTATAGCACCAGGAGTGCATGAAGGAATTGGCAATCTTTACTTACATATTTGTCACGCTGGAGAAGAACAAAATATTCAACTTGATTCATCAATTGCTTTAAAAGAAATGACGTTAAATAATCCTACAGATATTTTTCGTTATTAACCTTTGAAATTGGAAATGAACAATTGAATCTCTTTGCCTAAAAAAATAATTTAAATTGAGGATAGAAAATGACTTTTTATATCATATTATTGACGATGATTTCTTTAAATATTCATGCAGCAAGTTTCAACTGTGCTAAAGCAACAACGTCGATAGAAAAAATGATTTGTTCTAATACCCAACTATCTGATTTAGATGAGTTATTGGTTGTTTCTTACAAAAAAGCAATGACGAGAACACAAGATAAGCAATCATTTAAATCAGAGCAGCAACAATGGCTAAAATTTACCCGTAATATATGCCAAGATGTAGAATGTTTGAAAGATGCTTATACCATTCGGATTTCTGAACTTAATGAAAAAGTTGCGACACATCAACAAACATTTTCTATTTCTGGAACATATCAACGTTATTATCGTGGTAAGCCAGATGTCCATAAAACAACCATTTCTATTAAAGCATTACAAAATGGTCAAATTCAAGTGCAAGGACAATCTATTTGGGTGGGTAGTAGTAGCACTAATGTGAATATGGGAGAGGTAGAAGGAGTTGCTCTATTAGAAAATAACCAAGCCTATGTAAAAGATGAGAGTTGTGAAATGACACTTGTATTTCCTTCAAAAAATGCTTTAATTGTAGAAAATGAAACGGGTTGTGGTGGATTGAATGTAACGTTTAATGGAGAATATCGGAAAATTAAGTAATTTTAGTTTCGATCAAATGTTTGAATTTTTGTTTGCCTCTTTTTGGAGCAATTTGTTTTCAAAGTCAATGCGTAAAAGTAACGTTATTATCCATAAACTTGCTAACAAACTTGAACCCCCGTAGCTCATTAAAGGTAAGGTTAATCCTTTAGTTGGAAGTAATCCCATATTTACCCCTAAATTGATTGCAACTTGCACTGCTAAAGTTAAGCCTAAACCATAACTTAACCACGCAGCATAATTATGTTTTAATTGCACTGCAATTTGAGCAATTACAAATGATCGCCAAATGATAATTCCATACAGAAAAATAACCATCAAACTTCCTATTAAACCTAATTCTTCCGCTAAGATGGCAAAAATAAAATCTGTATGTGTTTCAGGAAGATAGTCTAATTTTTGAACGCTCGCGCCTAATCCCACGCCAAACCATCCACCTCGACCAATTGCAATCAAAGATTGCGTGAGTTGAAATCCTGTATTGAAAGGATCAGACCAAGGATCAACAAAAGCAGTTAAACGTTGCAAACGATAGGGTGCAATTAAAATCACTACAAATAAAACTGCGCCCACTAATGCTAACCATAAAATGAATTGTCGAGCAGGCACGCCTCCTAAAAATAACATTCCTAAAACCGTTCCAAATAAAACGACCGTTGCTCCATAATCGGGTTCTAATAATAATAAAATAGAAAGAATGACTAAAATCGACATCGGTTTAATGAAACCGCTTACCGATTCTTTAACTTCTGCATTTCTCCGAATTAAATAGCCCGCCATAAATAAAACGATAAAAATTTTCATAAATTCAGAGGGTTGTAATGAAAATTTCCCAAAATTTAACCATCGCACACTTCCTTTAACTTCATGACCAAAAAGAAGGGTTACAATTAATAGTAAAATTCCTATGAATAACAAAGAAACACTCCATTTCTCCCACGTTGCAATTGGGATTTGAAATAAAGCAACGCAAGATAAAATACCCATCAGAGCAAAAATGCTTTGTCGCCAGAAATAAAAGAAAGGATCGCCCGTTTTAACTGCAAAAGGAATCGTGGTAGAAAAAACCATCACTAAACCTAATAGCAGTAAAACTAAAGCGGCGTTAAAAAGATAGGAATCTAAACGAAACATTAGACCGCAACAGGAGCTTTAATGGCGGGATGAAATTGGTAATTTTCAATCTCAAAGTCTTCAAATCGATAATCAAATATTGAATCGGGTTTTCTGGCAAATTTCAAATGCGGTAATTCAAAGGTTTCACGGCTCAATTGTAAATTGACTTGTTCCAAATGATTTGAATAGAGATGACAATCACCGCCCGTCCAAATAAATTCACCCATTTCAAAATCGCATTGCTGAGCAATCATTTCTGTTAATAAAGCATAAGAAACAATATTAAAAGGAACGCCTAAAAACGCATCCGCACTTCTTTGGTAAAGTTGACAAGAAAGTTTGTTATTTGCAACATAAAACTGTGCCATTACATGACAAGGAGCTAAATGCATACGAGGTAAATCTGCAACATTCCAAGCATTTAAAATTATTCGTCTTGAATCTGGCTCATGTTTTAATTGCGCAATAATTTGATGTATTTGATTAAATACACGAACTCGGGGAACTAAATGATTTGCATCAATATAAGTTGCTGTCCAGTTCTTATGTTGGTGATAAACACCTTTCAAAACCTGTAATAAAGCAGGATGTGTCAGACCGTGTGTATTACAAACTCGCTTTGGAGAACATTCTAAAGTTTCATACCCATTTTGATCTTTGAGAATGAAGGCTTTTTTATCTAATCCACAGTTGACACTTTGTTCAATTTTATTTGCCCAAATGCACGTTTCTAAAGAATATTTATTAGAACAATAAAAATCTTTATCTAACGAATATTCTTTTGGGAAAGTTTTTTTGAGCAACCAATGTTCTAATTTTTGAGCATCTTGATAAAAGTTAGAAAATACTAACCAACGATCATCAACAAAAACTCCTCGCCCTCCGTAATTTTTATAACCAGCATGAGATGAATCATAACAACGTCGTATCATTGCAAACCATGTTTGATATAGTTCTTTCCAAAAAGGGGAATTAATATAAATGGTTTGATCACCAACACAAGCAACATTAAAAATAGTAGCTGCAAATCTATCTTTAATTTTTCCTTGCTCTAAGATTTGCTTATTAACATTATTTACACAATAACCTGTATGGAGAAATTGAACTTGATAACGAAAATAGTATAAATGTGGATAATCAACGCGAGGAACAAGTTGTTCAGATAAAACAATATATTTTCCATATTTGTTTTCAAATATCTTTCCTACTAAGCCTTGTTCATTTTGGGAAAAATCAGGTGTTAATAAGGACTGTTTTTCAAAGTCAGGTTGCTGAACAGTAGGTTTTTCAAATAATTTGGGTTGCATTAATTTGACGGTTTCCCATGCGACCCATTGTTTTCCATAAACAGGTCCTAAATTACCGTTTTCATCAGCCCATTCGTTCCATATTTTAACACCATGATCTTGAAGGTATTTTATATTAGTATCGCCTTTCAAAAACCATAACAACTCATGAATAATGCTCGGCAAATGGATTTTTTTGGTGGTAACAACTGGCAAACCCGCCGACAAATCAAAACGCATTTGAAAACCAAAGGTGCTGATCGTATCAACACCCGTGCGATTTGCTTTATGAACGCCATTTTCTAAAATGTGACGTAAGAAATCTAAATAAGGTTTCATTTTCTTTAATTCTTTGGGGGAGCAAAATCAAAAGAATCTGCAAAGAAATGTTCTGCATCTAAACCCCGTTTTTCTACGAAAGTTTGTTTTGCAGAATTAACCATAATTGGAGGACCGCACGCATAAACATCATATTCAGATAAATCTGCGTAATCTTCTAAAATTGCTTCGTGAACAAAACCGGTTCGACCTTGCCAATGATCTTCTTCCAAAGGTTCAGATAAAACAGACGTATATTGAATGTGAGGATGGTTTTTAACCCAGCTTTCTGCTAAAGATTCTAAATACAAATCTTTTTGAGCACGCGCCCCCCAATAGAAATGAATTGGACGTTGTATATTTTGTTTCAAACTATATTCAATGACGCTTTTAATGGGCGCAAAGCCAGTTCCTCCTGCCAACATTAGAATGGGGCGTTCAGATTCTTCTCTTAAATAAAACTGTCCGAAAGGTCCTTCGATGCGTAAAATATCTTTTTCTTTCATTTAGTTAAAAACATGAGCGGTAAAAATTCCATTCGGAATTAAACGCACATGAAATTCCAACATTCCTCCATTTTCTTGAGGAGGATTCGCTAAAGAAAAACTCCGACGTTGACCATCGCGCAGCAAAAAATCCACATATTGACCCGCCAAAAAGGCAAAGCGTTCTTTTTCTGGAATTTTCA
>JFJP01039604.1_pt1 | contig 14392 bp, 8 predicted proteins | sample 431651 | NCBI WGS metagenome assembly JFJP01 (sample SAMN02602958, study PRJNA72255) | Microbial mat metagenome, whole genome shotgun sequencing project. | biome: fresh water; feature: sink hole; material: water; isolation source: purple microbial (photo- and chemosynthetic) mats found in... | reverse complement strand
TTCTCGTTTGCTTGGATTGCGGCCTGAAGTTGGAAAAGTAACAATCGATCCCGTAATTCCTCATTCGATGGATGGTTTGTCAGCTACAATCAATTTTATGGATCGTGCAATCACATACATTTACAATGTAAAGCAAGATAACTTCAGCCCCAAAAAGATAACCATCAATGGAAATGCAATTGACTTTACGTATGAGGAAAACAAATACCGGAAAGGCGGTGCTGTTATTCCTGCGGATTTGTTTTTATCCAGCTTAAATCAGCAGGTTAATATTGTAGAAATACAATTGTAAAATTTCTTTTCAACCCGTGTTTAATTAAAAATAAGGAGCAGATGAACTATTTAAAACTGGTTCTATTTTTAAGTTTATTTAGCTTCCTGGCTTGTAAAAGTCAGCCTGCGAAAATATCGGTGCAGGAAAATCGCGCGGTCATCTCTGACGATTCACTGCTGAACCTGGTTCAGTACAAAACATTTCAATATTTTTGGGAAGGAGCCGAACCGCTTTCAGGACTGGCTTGTGAGCGCATTCACCTTGATGGTAATTATCCTGAAAATGACAAATCTGTGATCACTTCGGGAGGCTCAGGTTTTGGGGTTATGGCAATACTTGTTGGAATTGAACGGAAGTTTATAAGTCGCGAAGAAGGTTTCATGCTTTTGAGGAAAAATGTAGACTGGCTATCAAAATCAGACCGGTTTCATGGTGCCTGGTCGCACTGGATGTATGGTGAAACCGGAAAAGTGAGACCTTTCAGTCCGAACGACAACGGAGCTGATATCGTTGAAACAGCATACCTTATGCAAGGTTTACTCTGTGTGCGACAGTATTTTAAGGATGGGAATGAAGCTGAAAAAAGATTGACTGAAGATATTGACAAGCTCTGGCGGGAAGTGGAATGGTCATGGTTCACCAAAGGAAGTACCGATGTGCTATACTGGCACTGGTCGCCCGACAAAGGATGGAAAATGAATGTCCCGATAAAAGGCTACAACGAGTGTTTGATTACATATGTATTGGCCGCCGCCTCTCCTACTTATGCTATTCCGGCGGAGATATATGGGAAATGCTGGGGACAAAGCGGAAACATTGTTACTTCAAACGGAGGAAAATACGGATATAAGCTAACGCTGAAGCACGACCATACCGAAGAATACGGCGGACCGCTTTTCTGGTCGCATTATTCTTTCCTTGGCCTTGATCCAAGGGAACTAAAGGACCAATACGCCAATTATTGGGAACATAATGTGAACCATACGCTTATTAACCGGCAATGGTGCATCGAGAATCCCAAAGGCTACAAGGGTTATGGCGAAAACTGCTGGGGCCTCACTGCAAGCTATTCAACAAAATTTTATGGTGCCCATGCCCCTGGTGATAAAAATGATCTGGGTGTCATCTCTCCTACTGCTGCCCTGTCTTCTTTCCCGTATACACCTGAATATTCCATGCAGGCTCTGAAGCATTTCTACTATGACTTAGGAGATAAAATCTGGGGGATATACGGATTTTACGATGCCTTTAGCGAGGAAGCTGAATGGTATCCGACTGATTACCTTGCCATCGACCAGGGTCCGATTGTGGTTATGATTGAAAACTATCGCAGCGGTTTACTCTGGAACCTTTTTATGAGTTGTCCAGAGGTACACAATGGTCTCAATAAACTCGGATTTTCATACAATAACAATAAGCCCATTTTAAAATGAAAAAAGCATTTGTAAAAACCCTGATTGCAGGAGGTCTTGCATTTATTCTCTGCTTTTCCGCCCTGGCTCAAAAAAGCACAAAGAAAGTGAATTCCCCTTCCGGCTCCATACCGGTGAGCGGCATAATGCGAAATATTTCCGATTCGGTGCTGCTTGATATTGTTCAGCGACAGACTTTCCGTTTTTTCTGGCATTACGCCCATCCGGTGAGTGGATTGGCCCGGGAACGCAGCAATACAGTGTTAGCTGAACATTACTGGGATTATATCAACGAAGCATGGGATGAACCTAATTTCAGCAAAACAACTTTTGGACCCGATGCGTGTGCCATTGGTGGAACTGGTTTTGGAATCATGAGTACCATAGTTGCTGTTGAAAGAGGTTGGATAGGACGAGATACTGCTATTGGCCGGTTGATACAAATTGCTGATTTTCTGATAAATGCGGATTGCTATCATGGTATTTACCCGCATTTCATGAATGGACAGACTGGTAAAACTATAAAATTTGACCGCCTTGATGATGCAGCTGATCTGGTTGAAACATCCTATCTGCTTATGGGATTTTTGTGCGCGAGAGAATACTTCAATAAAGATACTCCCAGGGAGAAGTATTTGAGTAAAAGGATAGATCAGATGTGGAATGCAGCAAACTGGAACTGGCACACCAACGGAGAGAAAAAATTGTACTGGCACTGGAGCCCGAACAATGATTTTGATATGAATTTCCCGATAACGGGATGGAATGAATGTTTGATTACCTACATTATGGCAGCTTCATCACCACGTCATGCTATCGCAAAAGAGGTGTACGATGGCGGATGGGTTGGAAGCCAGGGCTTTAGAAACGGCAAATCATACTACGGAATAAAACTTCCGCTTGGAAATTACGATATGGGAGGGCCTTTGTTTTTCGAGCATTACACATTCGTTGGTATTGATCCCAATGGGTTAATTGATTCACTTGGAAATGATTACTTTGAACAAGGACGTAATCATACACTTATTAACAGGGCATATTGTATTGATAATCCCAAAAAATTTGCCGGCTATGGCGAAAACTGCTGGGGACTTACTGCCGGCGACAGCTACAAAGGCTATGTGGCGCATTGCCCCGAAGTCGATTTCGGGGTTATTCAGCCAACAGCTGCTTTGTCTTCATTCCCATATACACCAGAATATTCGATGCAGGCTTTAAAGCATTTCTATTACGATCTGGGTGATAAAATCTGGAGCGATTATGGTTTTGTAGACGGATTCAGCGAGTCTCACAACTGGTATGCAAAAAGCCATTTGGCTATTGACCAGGGCCCTATTGTGGTTATGATCGAAAATTACCGCAGCGGCTTGCTGTGGAAGCTGTTTATGCAGATTCCGGATGTACAGAATGGGTTGAAAAAGTTAGGATTTCAAAGTCCGTGGTTGAAGAAATAAATAGTAAACCCAGTATAAATACATCATAATAATGAGAGCTAAGTTGCTTGTTTTTAGTTTATTTATTTCTTTTGCTTCAATAGCTCAGGAGTATGAATATACCTATACTTTTTTCACAAACAGTGCAATGTCCGGTGACTATTTTTTCAGCAAAACTAAAAGCAGTGGCGGTTCAGCAATAAAAAGTGTTAATGGTAAAATCCCGGTAAGCGTAACCAAATTTCATACTCCTGGCAATGCATTGGAACTGACATACAAAAATGCTGCAGAAGGTAAATGGCAGGCAACCATCTTTAGGCAGGAAAAACGGGGAATGGATCATTTCAAAAAAGCAGAATTTCTATCTTTCTGGATATACAGACTATATCCGCTAGAATTGCCGGTATTTCAATTAATGAGGAAAGACAGCAGCCTCACGAAGAAATTTTATATAAATATAACAGAATATAATCAATGGAAACAGGTAACAATTCCATTAGCTTCCATCAAAAATCCAGGCATATCTGAACCAGGAGATATTATTGCAATTGTCTTCTCTCAAATGAGTAAAAACGAATGTAGAGAGAACAGTATTTACATTGATGATATTGAACTGTTACCGGCAAAAAAAGCCGCTAAGGTTACAGAAGTACCGGTAATTCAGTCTTTAAAAGGGTATGCAAAACATGTGGACATTACCTGGAATAAGATTACAGACAAAAACGTCCACCTGATTGAAATAAACCGGTCAGAAAATGGTAGTGAATACCATCCTGTTGGCATTCAGCAAAATTTTATTAATCGTTTCACAGACTATACAGCCGAAACCGGGAAGAAATATTATTATATGATCTCTTTCCTGAACAGTGGTTACAAACTCACGAACCTATCCTTACCTGACAGCGTTTCAACCAAACCAATGACCGACGACGAATTGCTTACCATGGTGCAGGAAGCAAGTTTCCGGTATTATTGGGAAGGCTGCGAACTCAACAGCGGAATGGCAAAAGAAAACATTCCGGGCAGACATAACATGATGGCAACCGGAGCTTCCGGATTTGGGATTATGGCGCTTATTGTTGGTACAGAAAGAGGCTTTATTACACGGGAGGAATCTGTTGCCCGATTCGTTACAATTGTAAATTTTCTTGAAAAAGCTGAAACATTTCATGGAGTATATTCCCATTTTATTGATGGCCCAACCGGCAAGGCAGAGCCGTTTTTTGGCAAACGTGACAACGGTGCCGACCTGGTTGAAACCTCTTTTCTGATGCAGGGTTTACTAGCTGCAAGGCAGTATTTTTCAGGCGATAATGCTAATGAGAAACTGATCAGAGATAAAATTACATCTATCTGGGAAAAAGCGGAATGGGATTGGTTCAGACAGTATCCGGATAGTAAATTTTTATACTGGCATTGGTCGCCCGACCAGGGTTGGGTGATCAATCACAGGTTGATTGGCTGGAACGAAACTATGGTAACGTATTTACTGGCTATTGCCTCCCCTGCTCATCCTGTTCCGGCAAGCATGTACTACAGCGGCTGGGCCAACCAGGACAGCACTGGCATAAAATATCGCTCAAACTGGGGGCAAACAACTGATGGTTCAAGGTACACAAATGGCAATACCTATTTCGGAATTAAGCTTGATGTTGGTGTTTCGAATGGCGGTCCGTTATTCTTCACACATTATTCGTACATGGCATTCGATCCGCATTTTATTACCGACAAGTACACCAACTATTTCACTAACAATCAAAATATTGCAAAAATAAATTACAGGTATTGCGTTCAGAATCCTAAAAACTTCAAAGGATACGGCGAAAATGCATGGGGACTCACGGCCAGTGACGGTCCGTTTGATTATTCGGCAGATGAACCTGTTCCGTGGCAGGATTGCGGGAAGATTGCACCAACCGGTGCCATCAGTTCATTTCCATACACTCCGGAGGAATCAATGAAAGCGCTCAAAAACTATTATTATAACTACGGCAAATTCCTCTGGGGGGAATACGGTTTTAAAGACGCATTTGATCTGACCAATAACTGGTGCTCCGAAATATACATGGGACTCAACCAGGCTCCGATGGTGGTAATGATTGAAAATTATCGAACTGGTTTAATCTGGAAACTCTTTATGCAGAATCCCGAAATACAAAACGGGTTGAAAAAACTTAACGGGGAAAGCAAAAATAAATGAGAAATAAAATAATTACAATACTTATTTGTTTCAACCTGGCATTGTCATTCAACCTGGCATTTGCTCAGCTAACCAACATTGGCAGAGTTATTTCATGGAAGAAAACAGATACAGGTATCGAAGGCAAAACAACTTCAGCATTTTTCAAAATACAGGTGTACAACAACAATACCATCCGTGTACGGGTTTCGCCTGATAAAACTATGGCGGAATTTTCCTACGCTTTGGTGGATCAGGTTGTTTTAAGTAATCCTGACTTAACTGTTACCGAAAACGCACTTTCCATTCAGTTGCAAACAACAGCTATCAACTTGGAGATTGAAAAAGAGCCTGCTTTCCGGCTGATTTTCAGGAATAAACATGGCAAAGTAATCAACGAAGATGTTGCCGGTGAAGGGTTCGGGACAAGTTTTATTGGAAACAGATCTAATTTGTACAAAAAAATACAACCTGGCGAACGCTTTGTTGGCCTGGGCGAAGTATTAGGCAACCTCGATAAACGTGGCAGCGGATTTACATTGAATAATACCGATACATACAAGTACGGCGATCCACGCCTCTCCATGTACACCAGTATCCCGTTTTTTATAGGGATTCATCAGCAGGAAGTGTACGGGCTGTTTTATCACAATACATATAAAACCTTTTTCAACTTCGGCCTTTCGACTCCTTTCACTTCAATTACTGCCGATGGCGGTGATGTTGATTATTTTTTCATCTACGACTCAAGTATTGCAAACATACTGACTAATTATACATCACTGACCGGAAGGATGCCTTTACCTCCGCTTTGGAGCCTGGGTTACCACCAGAGCCGATGCAGCTATTATCCTCAGGAAAATGTGAAGTTACTGGCTGAAACTTTTCGCAGAAAAAATATTCCGGTTGATTGTATTGTGCTGGATGCCGACTACCTGCAGGATTACGAACCTTTCCGGATCAACCTGAAACGGTTTCCCGACATGCCAGGTTTGACTAACTATTTGAAAAACATGGGGATCGAAGTAACCGCATCAGTAAATCCCGGTATAAAAATCGACAGCACGTATTTTGCACATTTCGATGGCCTCAAAAAAGATGTGTTTGTTAAATACTCCGACGGAAGTATTTACACCGCCGAAATTGCTCCCAGCCTGAATAATTTTGTAGACTTCACCAATCCCAAAGCCCGTAACTGGTGGATCGATAAAATGAAATTCCTTCCTGAAAACGGAATTCATGGGTATTGGAATGACATGAACGAGCCGGCAGTTGGGGGAAGCTATCTGCCTGACAACCTCCTCTTTGATTTCGACGGTCATAAAGCAAATGCACTGGAAGCCAAAAATGTTTATGGGATGCAAATGGCCCGTAGTAGCTTTGAATCGGCTTTAAAATACGGAAACGGGAAACGGCCATTTGTTCTCACTCGTTCAGGATTCGCAGGCGTTCAACGTTATGCAGCAGTTTGGAGCGGTGATAATACTGCCAAAGATGAGTACCTTCTCGGAGGAACTTTGCTGAACACACAAATGGGTTTATCCGGTCTGTCATTTGTCGGCGATGATATCGGCGGATACATAGGCAATACTTCAAAAGAATTGTTCACCCGGTGGATGCAGGTCGGCATGTTTGCTCCTTATGCCCGTAACCACAAAGAAGCCTACGCCAATGCCAACGAGCCCTGGAGCTACGGCGAAGAGGCCGAAGCCATTTCAAAGGAATTTATTGGTTTCAGGTACAAGCTGATGCCCTATCTCTACTCAAAATTTTACGAAGCATCACAAACAGGAATGCCCATTGCACGAAGTTTGAGTATTAACGATCCGTTTGATGATAACGTCTACCATAACATGTATCAGTACCAGTTTTTATGTGGAGATGCGATATTAATAATTCCAGTCACCAGCCAGGAGAAAATAAAGAAGTTCTATTTGCCAAAAGGCAACTGGTACAATTTATATTCTGATGAACTCACCAAAGGAAACCAGGAAATAACAACAGAATGTCCGGTTTATGAGATACCTTTGTATATTAAAGCATCCTCTGTGATTCCGATGCAAAGCCTTGTACAAACAACAAAGCAAAAGCCCTCGGATACTCTATTTGTTCACATTTATTATGGCAATGAAAGTAACACTTTCGAATACTACGAAGATGATGGAAGCACACTGGAGTATCAGATAGGAAAGTACTATAAAAGAAGCATTGTTTTTAACCCGGAAAATAAACAGATCCTGTTTTCCAGGTCACAAGGGATGTTCAATTCAAATTTCACAACCATCCAATGTATTTTACATGGATTTAGCGCTGAGATCAGAACAATCAGAGTAAATGACCAACAGGTTTCAGCTAAAAACGAATCAAAAAAAATATTGGATGGACTAAGGTACCTGGAAGATATTTACGATCCGACCTATTTCCGGAATCTGAGAAAAGCAGAGAAAATCACATTTCAAAAAACAATAACATTTTCAAACGCCAACGAAGAAATCGTTGTTGGTTGGTAAAAGCAGTTAAATACTAAAAAAGTTTATGCGATGAATAAAGCTAAATTTTGTCTGATAATCATCTTCTTACTTATGGTAGTAATAGAATCGCATGCTCAGCAAAAGACCTATTGCAATCCCGTGAACATTGATTATGGGTACACTCCTATACCAAATTTCAGCGAATGGGGAAAACACCGTGCCACAGCCGATCCGGTGATCGTAAATTACAAAGGCGACTATTTTCTGTTTTCGACAAACCAATGGGGATATTGGTGGAGTAGTGATATGATAAAATGGAATTTCATTTCCCGGAAATTTCTCCGCCCCTGGAACGAAGTATATGACGAACTTTGCGCTCCTGCAGTTGGAATTATTGGTGACACCATGCTTGTTTTTGGCTCAACATACACAGGTGAATTCACTATATGGATGAGCACAAATCCTAAGGTTGATGACTGGAAACCATTAGTCGAAAAATTCACTATCGGAGGATGGGACCCTGCATTTTTTACTGACGACGACGGGCGGTTTTATATGTACAACGGAAGCAGCAACCAATATCCGCTTTATGGAGTTGAACTAAACAGAAAAACTATGCAACCCCTTGCTACCCGTAAGGAAATGTACTTACTGGAACCCTGGCGATATGGATGGCAACGCTTCGGCGAAAACATGGATGATACATTTCTCGATCCATTTATCGAAGGCGCATGGATGACAAAATACAATGGAAAATATTACCTCCAATACGGTGCGCCAGGAACTGAGTTCAGTGGATATGCGGATGGGGTTGTTGTTGGCGACAATCCTCTCGGTCCTTTTAAAGCGCAGTCACTACCACTTAGTTATAAACCTGGTGGTTTTGCCCGTGGTGCGGGGCATGGGGCTACATTCCAGGACAAATGGGAAAACTACTGGCATGTTTCAACCATTGCTATTTCAGTTAAAAATAACTTTGAACGCAGGATCGGAATCTGGCCTACCGGTTTCGATAACGATGATGTAATGTATTGTAATACAACATTCGGCGATTACCCTACTTATTTGCCGGATGGAAAAGAAGATCATCTGAAAAGCCGGTTTACCGGATGGATGCTCCTGAATTACAATAAACCGGTAACTGTTTCGTCAACCTATGGAAATTATGTTGCCAATAACGCTGTCGACGAAAGCATAAAGACCTACTGGTGTGCTGCCTCTGCCGATGCCAATGAGTGGATACAGACCGACCTGGGTGCCATTTCAACCGTGAGGGCCATACAGATAAATTATGCTGATCAGGATGTTGAATTCCTTGGAAAAACACTGGCAGTATTTCATCAGTACAAAATCATGGAATCATCAGACGGAAAAAGATGGAATGTATTGGTTGATAAAAGCAAGAATAGAACTGATGTTCCGCATGATTATATTGAGTTGGCAAAGCCCGTTCAAACCCGTTCCCTTCGCCTGGTAAATATCCATGTGCCTGCCGGGAAATATGCGATCAGCGGATTCCGTGTTTTTGGTTTGGGAACAGGTAAAAAACCAACGGCTGTAAGCGATTTTATTGTCCTCCGCACCAGCAAGGACAAACGCAGTGCCTGGCTTAAATGGAGCCCGGTCGATAATGCTTATGCCTACAATATATACATGGGTACCTAACCTGGTAAAATGTACAATTCCATCATGGTTTACAACGCAAATGAATATTGGTTAAAAACAATGGATAAGGAAAAACCATACTACTTTATCATCGAGGCAATAAACGAAAATGGAGTAAGTGTTAGCAGTCCTGTTTATAAAGCGGAATAATAGGACAAACACATGAATATGATATCTTTAAATTAAAAAAAAAAGATAAAAGGCATTCGGATAACAGGTTTTCAAAAAAAACAAATAAAGACCAGGATTACGAAAAAAAAACTTATCTCTCAGACAAACCCGGATTCGGTATTTCCCTGTAGTGTTTACATCCTCAGATCAGCATAAAAGAATCTGCATAAAAACTTAATATCCATTGAAATCACTGAATCCTTATACCCTTATATCTCTGTACTCCTATACAACTTGAATAAACCAACTCATCATACAAATGAAACAAAAAACATATTTTCTTGGCATAATCCTGTTCCTCAGCGTATTTCAAAGCTTCGCTCAGGATGTAGAATATCCCTTTGCCAACGATATCCGCAAATTCAAAACGCTCGACAGCATAAATCCCCCGCCTCCGAATTCAATTCTATTTATTGGCAGTTCTTCATTTACCATGTGGACTGATATACAAGATTATTTCCCCGGATTCACCATTATTAACAGGGGATTCGGAGGATCATGCCTTACCGATCTGATCCGCTATACCGATAATATTGTGGTTCCGTACAAGCCGAAGCAGATAGTGATATATTGCGGCGAAAACGATTTTGCCTCATCCGATACCGTATCACCAACTACAGTAAACCTTCGTTTCGTGCAGTTATTCGACCTGATCCGGACTAAAATGCCTGATGCCAGGATCACATATGTTTCCATCAAGCCAAGCCCAAGCCGCTGGTATTTGAAGGATAAAGTGATAGAATCAAACAAATTTATCCGGAAATACCTGAAAAAAAAACACAACTCAAGTTTCGTGGATGTCTGGCATAAAATGCTGGGCAGCGATAAACTACCTCTCAATGGAATTTTTCTTGAAGATCAGCTACATATGAATCCGGCCGGATATAGCATCTGGCAAAAGTCGATTAAAAAACACTTACTTAAATAAATTACATCCTTATGAAACGTACATTACTTTTTTTAACATGCATTCTGTTTTTAGGAAATGCAATAGTTTTCGCACAGTCAAAAGCATCTCCCGCCGATCCGAAAATGAAAGCCTTTATTGATGGCCTCATGAAAAAAATGACCATTGATGAAAAAATCGGGCAATTTAATCTTCCGGGTGCCGGTGATATAGTTACCGGTCAGTCAACAAGTTCAGATATCGGGAAGAAAATCAAGGAAGGTAAAGTTGGAGCAATATTGAATCTTAAATCTGCTGAAAAAATCCGTGATGTCCAAAAAGTAGCGGTTGAAGAAAGTCGCCTGAAAATCCCGTTGCTTTTTGGAATGGACGTTATTCACGGATATCAGACTACTTTCCCTATACCTCTTGCATTATCCTGCAGCTGGGACATGGCGCTGATTGAAAAATCGGCACGAATAGCAGCCACCGAGGCCAGTGCCGACGGTATTTGCTGGACTTTTTCACCTATGGTTGATATTGCCCGTGACCCACGTTGGGGTCGTATTGCCGAAGGCTCAGGCGAGGATGTTTACATGGGATCGCAGGTTGCAAGAGCGATGGTTAAAGGCTACCAGGGAAGTGACCTGAGCAGGAACAACACTATTCTGTCATGTGTAAAACACTTTGCAATGTATGGTGCTGCCGAGGGAGGACGTGACTATAATACAACTGATATGAGCCGCTTACGCATGTATAATGAGTACCTGCCTCCATATAAAGCGGCTATTGATGCAGGTGCTGGCAGTGTTATGACATCCTTTAATGAGGTCGACGGCATTCCGGCAAGTGCCAACAAATGGTTAATGACCGACCTTTTACGCAAGCAATGGGGATTTAACGGATTTGTAGTAACTGATTTCACGGCTATTAACGAAATGATTGAACATGGAATGGGTGATCTGCAAACCGTTTCGGCATTGGGACTCAAGGCTGGTACTGATATGGATATGGTTGGTGAAGGCTATCTTACCACCTTGAAAAAATCACTGAAAGAAGGGAAAGTCACTATTGCAGAAATTGACAGGGCTTGTCGCCGGATACTGGAAGCCAAATACAAGCTTGGTCTCTTTGATGACCCATACCGCTATTGCGATCTGAATCGGGCAAAAAATGAAATTGGTACAGACGAAAACATGAAAGCTGCCCGCGAAGCCGCCACCCAGACTTTTGTATTGCTGAAAAACGAAAACCAGCTTCTGCCTTTACAGGCAAAAGGGAAAATAGCACTTATCGGTCCGTTGGCTGATAATCTGTATAATATGGCCGGTATGTGGAGTGTTGCAGTTGATCACAATCAATCCATTACCGTTTTACAAGGCCTTAAAAACGCAATCGGTAATCAGGCTGAAATCCTTTATGCAAAAGGCAGCAATTTTGTTGATGATCCTCAACTGGATCTGAATATCAATAATACCATAATACCTACAATTGATTCCTTACGCACTCCTCAGCAACTGAGAGATGAAGCCGTTGCCATTGCATCGAAATCGGATGTTATTATTGCTGCACTTGGCGAGGCTGCCGAAATGAGCGGAGAGTGTACCAGCCGTACAAATATCCAGATTCCGGAAAATCAACGCGAACTGCTTAAAGCCCTCCTAGCCACCGGCAAGCCTGTTGTTTTGCTGTTGTTTACCGGTAGGCCGCTTGATCTTTCCTGGGAAAGCAAAAACATTCCTGCCATTTTAAATGTTTGGTTTGGCGGAACTCAAACCGGCAATGCCATTGCTGATGTTGTTTTTGGCAAAGTAAATCCATCAGGAAAATTAACTGCAACCTTCCCTCAAAATATTGGCCAGGTACCTATCTATTACAATCACAAAAACACCGGCAGACCAATAAATGCAGGCAAAGGAGATTGGTTTACAAAGTTCCTTTCCAATTATTTGGATGTGTCAAATGATCCGCTCTATCCGTTTGGTTTTGGGCTGAGTTATTCTTCTTTCAGTTACTCCGATCTTAAACTGGACAAACAGAAACTGACTTCAGGAGGAAAACTTACTGTTTCGGTAACGCTTACCAACACGGGAAAAGTAGATGGTGCCGAAGTAGCTCAATTATATATCCGCGATATGGTTGGCAGTATCACTCGTCCGGTCAAGGAACTGAAAGGTTTTCAGAAAGTATTCCTGAAAGCGGGTGAAAGCCGTACGCTTAATTTCACAATCACTCCGGCTGACCTTGCATTTTATAACAGCGACCTTCAATTAAAGTCTGAACCCGGTGATTTTAAAGTATTTGTTGGCACAAATTCAGCGGATACGATCGAAAGCAGCTTTGTTCTGGAATAAGGAACACTCCCTGAGTATTACATTAATACCTGGCAATAAGGTTAAAATGTTCCTTTCCGGGAAAAAGTGAATCAAACATTAATATTTGAAATAAGTATTTATCGGGATAATTAAATTAAACACATGATGAAGACAATTAAAACTCTTTGCCTGCTTTTAGGACTATTCCTGGTAAAGGATGGACCTTACTGCTCCCAGTTTACTTGAACGCATGGGAACCGAATTGCGCAAATTCCCGGTTGAATCAGCAATACCCGCCAAACAGGGCCTCAATTCATTACGTCTTACATGGACATCCAATGCAGGAGGCGACTGGGTTGCTATTGCGGCAGGTACAGGTTGGACTGCTAAAAACCTGGTTGGAACTGATACTCTTTCCTTCTGGCTTTACACAGCAACTTCATTGGCTGCCGATGCACTTCCAAAAGTATTTATGGAGGATAATAGTAATAATAAAACAACGAAAATCAGTATTTCTCCCTACAGTGCTGATTTGCCGGCAGCTACCTGGATGCGTATCCGTATTCCGATGAGTGTATTTTTCGATTCAAGCCCGTTAGTTAATTTTTCACAGATTAAAACTGTCGGCTATGGTCAAAATCTCGCCGATGGCATTTCGCATACTCTCCTTATTGATGATGTAAGGGTTTATGAAGGTTCCGGCACTTCTGATCCGGTAGCTCCACCAACCGGGCTGGTAGCTGCAGGGTATGACAGTCATGCATTTTTAACATGGAAGCCTAATACTGAATCATTTCTGCAAGGATATGAAATCCATCTTTCTACAGATGGAGGTGTTACATACCAGTTGCGTAAAATCATACCGAAAACAGATTCTACATGTACCGATTTTGTGAGATCCATAGGCACAAATCTTTCAATGATATACCGAATAAAAGCCTTAAATAGTGCAAATGAGCCTTCCGAATTTTCCGATCCGGCCAACTGCAGCACTCGCGATTTTTCGGATGATGAACTTAAAACTATGGTTCAGGAAGCCACATTTCGATACTTCTGGGAGTATGGCCATCCGGCTTCCGGAATGGCTCGGGAGCGATTAGGGTCCGGGAATACTGTCACAATTGGAGGTTCAGGGTTTGGTGTTATGGCTCTGTTGGTAGGAATTGAAAGAGGATTTATTACACGGCAGCAAGGAATAGATCGCATATTACGAATATTAAATTTCCTCGAAAATGCTGATCGTTTTCATGGTGTTTGGTCGCATTGGATTGATGGAAACACAGGAAATGTTATACCATTCAGTACAAAGGACAATGGTGCTGACCTGGTAGAATCCGCTTTTATGATCCAGGGATTACTCGCTGTGCGCCAGTATTTCCAAGGCAATGATGCTGAAGAAGAACTTATCAGGCAAAAGATTACTTCCTTGTGGGAAGCTGTAGAATGGAGCTGGTTTCGGAAAAATAATGAAAATGTACTCTATTGGCACTGGTCACCAAATTATGGCTGGGACATGAATTTGCAAATCAGGGGCTGGATGGAAGCATCCATTGTGTACATGCTTGCTGTTGCCTCACCCACTTATC
>JFJP01027315.1_pt1 | contig 14392 bp, 13 predicted proteins | sample 431651 | NCBI WGS metagenome assembly JFJP01 (sample SAMN02602958, study PRJNA72255) | Microbial mat metagenome, whole genome shotgun sequencing project. | biome: fresh water; feature: sink hole; material: water; isolation source: purple microbial (photo- and chemosynthetic) mats found in... | reverse complement strand
TTCTTATCTGCAAGAAAATCTGAAATTCTACTTAAAAATAATTCAGCAAATATTATTTTCTATTCCAAAAAAAAAATGTTTTAATTTTTTTCTCTCCCATTATAAAATTAATCAAATTCACAAATAACCCTTTTTTTTCGAAAAAATAAAATAAACCCATATTTTTTCATTCGTTAAATAATCACATAAACTTCTCTTTTATCGAAATTGGCTGTCAAAAGCCTTCTTCCTTCCCCAATTTCAAACTTAAACTCATCAATTCTCGCTTCCAAAATCTCTTTGCTCCCATCACAGGCTCGAAAAAAAAAGCTTCCTTGCATCCCTCCTCTCAAACTTCTAATAGGACTCACGCTTTCATAAACAAAATCCTCACAACCTTCATAAATTTCTGGGAATTTGCCAATAACCCCATCTCCTTGAACAATTTCTACAGAATCGCCATCTTTTATAAGCCATTTCCTTGATAAAAACTTATATTTTTTATCAACTCCAGCATCAGAAATCCTAATTTGATAAGGAAAAAACAGTCTATCTCTAATTCTTTGATCCCAAGGGTTAAATAAAGCTTTAGCCCGAATTCTAATGCCTTTCGTTATTGTATCACTGTCTGGAGCTTTTAAGGTATCCAAATGATCAATGTACTGTTTTTCTGCATTAGAATCAAAAGAAAAACTGTTAATTTTTCTCAAATAATCCACTAAACTCGTATTTATCAAGAAAACTGTGCAACTGACCCCATTCGCATTCGGGCTGTTTTCTTGTGAAATTATTGAAAAAATCGCTTCAGAACCAAAGCCTAAAACATTATCGAAATCAATAAGAAGGTAAAAATTGCGGGATTCTTTAGCTAAAGTGTGGAATTTAAAGTTTTTGAGTGTAGGACCAGCTGAAAACTCAATTGGCAAAAAGAAATATTCATAATATTCATAGTAATAAGAAAAACCACCGAAAAAAGCTTTTGGGGATTGTCGATAATTTTCTAAACATTTTAGTGATTCCTGTCCATTCATGATATAATATAAAAGGAAATAAGAGATTGGTATTGTACCATATGAGTTCTTTATTTTTTGGTTTAAAAAACCTAGAGCTTTTTCATTTGGAATTAAGAAATTATTTTTGTTTTGGAAGAAATATTGCTCATAGGAGAGTTTCTGAGAGATTTCAAATAAATTTCTTTTGATTTCTTTATAAAGTGAATAAATATACTTGAAATATTTGTGAGAAGAGGAATTAATTGGCTTTTTTTCAAGGATTGTGTCTGCAATGAAATTAGAATAAATCAGTAGATTTGACCAGATAATTTCGAGGTTGAAAACTGAGTAAAATTGTTTTGAAACTTGTGAGAAGGAAAACAGGTCTTTAAGATTGAGAAAGGAGGCTATGTTTACAAAAAATGACATGAATTTATGAATATTCCTTTTTTATTTTTTTTTTTAATTTTGAAATAAAATAAAAAAATTTTTCAAGCTTTCATTAAAAAAAAATTGAGAATAATTTTGCAGAAAAGAGAATAAATGAATCAAAAGCAAATAAATTAAATGAATTTTATATGTTTCCTTTTAATTATTTTTTTGTTAAAGATAAAAGAATCAAGTTATCAAAGATTTCGAATTTGATTTGGACTAGATCTCACTGTTGGGCTCAAACTCAATTAAATATCCTGGAATTGGCTTTTCTGAGAGCTTAAACTCAACATCTTTGTATTTTCTATAGGAAAAACAAGGAGTTTTATGTTTTTCAAGCAAATTCTTGGTGCTTTCGCTTATCATTATGTTTCCTAACAAGCCGTTTGATTCCATTTTGTTAGCAATCAGAACATCTTTCCCATAAATATCATACCTCACGATGTCCTTTCCAACAATTCCTCCAATAATATCCCCCTTAAATATAAAAACTCATAAATATATATAATAGTTAATATTTTTTTCTTAATTTTTTTAATAATGTTCTAAATAATTACCGTGTGTATGCCGATTCTCATATCCAATTCATTAATCTTCTTCCTCACGTTTCTGATAATATTGATCATAGAAATCCCCATTTTTATAACGTTAATAGCTTCTTGCCTTGGATCCCATTCATAAATCCCAACACCACATAACAATCCCCTATAGTATAAACTTTATAGACTTGATGTTTCAAACACATCTTGTCGAATTCATTGAACAATTCTCTTAGCATCTTAAGAACATCATTAGGCGTTACACTTGAGGAATATTTAGTAAAATTCACTATATCTGCAAATAAAAGGGTCACATTTTTGAAAATGTCAGTCAAATCTACTTTATTGTTATTTTCTATTTGTTTTAATTTTTCAAAAACCTAAAAAAAAAATAGAAAAAAAAATATTAATAAACAAGTTTTATTAAAAAAAAAAAAAATTTATACGTGAATTGGAAGCAATTGACTGACAAAAATCTCCTGGTTTTTTCGTTTAACCTCATTTTTTTTCAAATTAACGAAGTTTTTAATTGAGTTATGTGTTTTGATATATATTTTGAAAACATTCAACGCGATAAACCCGATGCAATAAGCTATGTTCTCAATATCCATGATTCCAATCTGTTGAATAATGATCAACTCGCCTATCAATAACATGATCGACAGTATCACAACATCTATAAAACTGAATGCACTATAAAAAAATTCTTGAGAAAAAACAAATATAAAAATAAAATTAACCAGACATTTGTGAGAATTGTATGAAGTATTGCAAGGGTCATGAAAGACGTTGAATAATTTTCCATTATCTTTGAAGTATAAATCTCCAAAAAACAAGCCCCCATTCCAATAAGGAACAAAACAAGCAAGAAATTCTTAAAGAAAACTTTCTTTGCGATTTTACCATAAAACTCTCTTATGAACATTAAAGTAACTCCAAAAATAAGAAGAAAGAATGTTTCCATTATGAAGAATAAGTTAATCTCAAAAAATTCATTTCCAACTAATTCTAAATCAAATGATAATTCAGACATCAATTCTGATAAAGAATCGTTTTGATTGATCAGACTTGAATGAAGGTTCTTAGATTTCTCAAAGAAAGCATCAGCTTCTTCTTTAGTTATCACTTTTTTCGCATACATCAAAGGGTCAATAAAACCTTTCTTATAGAAAATCATCATGATTGATTCCAAAATTTGGAGCTCTTCTTTGGAAAATTTTAATTTCTTGATCAAATTCGATGAATGCCCTTGACAAGCAATAAAATAATTGTTTTTTATTGGGTCATGATAAAGAATTGTAAGCAGATTATAAGCTGATTCGTGAATGTCGAGAATCTCATAATCATAAATATTTTTTCTGATTCTGATGGTATGGAACACATGTTTGTCTTTTTTATAAAAGTTTACAAATTCGTAATCGAGATATTGTGCGAAATTAAAAAGAAACTTCTCATCTTTTGTTCTAAATTTGAGTTTCCTTAAGTTTTTGCTTTTTGAATATTCCATCTTCAAGGTATTACAAAGCAGAAAAGCCTCCAACAGATGATGGAAACCGTTAAAACCTTCAGTAGTATAGAAATCGTCGAAGAATTTCTTACAATTCACCAAATTAGGCTCTTTTAGCAAGATTTTTTCGGGCTCTTTTTCAATAACCATGCATTTTGTACAAATTTTCTTATGGCTCGCTGTATAGAAATTCTCTAAAAAATGCGATAAATCATGAAATTCGAAAATATCACCAATTTCTTTGATATATAAAAGAGAAAGGTTGCGATTTTGTGTCGTTATAGTGCCCGTTTTATCGAAAATGGCATAATCGACGTGAGCTAAATTGCTAATAATGTTAGGGGAGTTTATCACTGCAAGACTATTATCCATTTTGAGCTTTTTTTCTAGCGAATATTTCACATAGAGAAACCAAAGCTCGCTGAGACAAAAGAAATCTAAGGGGAACATTGTCGTTAAAAGAAACAGATGGTTAAAATTATTGCTGTTTATTTGGGAATCTTGATTCAAACTCGAGCTATAGACCATTATTTCTCCTATCTTTTGTTTATTAAATAAATATCCCAAAGAAAAAGAAAAAAAACATTCATAAAAATCAATTTTGATTATAATGATTTTATTTAAAAAAAAAAAAAAAAAAAAAAATTTTTTAAAATTTAAAAAATATTTAAAAAAAAATCTTACAATAGAACAAATGATCACAAATCCGCAAATTGTTAAGAAATAAATCTGTGAAAGATTTTCTAAAAAAGATGATTTATAAAATTTGAACTTTGTATTTTTCATCAATTTTGTATCACTTCCTGAATAAATCACAAGTCCTATTATCCATGAAGCTTTTTCGATAATGGACCCCTTCGGAATGAAATTATCATTCGTTAGTTTTTCGATTTTAGGATCATTCAATAGTTTCAAATAACCCACAAATGAATCTATATTTGGATTGGGATGTGAATAATCTAATTTGCATGATATTTCCATTTTTCGAGAAGTGGTGTTTTGTGAAAATTTGGTTGAATTTGTCAAAAAACTTGCTTTTTTCAATTGAAGGTCCCTTCTGCCTGTGATTAAATGAGAATCTATGAAACAAATGGCTTCTTTATCCTTGATTTCAGAAGAACTCAAAAGAATTATATCTGCAGGACATTCCTCTTCATTTTCCAAAAAAATGATTAATCCGACCTTTATTTTATTTTTTTTCAATGTATTTTTGTAAAAAAATTAAAACTTGCAAATCCTTCCATTTAGAATCTTCATATTCGTTTGTTAGTTTTGAAGTCTGGAAAAAAACCGCAATAAACTATTTGAAATAATAACCCAATTCTATTCAAAATATTTTAGAGTTTATTTGTTTTATAAGTGTACATTCGCTTGAAATAATGCATTAGCTTTCTTTTCAAAGAGATTCGACACTGAATTCTTATCTAAAGTTAACTATTTTTTGTTATTTATGATCGATCAAAAAGTTGTTAAACTGTTAATCTTTCATTTTCGTTGTCAAAAAGAAGGTTGTGTTTCAAAAATTTTCGCCCTAAATCGTTTATGGGAATCATTTTTTTCTCTCTCTGAATCTAATTAAAAAAAAGTATTTAAGAAATTAAAAACTGATTTAATTATTTTTAGCTTTGCAATTTTTTTTTCTTTTTATTTTTCTCTCCACTTTTAAAGAATATTTTTCCACATTAAATGAAAAGAAGTTCAATAATTTAAAATGAATATATAGATATAATAAATTATTTCAAAATAAATATATAAAATTTTGCTATTTAGAGGTTTTATTATTTGCAATGAAAGTCGTCACAGCACTGAAGAAAATGTGCGAATTTTGCCACTTTAAACGAAAAGGAAAGAAAGTTTATGTCAGATGTGTTAAGAATCCTCGACATAAACAAAGACAAGGTAGTGGGTTTTGTACTATAAAAACAGATGTTGAAATAAAAAAAATGGGAAATTCCGAAAAAATTGGGCCAATGCAATCCAGTGAAGAGATTGATCAGGCGATTTTGAAGCTGAAGATTCGAAACCTGATTAATAATAAATTTTAAAATAATTCTTTGAAAAACTTATAGATTTCTCGAGAAAAGCTTAAATTTATCCCTACTTTGATTAATGATAAAAACTGTATTTTTAAAAAGAACCAAAGGAAAAGTTTTGAAAATTGAATAAAAATGAAAGAATATTCGTAAAACCAATATCTTACTTGATAGTACAAATATTTTTTCCATTTTTTCTTATGAGCAGTGTTTTAATAAAAATAAAAAAAAATTTAAAAAAAATAATAATTTCTTCAATGAAATAGAAAAATATTTTAAATCGATGTTGTTAATAAAAAGTTTTGTTTAGTCAAAATAAACAATTTAATCAAAAGTTTTGATATTTAAATTAAGTTTTTTGAAGACAAAAAGCTTCAAACACTTTCAAATAATAATTATCAAAACAATAATTAACTCTTTAATAAAAACAAAATTTTCATTTAATTAATGTAAAACTTTGTCAAAATAAACTTTTAATGTTTATGTGCCTCTTCGATTTCCGAATAATCATCATCTGTGAAAATTTTGGCGTAGTTCTCTTTGGAGTCATAACTATCATTTAAAAACAAATCTCTTTTGAAATTTTCATTAACAAAACATTCCGGTTTTATAAAATTAGTTGAAGTTATAAAAGGTTTTGAACCATTTGTCATCATCACCAATGAAGACAATAAATTATCATTTTCTGTTTTTATCTGCTTTAAATCCAAAAATTCTTGTTCAACAGTAGGCAGAAAATACCGTAAATTATTATGAATTTTTTTAGTTTTTTCATTAAAATATTGTTTGTTTTCTTCTGTTTCTAAAGATGTTTGATTTTTTTCAATGATTTTATCTTTGAAATGACGAGATTCGAAGGTTTTTATTTCTTCTGGCAGCATTTTCAAGCTTTTTATTTCTTTTATTTGATTGGAAAAATCTTCTTCCCATTTTTCTTCCTCTTCCTTTATATCACCTAAAAATTTTCTTCATTATTTCATTTTTTTTTTTTAATTACCTAAATAAGAGCTCAATCTTGCTTTATAAAGCCTATCAGTAGATATAGAGGTTTGATTATCCATGACTTCTTCATTGAAATCGGCATGATTTTTTTGATTTTTCAAGCAATTTCTTTCTTTAATTCTCTTATATATGAAATCAAATAAAGCAATTTATTACAGGGAAATGGATAACCTCAGTCAAGAAATTTCTGAGCTTTTTGTTTTGAGATAATGATGATTTCTGATTGTCAAAACCACAATCTTTTATAATGCATTGACCCATTGAAAGTTTCTCTTTTTGTTAAAAAAAAGTTTTTAAAAACAAAGAATTTTTTTATTTTTACGAAAAAAAATTAATTAATTTTCGATTAAAACATTACTATTGGAAGAAAACGTTGAAAAAACTAACGCAATTTAAAACGATAAAGAAAAAATCACAAATTATTTTAACCTGTTGATTCTATAATTTTTTTTATTTTTATCAAATATATGAAAAATAATTTTTAAAATAAAAATGTTGATGGAAAAAATACAGACCAACAAGACTCTCAAAAAAAAAACTAACCCCTTGATTAAATATTTAGTCATGCCCTTCACTTTACTTTATACTTGCTTTCTGAACTCTTTCCTCATCTTCAAATCACAATTAAAAGTGATCAAAAAGAAATCAAAACCAAATAAAAAATATCGAAGAATAACTTTTAACACAACAAATTCAAATGAATTGGCAAAACTACACATGAATTCTGCTAAAACTAACCGTAAAAATGAAGGAAATAATAATTTATTTAGTCCGAATGCAGAAGAAAATGGGCAAAATGGTCAAAATATTAATAAAAATGAAACAATAATTACAATAAAAAATGACGAAAAGAATCATAATTGTTATCAAAAAGTGTTAAATAATATAGGCAAGACCTCAAATGCCAGAAAACACATAATTTTTCAAAAAATTGTGTTTGGAAATAATAGTGTGATCAGAAAAAAAGCAGTTATGCCTGGAACTGATTTGTCTTTGATAAAATATATAGAAGCTAATAAAAAGTACATTGATGAGTTAAAAACTGATGAATTGCTCATAAAATCGAAGGAATTGGAAGAAACTTTGATGGACAGATTGCATCAGCCTATTATTTTAAGAAATAAAAGGATATTGCTAAAGTCTCGTCAAAAGAAAAAAGTCTTTATACCGAGCAATCTAACCACAATTTATGAAGATTTGGACTATTCTTGAGAATGATGATGTTGATGAGTAATAAAAATGATAAGGTTTGAAAATTACATTGGAAATTTTAGTTGTAATTTTTTAAAATAAATTGGTTTAATTAGGATGAAGTTTTTAAGAAATTTATTAAATTAATTAAAAAAATTTGTTTTGTTTTCTCAATAAGACCAAATTTTTTTTTAAGGTTTTTACTGTTTTGGGAAAAATTTATAAAGAAAAATAAAAAAATTTGTTTAAAAATTTAATTCAAAAATTTTTTTGATGAAAATTTTAATGGTTTTTTCAAATTATTACAATTAAAAAAAAAAAACTAACAAAAAAAAGGTCACAAAGCTTTTAGGCCAATCACACAATTTTTAATTTGTTCGAACCATTATGAGCCAAAATCAGAATGGATACGTATGACCTTAATCAGCTAACTTTGATATTAATTTTAAAAAAAGAATGATGAAGTTTCGGATCAGAAATTATATTACCAAATTATGGATTCATTTAACAATTTTAAATGCAAAGGCAGGATTTTCTTGGGGTTTTACTTCAAATATTTATTTTCTTTCTTTCTTTTTACTTAAATTACAATAGTTCTGAAGCGAAATTATTATATTTAACATTTTCCATGGTTAATATCACAGCTGGTTTAGCATATTATTTTGTGGGAATGGTATAATTTTTGATTGTTTCATAAAAAAAAGAAAATGTATTGAAGTATTATTGGCAAATATATAATCAATCAATCATGATTATCATGATATTTTTGCATCTATCCACAAATTTCTTTTTGATAAAGGCTTCAATTATGGACCCAGGAATAATTCCTAAAAATGTAATTTAGTACATAATTTTCCAAAATTCTAAATAAATTTAGAGCCTTCCTTATGTTCAAAAAGATAACATTGATGAAAAATTTCCTTTCAAAGACAAATTGGCAAGCAATAGTTTTCAAGACAAATTGCATATTGATTTGATTATAAAATCGCATTTTCTTCGCTTGAAATTTTGTCAAACATGTAATTTTATTTTATAAATATGAAGATTTTTTGAAAAAAATTGATTTCAGGTCATATTTTTCGTCCCCCGAGGACAACACATTGTGGAATTTGCAATAATTGTGTAGAAAAATTCGATCATCACTGTCCTTGGTTGGGGACCTGCGTTGGCAAACGAAATTATCTGTTTGTTATTCCTCTTTTTTTCTTTTTTTATCAAATTAAAAACGTTTTTCAAAATGATAAATTTTACAGAAGTTTCTACTTTTTCATAATTTTTTTGAATTTATACAATATGAACGTATTTTCTTGCTCTATGGCGATTCTAATCATGGAAACGCAGAATTTTATCAAAAAAGGACTGGACACTGGACCTGCATTAGGAGAAGCTTTAAAAGAACAACCAATATCTCTAGTTTTAATGGTGATAAATGTGGCAGCAGCAAGTTTTATTTGTGGATTGTTGGGTTATCATACTTATTTACTCTTAACCAATCAAACAACCAATGAACAATTGAAGAAAACTTGGAAATTGCTTAGTGGGAATCCCTATAGAATGTTTGTTTGTTTTTTAAATAATGTTTGGGATGAGAAAAAAAGAAAAAAAATTAAAAATTAGGAGAAACTGGATTATAAATTTCTGTTTTGCCATGAAAAAACCTAGAAAAAAAAGCGCGATAAAATTTAGGGAGTTGGTCTATAGGAAAAATAATAGAAATGTTTTTGACTTGGAAACAAACCCGAATCAAAATGGTGTTGATAGAGTTGCGAATAGTCCTGAACGAATCATTCATGAAGAGGAATCAGTCGCTGCAGTCATGGTCAATGAAATCAGTAACCATGACAAAAAAAGTTTGTTTCAATTAAAAAATTTTATTCTTGTTTAAAATTAAAAAAAATTATAATTTTCTATAAATGAATTTTGTTTAAACAATATAAAATAAAAGAAATCAATGATAATAGTGAAAGAACTCCAATGAAAGATCATTTCCCAAAAGATTTGAAAGAGAATCTAAATACGAATGAAGGAATGGAAAGAGTTTCAATCGAGGAAGTGAAAATAGAGTTCTCTGAGATAAAAGAGAAAGAATATGAAAAAGATTCACAAAAAACCAATAAGAAGAAAAAAACAATTTACCATGATATTAAAAATTTTGATAAAGTGATCAGACATAGAAACAAATTTTCTTTTGACAATAAAAATGAGGAAAATGGGATTAAAATAAATAAATTTTGACAGTTTTATGTAATTTTTTGTGAGATCATGATCAATATTATCATATAAGATTATTAAAATTTTTTTCTTGTTCAAAAAAAGGCAAAAGCAAAAATACTCAAAGATTTTCGATAAAATATTGAAAAAAGAAAAATGTAAAAGGTCTTTTTTTTAAAAAAAAAGAATTTTATTCAGCTTTCACAAAAAAAATTAGAGAAAATAAAATATAATGAGATTTTCAGGAATTCTTTGCTTTTTTAGTTTTTTTGAGAAATACTGAATTTTTTAGATTTATAAACTCAATCAAAACGCCAAAACATATAAAAAATCATTTAAATATTTATTTCATTGCATTAAAATACCATCCAATGCCCAAAATCGTTGATAATTACGTTCTCGAACGCAAAATCGGTTCAGGACAATTTGGTGAGGTTTTCAAAGGTTATAATAAAATAACCAACGTGGATATCGCCATAAAAAGTGTGAAACGGGAACTTTTAAAAGGCAAATTCCACGAATTATTAGAAAACGAGATCAAAGTTCTTCGTAGTTGCAACAATGATAACATTATAAAGCTTTACGATCTCAAAAAGACCCAAAACAACATATATTTGATTCTCGAGTATTGCAATGAAGGAGATTTGAATAATTATTTGAAATCCCGAAAATATATCACTGAAGATGAAGCTGTTGAATATTTACTTCAAATCTTGAATGCCTTTAAAACACTTGTCAAATCGAAAATTATGCATCGAGACTTTAAACTTGCCAACATTTTGAAGCATAATGGCAATATAAAAATAGCAGATTTTGGGTTTTCCAAGCTTTTGGGCAATGATTCAAAAGCTACAACAATGTTGGGTTCTCCTTTGAATATGGCTCCTGAAATATTGAATGGCACTGAATATGACAATAAAGCTGATATTTGGTCAATAGGGACAGTTTTTTATGAGCTTTTATTCGGGAGATCTCCATTTATGGCAGGGAATATGATAGATTTATTAAAGAATATCAAAACCAAATCATTAGAAATTCCTAGAAAAATCAATAATATTTCAGAAGTTGTTGAGGATGTTCTCAGGAAAATGTTGACAGTGGATCCTGCTGATCGTATAGAATGGGAGGATTTGTTCACACATAAGATCACATCCTATCAAGAGGAGAAATTGAAGAAAGAATTAGAGACAACATTGAAATGTTCAGAATTCAATTTGAGCATGAATATGAGTCGATTCTATATCAAAAACAATATGGTCATTGCTCATCCTTCAGAAATCAATAAGAAAGAAGAATTGAACAATTATGCCATACAAGTTGCAAGACAAGCTATTTCAAATGATCAGAAACCCGCTGGTTATCAAGGAGCTTTGATTAAGAGGCAAACTGAAAGGGAAGAAGAGAAATTAATAGTCGAAAAAGAAGTGCCAAAAATAAAATCCCCTGAAAAAATGAATGAAGGTTTACAAGAAAATGAGACAATGAGGGAAGTTTTGATCAGGGTTTGCAAAAGAAATTCAAATAGGATTTTACATGAGAGAAATATCTATGTGTTTTTGGCATCAGTGGCTGAAGATGCAATGAATAGTGACTTGAAGATTAGTGAATATGTGGGATTTTTATTAGTTAAAAAACTTTTGATTTTGATTGATGGGATAAAATATGGCTTACAGACGAAAAATAACATGTTTTCACTTGATCAATGGGAACATTTTACTTCGACAAAGGATTATCTGGATATTTATCAATACATAGCAAAAGAATATGATGTGTTTAAAGTGTATTTTGATCAATTATATGAGAGAATGCAACCAAATCTCAAAAAAAACACAAAATTAGAAAATGACCTGCTATTAGTTTTAAATAATAATTTAAAAGATGGTAATCTCGATAAAAACTTCAGAAAAATTTTGGTAGATTATTTGAAAAGCTTGATTCATCAAGTTGTTAACACCAAGTTCAGCAATGAAGAAGCGAGATTCAAATGGTCGCATGCAAATAGAATATTAGATTGCATGAGATTGGAGGAGGTGTTTAGATTCGAGGATAATAATAAAATGCAATTCAATTTTAAGATCTATTACGATGAAAGCAATCGATATGATATCGAAACGCTTATTAAGTTCGTTGAAAATAAAATGAAAGAATTAAAAATTATGCTTTAAATTGCGATGAAAAAAATTAAAAAATATAGAAAAACTTATTTTTAAAAAATTGATTGTTTGAAAAAAATTTGAAAAACTTTCTTAAAAATATGCGAATGGTAAAAATAAATTTAAAAAAAAACCATTTTGTTGAGTTCATTAAGAAAATCATTTATTATGTATTTTCGCTATTGTTTTAATTTAAATCTTAATTTTTTTAAATTAAAATCAAAAAATTAAAAGAAAAATAAAACTCTTCAAAAATATGGGTGGATCACCATTATCTTCAATCACATATTCCGTTCCAGTCACCAACGATCAAAAGCCAGGTGAAACTGAAACCTATCGTAATCCCAAATTGAAAGATTTGTTAGCATATCCGAAAAATGACTCTAAATTAGATTCAATCCAAGCAGTTCTTTTGAACTCATCCAAAGTTTATAGTACAAAAAATTGTTTAGGGACAAAAAACGCCCAAAAAGTATATGAGTGGAAAACATATGAAGAATGTATAAATTTAGCCACAAGGTTGGGTTCAGGAATTTTGAGGCAAAATCTAGCTCCTCTTCTCAAAGAATACCAAAACTATGAGCTCAGATTTGTCGGAATTTACTCAAAAAATTGCGAACAATACATGATATCGGGCATGGCTAGTGCTTTATATGGAATCGTTACAGTGCCAATCTACGACACTTTGGGTCCTCAAGCAATGGATTTCATTTTGGAACAGACTAATTTGTCAACAATTTTCCTTTCCCATCAAAGTCTTGAATCATTGTTTAAACTAGGAAAAATCAAAGGAAAGGTTGACACTTTAGTATGTTTTGATGGTTTTAGTGAAGAAGATAGCAAAAAAGCTGCAGATTTTGGTTGGAAACTATTAAACTATTTGGATGTTTTCACTGAAGTGGGGTCTGTTGAGCCATTCCCAAAGATAGGTTCTGATAACATTTATACATTCTCTTATACTTCAGGAACCACTGGAAATCCCAAAGGTGCAATGATTACTCACGGCAATATAATATCTGTCTCAGGAACTTTGGCTTACACAGATATGGATATAATTACAGAAAACGATATCCATTTATCCTACCTTCCTTTAGCTCATGTTTTCGAAAGAATCATTGTGGATACATTTTTACTGAGAGGAGCCTCAATAGGTTTTTATGGAGGTGATGTGCTAAAAATCAAAGAAGATTTAGCAGCTTTGGGACCTACATTTTTTGCAAGTGTTCCAAGACTATTTAATAGATTCTTTGAGCTAATTAATGCCAATCTTAAGAAACTCACTGGAATGAAAAGAATGATAGCTCAAAGAGCCCTAGCTTCCAAGCTTTATTACTTGCAAAAGAATTGTCTTTACAAAAATAAAATCTATGACAAATTGGTGTTTAATAAAATGAAAGAAGCTTTCGGAGGTCGTGTAAAGATCATGTTGACTGGTTCAGCTCCAATTTCAAAAGAGGTTCTTGATTTCCTCAAAGTCGCATGCTGCTGTCCTCTTGTGGAAGGTTATGGGCAAACTGAAGCTTGTGGGGCTAGTTTTTGTACCAGCTCAAAGGACCCGCTCAGTGGACATGTGGGTGGACCTCTTGTCAATACAGAATTTAAGCTCGTTGATGTTGCTGAGATGAACTATACCTCAAAAGATAAAGATGAAGAGGGGAACCCTTTACCAAGAGGTGAGCTATGGATGAGAGGCACTGGTGTTTTTAGAGGTTATTATAAGGATGAAGAAAAAACTAAAGAAACTTTAACTGAAGATGGATGGTTAAAGACAGGAGATATTGTTCAAATGAACAGTAATGGATCCATTAAGATCATAGATAGAAAGAAAAATATATTCAAGTTGGCTCAAGGGGAATATGTAGCTGCTGAAAAGATTGAAATATGCTATAGCAAATGTGATTCAGTGGAAGAAATCTTTGTTTATGGAGATTCACTCCAGGCCTATTTGGTTGGAATTGTTGTTCCACATAAAAATTTCGTGTTGGATACCGCAAAAGTCTTGAAATTAGAAGGAGATTTCGAAACATTGATCAAAAAAAAAGAAATTGAGAAGGCGGTGTTAGATGATATGACTAAACAAGGGAAAGCAGAAAAACTGATGGGATTTGAATTGGTGAGAAAATTGAAATTGGTGCCTGATGCCTTTGCATTGAATGGATTGGTAACTTCTACATTCAAATTAAAGAGACATGAAGCTAAGAAATTTTTCGAAAATGATATCAAAGTTATGTACGCAGAGTCTGATGGAAAAAGCTAAAACAAAAAAAGTTTTAAAGATTTTTTTAAAGCCGCAATATATGCATTGAAATTGAATTAAAAATAGGAATGGATTTTTTTAAATTTTTTTTGAATT
>JFJP01002117.1_pt1 | contig 14392 bp, 11 predicted proteins | sample 431651 | NCBI WGS metagenome assembly JFJP01 (sample SAMN02602958, study PRJNA72255) | Microbial mat metagenome, whole genome shotgun sequencing project. | biome: fresh water; feature: sink hole; material: water; isolation source: purple microbial (photo- and chemosynthetic) mats found in... | reverse complement strand
CGAAAGAGCACAAAGAGTTCGCGCGCGCCTTCGAATCGTTCCCGGGCGATGCCGATCGTCTGTACCCGGGCTGGCGTGAAAAGCTGGGCGTCCACAAGTAAGTCGAACGTCCGAGATATGTAAATTTGTAGAAATAACGCCCCCGGTTCGCTGGGGGCGTTTTACTTCGTAGGGTGCGCCATGCGCACCATTCGATTCGGTGCGCATGGCGCACCCTACGGGAGTCAAAAATGACCGACAAAGAGCAATACAAAGTCCACACCGAACCCTACTATCAGGCGCAGGGCAAGGAAGTTCAGCTATACGAAGCCGCCTACCGCAACCGCCTGCCAGTGATGGTCAAAGGCCCGACTGGCTGCGGCAAATCGCGTTTCGTCGAATACATGGCGTGGAAGCTGAACAAGCCGTTGATTACTGTCGCCTGCAACGAAGACATGACCGCCAGCGATCTGGTCGGCCGCTATCTGCTGGAAGCCAACGGTACCCGCTGGCTGGACGGCCCGCTGACCGTCGCCGCCCGGATCGGCGCCATCTGCTATCTGGATGAAATCGTCGAAGCGCGGCAGGACACCACGGTGGTGATCCACCCGCTGACCGACCACCGCCGCACCTTGCCGCTGGACAAAAAAGGCGAGCTGATCCACGCGCATCCCGATTTCCAATTGGTGATTTCCTACAACCCCGGCTATCAGTCTCTGATGAAGGATTTGAAGCAATCCACCAAGCAGCGTTTTACCGCCTTTGATTTCGACTACCCGGACGCCGCACTGGAAACCACTATTCTGGCCAAGGAAACCGGGCTCGACGAAGCCACCGCCGGCAAGCTGGTGAAAATCGGCCAAACCGCGCGCAACCTGAAAGGCCACGGCCTGGATGAAGGCATCTCGACTCGTCTGCTGGTTTACGCCGCCACCCTGATCAAGGATGGCGTCGATCCGCTCGACGCCTGTCGCATGGCCCTGGTGCGCCCGATCACCGACGACGCCGACATCCGCGAAACGCTGGATCACGCGATTGACGCGACGTTTGCGTAATGGATGGTGCGCATGGCGCACCCTATGTAGGGTGCGCCATGCGCACCAAACAGGATGAAGACGATGACTGAAACCGCATACCAGCACCCTCTGATGAAGGCCTACTGGGCCATTCTCGACACTCATTTCAAACCGGTTGAAGACGTCTTCGAGGACGTCATGGCGGAAGCGTTGGCCATCCTCACGCGTGAAGGCATCAATGCCTATCTGGAAGCCGCCCGCGTCATCGGCAAGTTGGGGCGCGGAGTTGAGCCGATGCTGGCGTTTCTCGAAGAATGGCCTTCCGCCGCCAAGGTGTTGGGCGAAGATGCGTTGCCGGAAATCATGGTGGTCATCCAGCGCATGCAGAAGTCGCCCAACAGCAAGGCGATCACCCCGTTTCTGCAAACCCTGGCGCCGGTGGCGCGCAAGTTGGTCTCGCAAGAGCGGATGCGGCATTACCTCGACATCACGCTCGACTTCATGGAGCGCACCACCGGCTCCATTCACGGTCATCACACCACCTTCCCCAGCCCCAGCCTGCCCGATTTCTTCGCCCAGGCGCCGTTCCTGCTTAGCCAGCTCAGCCTGGTTGGCCTGAAAAACTGGGTCGAATACGGCATCCGCAATTACCGCAGCCATCCCGAACGACAGAAGGATTACTTCAGCGTCCAGTCCGCCGACAGCCACGCCGTGCTGCAACGCGAACGCCACGGCACGCTGTTCATGGACGTCGAGCGCAAGCTGGATTTATATCTGCGCGGCCTATGGCAAGACGCCCAGCAACTGGTGCCGTACTCCACCGCGTTTGACGAGTTGCGCAAACCAGTACCGTATTTCGACAAACTGGGCATGCGGATTCCAGATGTGTTTGACGACGCCGGCGCTATCCCGGGTATCGACCGCTACCGCGCCACCCTCGCCCACATGGTTGGCCATCGGCGTTGGACCAGCGCCCAGATTGCCGACAACTGGAGCCCGTTCCAGCGCATGGCGGTGGAGTTCTTCGAAGATTGCCGCATTGAAACCCTGCTCTGCCGCGAATATCCCGGTCTCAAACGCATCTTCCTGGCGCTGCACCCGAAGCCGGTGGCAAGCGCCTGCGACCCGGAAACCACCTCCTGTTTACGTCACCGCATGGCGATGTTGTCACGCGCGCTGATCGACCCGAAGCATGGTTATGAAGATGCGGACCTGCTCGACTTTACCCAGCGCTTCCACGCTCTGATGGCGCAAGGCGAGTCGAATAGCAAAGAAATTGCCTCCCTCGCCCTGAGTTACGTCGCCAAAACTCGCCGCCAAAGCGATCAATACGCCAAGGTGCATTTCGATGACACGGTGGTCGATTACCGCGATGACAACCGCCACATGTGGAAATTCATCGAGGAAAGCGACGACGAAGAGATGTTCGAAAAACAGCGCAAGCTGGAGCCGAGCGAGGAACAGCAGGGCTTGCCGCCGCGCCATTACCCGGAGTGGGACTACAGCAGCCAGACCTATCGCCCGGACTGGGCCAGCGTGTATGAGGCGCTGCACCCAAAAGGCAACCCGGTCGACATCGACAAGCTGCTGGAAAAACACGCCGCGCTGGCCAAGCGCCTGAAACGCATCCTCGACCTGCTCAAACCACAGGACAAGGTGCGCATTCGCTACCAGGAAGAGGGCAGCGAACTCGATCTCGACGTCGCCATCCGCTCGTTGATCGACTTCAAGGGCGGCGCCAACCCCGACCCGCGCATCAACATGAGTCACCGCACCGACGGCCGCAACATCGCCGTCATGCTGCTGCTCGATTTGTCCGAATCGCTGAATGAAAAGGCCTCGGGTTCCGAGCAGACCATCCTCGAACTCAGCCAGGAAGCCGTCTCGCTGCTGGCCTGGGCGGTGGAACAACTGGGCGACCCGTTTGCCATTGCCGGCTTTCACTCCAACACTCGCCATGACGTGCGCTACCTGCACATCAAGGGTTACGGCGAACATTGGGGGGACGACGCCAAGGCCCGTCTGGCCGCCATGCAAGCCGGTTACTCCACCCGCATGGGCGCGGCAATGCGGCACGCCGCGCACTATCTGGCCGCGCGTCCTGCCGACAAAAAATTGATGCTGATTCTGACCGACGGCCGGCCTTCGGACATCGACACGCATGACGAGCAATTGCTGGTTGAAGACACCCGCCAGGCAGTCAAAGAACTCGACCGGGAAGGCATCTTCACCTATTGCATCAGCCTGGACCCGAAAGCCGACGAATATGTCAGCGGCATCTTCGGTCGGCAATACACCGTCATCGACAACATCCAGCGCTTGCCGGAAAAACTGCCGGAGTTGTTCCTGGCGCTGACCAAGTAGATCAAGTCCGGTAGTGATCGAGGCTGCTCGGCCAACGCCGACCAGCCTCGGCCTGGCTCAGGCGTTGCCAGTTGCGCCGGAAATCAAATCAAGCGCATCCGACCAAGCAAGTCGATTGGCGTGCAGGGTGGCGAGCGCGCGGAGTTGTCGGTTGCGCCAATCTTCGCAACGCGTGGAAGCCTCAACAAGTGCAAGGCAGGGTGACTGTGCGCCGAAGTTGTGTTCGATGTTGGCGGCGAAAGAGGCAAAGTTGGCCAGCGCCGAGGCCAACTCCGGTTTTTGCCGCCACCATTGCGCGGGATCATTCAACAGGCGGTTCAGTCGGTCCAGGCGATCCAGAATGGCGCGCTGCTTGTCACGATATTTATCGCGCATTTCAAGTTGCATGGCGGCAAGCGTCGCCATCACCACCGGCTCGGCCAGCGCGACGGAGGGATAGCCCAAGACGCTCAGGCGTTGCATGGAGAAGAGCATGACATCGCCATGAAACTGGCGTTCGAATTCGCCGCACAAATCGATGATCGGGCTGACGCTTCCCGCCGTTCCTGGCGCTGCCGCCTGGCGCATCCCGTCTCCCCCTTGCGGGGCGGTATCAGTGGCAAAGCGCAACGACTCCGCCGCATCCACCACGCCGGGGCGGAATTCGGATTGGCCGGTAGTTTCCAGCGTGCGCTTGTGCAACATCGGCAGGTTGGCGGAGACGAAGCGCGGGCCGAGTTCGGCTTGCAGCAAACGCCCCATGGTCGGGCCGGACATGCGCAGACGCAGCGGTGCGTAAGGAATGAACCAGCGTAGCGCTTCTGGCCGAAAGACGTAGTTGCCGGTATAGACGGTGCGCGCCGGCTGCACACTTTGCATGGCATCGGCATGCTCGAACCAGGTCACGCGGGTCGGATGTTCGCCGTGGAAAAAGCTGTTCAGGCGGGTAGAAAAATCAGCGAAGCAATCGAGGTTGCTCAGCGCTCCCGGCAGCGGGCAGCGATAACGATATGCCGCTGCCGACGGCTTGAAGCCGAACAGGTCCGCCATGTCGTGATAGGCGGCGTCGTTTGTTTGGCCCGTCGTTTGATCCTTGCGGCCGGCGAGGCCGGGCTGAAGATAGGCCGACGCGGGATCGACACTCGCCATCTCGCCGAGGAAGCCGATGACGTCTTCGAGGAAATTGCCCGCCATCACGGCGGGTGAAACCGGCGGATCGCCGACCACTTTACCGGTCAGTACCTGCGCATCGGTGCGGTTGAAAATGTCATCCAGATGGTAAAGAAAGTTGACCGCGCAAACATCGCGTCCGCCTTCAGCAGTGGCCACTTTGACCTTGAACTCCTGGTCGGCGTCGAGGGTGTAGAACAGCACCCGCTCGCCAGTCATTGCAGCCCGTATTTCCGCGCATTTCAAATAAGCAATATTGCGCATCATCGCCTGACCCTTGTGGCCAAAGGCGTCACGCGGGTGTTCGCCGACAATACCGCGCAGATCGACCGATGCCAGGCGATCCATCAGCGCGAGTTGCTCTTCCAGCCCGAAATACCAGGTGCGCAAACCCGCGGCGGCGAATTCTTCGGCGATTCGCCGCTGCTGTTGAATCGAACCCGCATCGGTCGAATCGTCGGCCAGCAGCACGGACACCTTGCACCAGCGCTGCTCGTCGTCTTGCCCGCCATAACCATAGGCGCGACACAGATCAAGCACGCTGGCGAGGCAGGCATGCAGATGGATCGGGCTGTCCGCCACCGGAATGACGAGAACAAAATGGTGGCGCGGGTCAGCCTCTTGTTTTGCGATCAGCGCTTCCAGCCGCCGCCAGGCCGATTGATACGAAGCCAGCCGATTTTCATTGAAACCGCCCTGCCACAGCGCCGCCTCGAAACGCGCGATGGCGGCGTGTTGCGCGGCGATCTGCGCCGGCAGATCAGCGAGCCGACAAGTAGCTGGGGAAGGCATTTTTATCGAGCAGGATTTCGATCAGATTGATCGCGCCGACCAGATCGGCGCGATCGAACAGCGTAGCGAGGTCGGCCTCGGTTTCGACGCGGTAATGTTGAATGCCGAACGAACGCGCCAGCAATTCAAAATCGGGGTTCACAAAGTCGCAATCAATGTAACGCTCGCCGTACAACTGAAACTGGTTCTTGCGAATCAAGCCCATAGTGGCGTTGTTGATCACCACCACGTTGAGCGGGAGGTTGTAGTTCACCGCCGTCATCATCTCCATGCAGCACATCTGGAAACCGCCATCGCCGAGGATGGCAAAAACAGGCGCCGCGGTAGAAAAAAAGCGCGCGCCAATTGCCGCCGGAATGGCATGCCCCAACGCAGATATGCCGGAGTTCGGGAAATAGTGATTGGCGTCGGAAACATCAAAAAAACTCTGCGCGAAAATGATGTTGTCATCGAAGATCAGCGCGTCTTGCGGAAAATGTCTGGCCAGGCCGCTGAAAAAACCTTCCATCAGACGGAATTGCGCGCGCTGCTCGGCGGCGTCCTCGGCCAGCGGCTGGTTTTCGCTTTCGCGATGGCCATCCAGCTTGTCAAGATTGCCAACCAGGCTTTCCGGCAACGCGTTTTCCGCCGTCAAGGTCGTCATCAACGCCATCAACACATGTCGAATATCGCCGTGAATCGCCACATCGGCCTTGAAAACCTTGCTCAACTGACCAGCGTCGCGGTCCACCTGCGCCACCTTTTTGCCAGCCAGCAGCTTCTTGTCCCACAGATAGCTGGTGCGCTCGTTAAAGCCCGCACCAAGAAAAATCACCAGATCGGCATGCTCGACGATGTAGCGATAAGCCTGCCCGTTGGAGGTTACGCCCAGGCAACCGAGCGACAACGCGCCGCCCTCGCTGACCACCCCCTTCGCCTTCAGGCTGGACGCCACCGGAATACGCAACGCCTCACTCAGGCTGGCCACCACCTCGCGCGCGCCGGCCTTGATGCAGCCATAGCCGGCGACGATGACCGGATATTTCGCCGCGCGGATCAGTTCAACCAATTCCGCCAACGAACCGCCATGGGTCGGGACATGCTCCAGATGACGCGGCATGGCGGCAGACAGATGCAGATGTTCAAGCACATCGGCATCGACCAACTCCTTCTGCACGTTGTAGGGAATGCTCAGCAGCACCGGCCCGGGTTCGCGCGAGAACAGCGCCCGCGTCGCCTGGTTGAGCACCTGACCCAGGTAATCGGTGCGCTCCACCAGTTTGTGATAGCGGGTGATGCTGCTGAATAGCGCCCCTTGATCAATCGCCCCGCCCTCGCCGGAACTCTCCTGCAAACCGCCCTTGCCGAAGATATAAGTCGAGGTCTCGCCGGTAATCACCAGCACTGGCAGACGTTCCGCATAGGCATTGGCGATACCGGTTACCAGATTGGTCGCGCCCGGTCCGGCGGTGGCGATGCAGGCGGAAACCCGGTGCGAAACACGTGAATATCCGCCCGCCATGAACGCCGCGCCTTGCTCATGCTTGACCAGCACGCTCTTGATCGTGGAATCGCGCAACTGGTCGTAAATCGGCAACACATGCGCACCCGGCATGCCGAAAATGACTTCGACGCCAAGGCGTTCCAGGTATTGGACGATCAGTTCGCTGACAGTGATTTTCATGGCGATGCAAGAAGTGGCAAATGCGGCGACGCTTGAAGCGCTCGGTAGGGGTGCGACGGAAGGGCGCGATTTGAGCACAAGAAGACGCCTGCGGAAACCTTGCCGCGCCCGACAAAAGCCACCACAAGCAAATGGTTATCGCGCAGCGCCAGCCGGGCTTTATGCATCGATAGCGAAATCACCCGCCTATCGATGCGCAGCCAGCCGTTACAAATTCCGCCTCTACCGCCTCAAGCGCTCAACTCGGACACTGAAAATCAGCCACACTCGCCGGCAAACCCGATGTGTTTACGATTGCCACACGCCGAAACCAATCGGTCGTCAGCAAGGCTTCAGCACCGTATCGAGCGCCTCGGGCAATAGCCCGGGGTAGTCTCGCGAGGCATGCAGGCCGCGACTTTCGTGCCGCGCGCGGGCCGAGTTGACGATCAACTCGGCGGTCAATACCAGATTACGCAGTTCGATCAAATCGTTGCCGACCCGGAAGTTTCGGTAGTACTCGTCGATTTCATCATTCAGCAACTGGATGCGATGGCTGGCGCGTTCCAGACGCTTGGTGGTGCGCACGATGCCGACGTAATCCCACATGAATCGGCGCAACTCGTGCCAATTATGGGCGATGACGATTTCTTCGTCGGCATCGGTGACCCGACTTTCGTCCCAGGACGGCAAAGGCAGTTCGGGCGAGGCTGCCGCGGTCGCAATATCCGCCGCCGCCGCGCGGGCATACACCAGGCATTCCAGCAACGAATTACTGGCTAATCGATTTGCGCCATGCAGCCCGGTGCAACTGGTCTCGCCGATAGCATAGAGATGCGCCGCGTCGGCGCGACCAGCGGCATCCACCATCACCCCGCCGCAACTGTAGTGCGCCGCCGGAGCGATCGGAATCCACTCGCGGGTGATGTCGATGCCGAGCTCCAGACAGCGCGCATGGATATTCGGGAAGTGGCTGACGATGAATTTCGCCGGCTTGTGCGTGATATCCAGATAGACACAATCGAGACCGCGTTTCTTCATTTCCAGATCGATGGCGCGCGCCACCACATCGCGTGGCGCAAGTTCGGCGCGCTCATCGTGTTCCGGCATGAAACGGCTGCCATCCGGCAAACGCAATAACGCGCCCTCGCCGCGCATCGCCTCGGTGATCAAGAACGACTTTGCATGCGGGTGATACAGGCAGGTGGGATGAAACTGTACAAACTCCAGATTGGCGACCCGGCAACCGGCCCGCCAGGCCATCGCGACACCATCGCCGGTCGCGGTATCCGGATTGGTGGTGTAGAGAAAAACCTTGCCCGAGCCGCCCGTCGCCAGCGCGGTAAAGCCGGCGGAAATGGTTTCCACTTTACCGCTGGCTGTATTCAGGACGTAGGCGCCATGCACACTATTGGGCTCGCCATCGCGGCCCAACTGGCGATCGGTGATCAGGTCAATCGCAATGTGCTGGGTCAGCATGCTGACATTTTCACGTTGACGCAGGCGGGCCAGCAGAATGTCCTGCACGGCGCGGCCGGTCGCGTCGGCCGCATGCAACACACGGCGTCGCGAATGGCCGCCCTCTCGGGTCAGGTGAAATGCACCGCCTTCCAGATCGAACGGCGCGCCCTGGTCGATCAACCAGCGCAAGGACGCCGGCGCGGCTTCCACCACCTGTCGCACCACCGCTTCATTGCACAAACCCGCGCCCGCCACCAACGTATCGCGGACATGCTCATCAAAACTGTCTTCCTGGCTCATCACTGCGGCGATACCCCCTTGCGCCCAGTAGCTTGAGCTGTCCTCTGGCGATTTCTTGGTAACGACCAGCACCTTCATGCTGGCCGGCAAGGAAAGCGCCAAAGTGGTGGCGGCCAGACCAGAACCAATAATGAGAACGTCGTAGCGATGCATATTGAATGACAGTGGTAAACGTAGATGGCAAAAGACCACATGGCTTCTACCCCGAAAGCAGGCGGTTATACTCGCCCGCTTGATGAATCATAGGTTAAGTCGGGGCTGATGATGTCCAGACGAACGGGTTCAACCATCTTGCGGACATCGGGCGGATAAAATCGCCACCGCGTTCAACTCAGGGACAGAAATGAGCGACCGGGACATTGACCTCCAGTTAGTCGAGCGGGTACGCCAAGGCGACCAGCAGGCTTTCGGGATTTTGGTCGAAAAATATCAACGCAAACTCTTGCGCCTGCTTTCTCGCATGGTGCGAGACCAGCATGAAATCGAAGATATCGCGCAGGAAGCCTTCATCAAGGCGTACAAAGCGCTGCCGCAGTTTCGCGGTGACGCCGCCTTTTACACCTGGCTTTATCGCATCGCCATCAACACCGCCAAGAACTACCTGTCTTCCCGCGGACGCTCCATGCAGACCGTCTCGGACCAGGCCTTGAACGATGATGACGAACCGGACGAACGCCTGGCCGCACAAGATATCGGCAACCCGGAAACGGAACTCTTGTCGAAACAAGTAGCCATAGCCATCAATCAAGCGGTGGACGCGCTGCCGGCGGAGCTCCGCCAAGCGATTACTCTGCGAGAAATTGAAGGCATGAGTTATGAAGAGATTGCAGAAACCATGGCCTGCCCGATCGGCACGGTTCGATCCCGAATCTTTCGCGCGCGGGAAGCGATCTCACTCAAACTGCGTCCAATTCTGGGCACACCGGACGACAAAAGGTGGTAGCGATGACATTACATGCGATGACGAACCAGACAATGCACACACAATCCGAACCGAATGATATGCAGGCGCAAACACTTTCCGCCTTGATCGATGGTGAACTGTCCGATGAGATGGCGAATCTTGCCATCAAGCAACTGATCGCCAATGACGCGGTGCGCGGGCATTACACCCACTACATCGCCATTGGCGATGCGATGCGCGGTTTGACTGACCAACCCAGTGGCTTTACCAATCGGGTCATGGCAGCGCTGGAAAAAGAACCGGTCGTTCTTGCGCCGGTACGCAAAGCCGGCAACCGACGCCCGGCGCTGTGGCTGGCGGCCGCCGCCATGACGGCGATCACCTGGGGCTTGTGGCAAAGCATTCCGAGCACGCAAATCAACGCCCCGATGGCCAGCCTGCGGCAACCCAGCATTCAATCGAGCGATGCACAACCTTATCTGGCCGCGCATCAAGATTTCGCGCAAGCGGTCATCTCGGAGCCGGAAATGCAGTTCAGCAAAGCCTCGCTTGAGGTACGCCAATGAACGGCCGGGTGACCAGATTGCTTGCGGCGGGCTGGCTAGCCGCGCAACCGATGTGCTTTGCCCAGGCCGGAGAAATCCTTGTTGGCAACGATGCCGCGATATTGCTGCAACGCATGTCCGATGCGGCGCGACGGGTGCCCTACGAAGGTGTTTTTGTTGTGCAAAATGGCTCCGCCATGCAGACCCTGTCCATCTTCAATCGGCCGACCGGGATGGCGAAGGAAAGTCGGCTCGCCGCGATGGATGGCATTCAACGTGAAATTCGCTGCAGCAAGAACGGTTCCATCAGCCTGGTGACCAAGGGTGGTCATGTGAGCCTGGAAAAACGCTTGAACAGCCGCCATTTCCCTGACCTTCTGCCTCCCAATGCCGCCCAGTTGGCCACCTTCTATGATGTCAGACTAGGTGAACCGGCACGCGTCGCCGGACTCGAATGTCAACAGGTCGAACTGACGCCGAAAGATGCCTTCCGCTGGGGCTATATGCTGTGCGCCGAGAAGAACAGCGGCTTGCCGCTGAAGGCGGCAATGTTCAACGCCAGCAACCAACCTCTGATGCAATACGCCTTTGCCGAAGTGCGCATTGGCGGTTCGCCGAAGCGCGAGGCCGAAGCCACGCCGACCAACCGACCGGCGCAAGCAGCTTCCGACTCGGCGCGTCCGATTGGCGCCGAAAGCGTCAGCGTGAAAAACCTGCCGCCAGGATTCACCCGCATCACGGCGGTAAAACGCACCCTACCCAACAAACCCGGTGAAGTTGAGCACTGGGTTTTCAGCGACGGCCTGACGCATATTTCCCTTTTTCTTGAACCCGCCGCTCAACCGATCGAAAGCATGCGTGGACAAAGCAAGCTGGGCATGATCAACATGGCGAAGCGCCAGGTCGGCTCGATGCAGGCCACCATCCTCGGTGATGCTCCCTGGGCCGCGATCGAAGCGATTGCGATGGGTCTCGAGGCGCGTCCTGAAACCGTAGCCGCGCATGGAGCGGCACGGTGATCGAATCACCCGCGCGCATTCGTCGCATCGACGGCGATACCGCCTGGGTGGTCAGCGAAGCGCCCTCTTCCTGCGGCGTCTGCGCTGGCAAGGGTTGTGGTTCTTCAATATTCGCCCGCTTCTGGCATGCCGATGAAGCCGAATTTCCGGTGTCGAACCCGATTGGCGCCACGACTGGAGAAGCGGTCGTCATCGGCCTGCCGGATGGCGTATTGCTGCACGCCGCGCTGGCCAGTTACGGTCTTGCATTATTGCTGTTGCTGACCGGCGCGGCTGTCGGCGCGTATTTTTTTGGGGAACCTGGCGCCATCGGCGGCGGTCTCTCCGGCCTGCTGCTGGCGGGGTTGCTGCTCAAATTCAAATCGGGGTCGCAAGCAAACCAGAGGCCCGTCCCGGTCATCCTGCGACAGGGCACAACCAGCGGTTGCAAGAAAACCTGATTTTTTGTCTTTAGTAACATTTTGCGAGGTGTGACATGAACAAATGGTTAGCCCTGTTTGGCCTGACGCTCAGCCTGGTTGCGGGTGGCGCGACCGCGCAACTACCCGACTTCACCGATCTGGCGGAAAAACAATCTCCCGCCGTCGTCAATATCACCACCACTCAAGATAGCCGGCAACGCGCGCGAACCCGCCCGATGCCGGAACCGGAAGAAATGTTCGACTTTTTCCGCCGCATGATTCCGCCCGAAGGCCAGGCCATGTTGCCGCCCAAGCGCGGCCAGGGTTCCGGTTTTCTGATTTCATCCGATGGCTACATCCTCACCAACACCCACGTCATCGACGGTGTTGACGAAGTCGTCATCAAACTCAACGACAAACGTGAATTCCGCGCCAAAGTCATCGGCACCGACACCCGCACCGACATCGCGCTGATCAAGATCAACGCCACCAATCTGCCCTCCGTCCGCATCGGCGACCCGAGCAAACTGCGGGTCGGTGAATGGGTGCTCGCGATCGGCGCGCCGTTCGGTTTCGAAAACTCCGCCACTGCCGGCATTGTTTCCGCCAAAGGACGCAGCCTGCCGCAAGAAAATTACGTCCCCTTCATTCAGACCGACGTCGCCGTCAATCCCGGCAATTCAGGCGGCCCGTTGTTCAACCTGCGCGGCGAAGTGGTCGGCGTGAACTCGCAGATCATTTCTCGCTCCGGCGGTTACATGGGGCTGTCTTTTGCCATTCCCATCGATGTCGCCATGGACGTGGCGGAGCAACTGAAGACCCGCGGCAAAGTCAATCGCGGTCGACTCGGCGTGGTGATTCAGGAAGTCACCGCCGACCTCGCCGAATCTTTCGGCCTGGGCGAGTCGAAGGGCGCTTTGGTCGCCGATGTCGAAGCCGGTAGCCCGGCCGAAAAAGCCGGTCTGCAAGTCTCCGACATCATCCTGGAATTTGATGGCAAGACGATCAATTCCTCCATTGATTTGCCCCGCATGGTCGGCGCCACCAAGCCCGGCCAACGCTCCACCCTCACCATCTGGCGGAAGGGCGAGCAGCGCAACATCAGTGTCAAGATCGGCGAGATGGCGGATGAAAAGGTTGCCGCGAAAGCGCCTGAAAGCAAGCCGACCAACCGCGCCGGCCTGGCGGTGAGCGAACTTACCCGCGAGCAGAAAAGCATCCTGAAAATCAGCAATGGCGTACTCGTCGACGAAGTTTCCGGCCCCGCCGCTCGCGCCGGCATTCAATCCGGCGACGTCATCGTGGCCGTCAACAATCGCGAAGTGAACACCCCGGATGAACTCGCCCGCCTGGTCGATGACACCACGCGCAAAAGCGCCGCGTTACTGGTGAAACGGGGCGAGAACGCGCATTACGTCTCTCTGCGCCTGGAAAAATAAACACTTTGCGCAATCCTGATGGCGGGCTTGTCCCGCCATTATTTTGTCAAACGCATGCAGACATGATCGAACTCACCCTGTACCACCGACCAGGCTGTCATCTATGCGACGACATGCGAGACGCGTTGCTTGCAGTGCAAGCAACGCTTGATTTTCAGCTCCGCGACATCGACATCGACGACGCCCCTGACCTGCGCGCGCGCTATGGCGTGCGCATCCCGGTGCTCTGCCTGGGCGAACAGGAAATCTGCCATTTCCAGTTGAATCCGGTCGCCTTGAGAGAAGCGCTGGAAGGCGGCTAAGTCCCTGTCGTTTCAGGTAAAATCCGCGCCCATTCTTTGTCAAGAGGCACGTTTGCGTGCCTCAAGTTTTTCATGCGCAACCCGCTGATCCGCAATTTTTCCATAATCGCCCACATCGACCACGGCAAATCCACGCTGGCCGATCGCATCATCCACAGTTGCGGCGGCCTCGCCGACCGCGAGATGGAAGCGCAGGTGCTCGACTCGATGGATCTGGAGCGCGAGCGCGGCATCACCATCAAGGCGCAGACCGCCGCCCTGCTGTACAAGGCGAAAGACGGCCAGGAATATCAACTCAACCTGATCGACACCCCCGGCCACGTCGATTTCTCGTATGAAGTATCACGCTCGCTGTCGGCGTGCGAAGGCGCGTTGTTGGTGGTTGACGCCTCGCAGGGCGTCGAAGCGCAAACCGTCGCCAACTGCTACACGGCAGTAGAACTCGGTGTCGAAGTCTTCCCGGTGCTGAACAAGATCGACCTGCCCTCGGCCGCACCGGAACGGGTGATGCAGGAGATCGAAGAGATCGTCGGCATTCCCGCCGACCATGCAGTGCATTGTTCGGCCAAAAACGGCATCGGCATCATTGATGTGCTGGAAGCGGTGGTGAAGTACATTCCGCCGCCGCGTGGCGATGAAGACGCGCCGCTGAAAGCGCTGGTGATCGACTCCTGGTTCGATAACTACGTCGGCGTCGTCATGCTGGTGCGCGTCGTCGATGGCATCCTGAAGCAGAAGGACAAGATTCGCCTGATGGCTGCCGGCGTCGACTATCTGGTCGAGAACGTCGGCGTGTTCACGCCGAAGTCGCTGCCGCGCACGCAACTTTCCGCTGGCCAGGTCGGCTTCGTCATTGCCGGCATCAAGGAACTCAAGCACGCCAAGATGGGCGATACGCTGACCCTTGCCGCCAACCCGGCCGCCGAGGCGTTGCCCGGTTTCAAGGAGATTCAGCCGCAGGTGTTCGCCGGTTTGTATCCGGTGGAATCGCATGAATACGATAGCCTGCGCGACGCGCTGACCAAGCTGCAACTGAATGACGCGGCCTTGCGTTTCGAGCCGGAAACCTCGCAGGCGCT
>JFJP01027364.1_pt1 | contig 14394 bp, 19 predicted proteins | sample 431651 | NCBI WGS metagenome assembly JFJP01 (sample SAMN02602958, study PRJNA72255) | Microbial mat metagenome, whole genome shotgun sequencing project. | biome: fresh water; feature: sink hole; material: water; isolation source: purple microbial (photo- and chemosynthetic) mats found in... | reverse complement strand
TTTTTCCATTTTTTTCCATTTTTTTTAATTTTTTCCCACAAATTGTTAAGAAAAATTAAAACTTATTTTTTTTTAAATTTTCTTTTTTATTAAATGAAAAAAAATTATAATTTTCTATTAATAGTTTCTTTATTTTTAAAAACCCATATAATTTACTTTTTAATGCAAGCCTATGAAGAAGTTGAAAACTTGATAAATGTGAATACAGTTCCCTTCCTCTTTTTGTTTCTCCGCATCAATGCCAAATCCTTTTACATCCTCTATATATTTCACGACCTTTTCTGGAGCCTCATTTTTCTGGTTTTCGGCATCTTATTACGCATTGAAATTATAGATCCAGCGTCATATCTTACGATTTTTGGTCAAAACTATGCAAATTTTGTCTATGTTTTGATAAGTTTTGGAGGTTTTTTCCTATGCTTAGTGGTTTTATTTGCGGGTTATACTGATGAGATTCCTTTTAATTTACCAAAAAAGATCTATATTATATGGAGAATCATTATAAGCATTCTGCATTTTTTGCTTTGTGTGTTCATTGTGATTTTCTTTGGAATTTTTGATACGACAATGAAAACTATCTTATTGGAAAATAAAGTCAGTATAGAGGTTATTTATGATTTACAAACCTATACGAATTATGGGCTTGGAATCTTTTGCTTCTTGGTTGTTTATTCAATGTTGAATATATTTAATTGTTTCACATTGATGAAAGCTTGCAAGAAAATAAGAGGAAATCCCTCTGATGATGATCAGAAATTAAACTCGAAAGCGAATGATGGTTGGATGGGAAAAGTAGTGCCTCTTTCTTAATTGAATACTAATTATTAATATAAATCTGAAAAGTTTGTTTCTTGATAAATTGGTTTTTTAAAAATATTTTTTGTTTTTAAATAAATATACAGAAATATCGAAATTTAAAAATTTAATTATTTTGTCTAGATTTAAAAAATTAAATAGGTATTTATTAAATAAATACTCCTGTTTTTTGATTTATAATTAATTCCATAGAGAAAAAAACAATTATAAAAAAAATAAACTTCTAATAATTTCACCTCTTATCGGATTTGAACTTGCTCATCTTTTGTATTTTCGGAAGTATCTTACACTCATCAACTGATACCAAACATAAACTGGACTTGGTTTTCAGCTTGAAGTTTTTCTGTAAAGACATTTTCATATTTATCTGAGGAAGAAAGGAGAATTTTTCTTCTTTTAAGCTATAATGTGAACAACTTCTCGTCAAATCATCAATAAATTTCTCATTTTTCCAGCTTAACCCTTTTTTTCGAGTGTTTGAATTGATGCTCTCAGCTGAAGATTTCTGTGAATGGTTATTCAAAAGATTGTTGTAATCCTCGAAACTGCTGATTTCTTTATCTATTTCAGGACTATCGAAGAGAGTTTTCGCTTTTATATGAGCAGGCTTAATTTCTGTAGTGTTCGAAAAATTGAAAATTTGGTATTTGGCAGTTTTTTGAACGACTTTTTTTTGACTTTTTTTTGGGGATTCATTTCTGACATCTGTTAGACTGTTTTCGTGGGTTATTTTGAGTTTTTGCACACGGATATTTGGAGATGCAATGGGATTTTTCACAAATTCTTTTTTCATCTGGAGTTTTTCAGAATTTTTCTCCAGAAATTTTAAAAAAATAATCGATTTGAACGTCTATTTTGTAAAAAATTTAATAAATTTGCTTTTAAACCATTAAAAAAACCTCGATGAATTTTTCTAAATTATTGAAGTTCCTTATTTTCTCAAGGGGGTTGAAATGAAACTCCTCTTTACCAGTGATCCATGGATGATTTAACCCCTGATTTGCATCTATTCGTTCTTCAGGATTTACAGCACACATTTTTTGAAAAAGATCGATAGATTTTCTAATTTTTAGATTAATATTTGTTTAGTTTTTTTTCTCTTAAGAAACTTATCAAAATTTGCTGGGAAAGTATATTGGGAGTTGAAGACTTTCTGATAAAACTCTTCTGAAGAGAGGTTTGGCTCATAAGTCGGGTGTTTCCCCTTAGTAAATAGCATGTAGAAAACCACTCCACAACTCCAAATATCAATCGACTTTATTAAATAATATAAATCAATTTTTTCTTTTCATTAACTTGACCATAAGGCTTTTTCAAAATTATTTCAGGCGCGTAAAAAATTGGGGTTCCCATTATTTCCTTAATGAAATAACATCCCTGCATTTGAAAACTCAAGCCAAAATCAATCAGTTTTAAATCCTTCAGTTTATTGTCTTTTAATTTAATGAGTAAATTTTCTGGTTTTATGTCTCTATGAACAATTTTCTTTGAATGCATGTGGCTTATAGCTGAGAATAAAGCCGTCATAATCTCGCGAATCAGGCTTTTATCAAATTCTAAGTTTTTGGAGAATAATTCTTTTAGGTTTTCACCTTCAGCTAGTTCTAAAGCTATTAAAATAAAGTTCTTTGTTTCTTTTGACTTTGTTTTATAAAAAAGGTTGATTTTTGAGTTTATAGAGCAAAAGATAAAAATTGGTACCATATAGAAATTTATGATATTTGGATGATTCATCTGTGAAATTATTGACTCTTCATTTCGAAAAACCTCAAGTTTTTTTGGAGTGCAATTTTTTTTTTTATTCAATAATTTAAGGGCAATTAGCTTTTTAAGGGAAAGACTATAGGCTTTATACACCGTTCCAAACATCCCTTCACCTAATTTTTCAATTAGGTTGAATTCAGTGCTGAAATTTTCTTCTTCTTCGTTTTCATCGTTATCTTTGTCGAAATTGATAAAATTATTCAGTGAAGACATGATTATAAAAAAAAATTTCTTATTCAATTTAATGAATTTTTTTTTTTTTTAATCTTAATCTTCATCTTTTTAAAAAAAAAATGACAAAATTTTTTGTTTCATTAAATTTTAAAAATGCTATTTTCTTAATTTGAATTAAAAACACTCAAAATTTAAATAAAAAAAAAAATCAAATCAAATTTTTTTAATGAACTAAATTAAAAAATAAAACGATTTGAATAAACAAAAATTATTTTTTTTTCACCGCATCACCCCCCAAAAAACAGAATTTCTTTAAATGTTCTAAAAAATTTTGTGTAATTTTTTTTTAAACTTTAAAAATTTTCTTATGGAACGAAATTCTTTTAGTTTACAAAATCCCCGAGAAAACTTTCACATAAACCCAACTCCTTATTTCTTCTTCGGGTCAATATCATGTCTCACATTCACCATCAACCCATCTGAATTCAAAATCACGTGGTTTCTAGTCTCGCTTAAAGCATTGGCAATTTCTTTTGCATATTCAATCTTCCTCAAATCAACATAAGCTTAATTTTTAAACAAAAAAAAACACACATTTTTAAATAATATTCCTTCATAAAATAATAAAATTACATGGATTATCCATAGCAGCTTTTCCCACTAATTCAATAGATTTGCCCTCTCCTTGTGCTCTAATAATGATACTTTTCTTAGCTTCTTTGGCTTGTTCTACAATGAATTTCGCTCGTTCTGCATCTTGTTGGGCCACTTGTTTTGCTTCAATTGCCTCAGTGTATTCCTTCATGAAATGCAAATCCACAATGGACACATCATCGATCACAATATTGAAATGATTGGCTCTTTCTTCCAAAGATCTTCTGATTTTCCCAGAAACCTGGTCTCTTTGCGATAAAAGTTGATTAGCAGAATATTGAGCCACAATGCTTTTCAAGACCTCGTTCACAATTGAAGGGAGCACTCTTTCATCAAAATTCAAGCCTAATGTTCGGTAGATTTCTACTAATTTATCTGATTTTGGACGGAATAACACTCGAACTGATATATTAACATTCTGCATATCTATAAATCAAATGAATTAATTTTTGATTTGATGGGGATGATGGGGATCGATGGGAGTGATGGGGAGTGATGAGGAGTTAGTGGAGTGATGGGGAGTGGTGGTGGGGAGTGATGGAGAGAGTGATGGGGAGTGATGGAAATGATGGGGAGTGATGGTAAGTGATGAGGACTGATGGGGATTCATTTAAAAATTATTTATTAGCTATTATTTAATTTAATAAAAACCTCGGTTTGCTGTTAATGATTTCATCATAGTGGGCCTCGTTTGAATGTTAAAAATGATGGGTCTTTCGAAAAAAGGGATACGGAAATTCCATCCTTCACGATAAACTGTTTCTGAAAGACCTGTAAAACGACTGAATTTCAAGGCTAAATGACCAGGTTGGACTATTGAAAAAAATCAAATTAGAAAATCGAATAAATGGGAGGTTTGCTTAAAAAAAATACCAGTGTAGACTGTTTGCGATAAACAGAAGTAACCGAAGAGACCGACTCCTGCCATCGTCATAAGGTTTTTAGCGTTTTGTGCTTGGCTCATTTTTTCAGGTGTTTTGGTTTAAAGATTAGATATTTTTTTTTTTATAATTTAATCTTTGGGTCATCAGGAAATAATTTGAAATTTTTGGAAATAAAAAATAATTTGGGATGGAAAATTTAGCAAATAATTTATAAATAATATTTTTTGATATAGAATGTATTTAAAAACAAATTTTTGTTTTTTTAAAGTCTTTTATGATTAAAAAAAAATTTTTGGTAAAATTATTTTTTTTACTCTTCAAAAAATAATTATTTTCTTTATAAAAAAATAAATAAAATAATGTAATTTTTTTATGAATTTAAATTTATTGGCTAAATGAGCAATAAAGGCTCTTCTTTTTTTTAAACTATCAATTATTTCGTTTATATAAATAATTAATTTTATTAAAAAAAACCAAATTTAAAACCTCCACAACGTAATGGAAATTCATTTTTCAATTCGAATACCCCACAAAAGCCTCAAAAGAAAATATCCAATCTTAACCAATAGACCTAAAGATCCCTACTCCATGAATTCTCTAGAAAATGTTATTTATCGTGATTCTGTCTCAGATACGCTTCATAATGAAAGGTCTAATTTAAAATTATTCATTTTATCAATATTAAAGTATTTATGCCCTATTTTGATATTTCTCATGATTTATTTCTCTTTTCTTTTGATTCATATATTCTTTATTGATGATTATTGTTTTTATGGGGAAGTGTGCTTCTGCCAAAACATAGGGGTTTATTGTTATACTTTCTTTCGCGAACTGTTACAGTACTATGGCATTATCGTGGTATGGTGTTTCCTTACTAATGAATATTTATTAAATGAAAATTTTCAAAATAAAGCTTTGAAAGTTATCTTTTTTTCGATCCAATTTTCAATAATTCTTGGATATTACATATATTTTTATCAGGAAAAAAAAGAGAAAATTTTGGGGATAGTTAGAATGATGAGTACGATATCATTGATAATTATTAATAGGATTTTTGTATTTATTATTATCTTATATATGAAGTCTTCCTTAAAGAAAAACTGCAAAAGATTAGGATTTATTATAATCTTTGATGCATATTATTTTGGACATCTTTTCTTTTTAAAGAATAATGTCACTTTTTATATTTTAAATAAATTCTACGAGAATTTCGCTGAAGATCTTGCCCTAAACCTCTTCAAATTATTCCTTTTGTTTTATTATTCCATTTATCAAGTTATTATTAAAGCCTTCACGCTTCATATCTACAAAAACATTTCACAGGAAAAAAAAATCTCAAAAGATATGATAACGATTATCACAAGATTTATGACACTTGACACTTTAACAATAAAAGTGCTGAACATTTTAACGATAAATCTGACCGAAATTTTCTCTTGGATCAGTTATTTTAATTATATTTATTCACTATTCTCAATGTATTTGGGAATAAGTTTTATGAAATATTTAATGAAATGTTTCATTTTCAAGAAGAAACCTACAATTTATGCATTGGAATTCCAAAAATTAAGAAGTGGGTGTATTTTAGAAGCCAATTTACTTATATTTTTGAGAGTTTTTATCTTGGTAAATTTTCCTTATTATATTTTTTACACAAGACACTATGAATTTTGTTCTGAATGTTCTTTGAGATCATCGAATTCCTCTGAAATTAAATGGGCTAATTTCTTGTTGGTCTTCACAACTCATTTTGTTGTGCTGGCCATTATCTCGATTTATTTGAAAATGAAGAAAATTGCACTGACTAATTTGGAAATTGAAAACGATTCAAAATTCACCAAATTATATATGTTTTGTACTTTATTCTCCTATATTGATTATATGATACAGTTTTATGAAAGTTTGAAATCTAGTAATAATTCTTTTTATCAATAAATTAGAAATTTCATCAGTGCATTACACTTTTTTTTTAAATTTTATTAAAAAATTTCGAAAAATTTAAAAAATTCATTTTTCACAAAAAAACAAAAAATTGAGAAACAACCAAAAAATTTATAATGAATTTCATCGTCAATCAATTGTAATTAAAACCTTTATTCTGCATTTCATCTATGCTTCTTAAAATCTGATCAATATCTCTCATCCCCCCGCTTCCACCCCACTCCTTTTCTCCAGGCCCACCCCTTAATATACTTTGATTCATTTTTTTTTCCAAAGGAATGAATTTCGTGGTTTCTAAAAATAAACCTTTAATTTTTGTTTCACTGTTCGATCTTTTGCCGAATTCTTCAGTTCTCTCATTTTTTTGCAAAGGATCGAAGGAATTGCTCCTAATTTTATCATCATTTTCTGCGATTTCGGCTTCATACTGCTGAAAAATCTTCTTATCTTTTGTAATAAATTGACTTTCTCCTTTAAATTCCTTATAATTATCGTTATTTATAGAATTCATCAGATTCTTATTATATTCATCATTAATCAAGTCATTCAATTTTTCATTCAAATTCACCTTATCTGCATAAAACATTTTCTTCATTAATCGCTCCTCCATTCCGAATTTAATGATAGGAAACGCAGAATCATTTAATTGCGTATATTTCACCACGTTTAATGGGAAACTAGACTGTTGATCTAATTGAAAATTTCCCTTTAAAAGACTCATGTTATCAACCACTCTGTTACGAATTTTATTCTTGAGGAGATTTAATTCTGATACAGCTTGACTTTTTTCAAAAGCTGATTTTTGGGCATTTATCTAAATAATTAAAGAACACTCTTAAAAAAATATGGACTTATAAAAATTCATAGGATTGATGGGGATTGATGGAAATAAAATAAATCAATGATATAATACTTTTAATATTTCTAATTCTTCAAATAGATTCTTTTGTTGAATTGCAAGCCTGTTTCTGGCATTATCGAGCTCTCCGGTGGGATTAAAACTCAAGAAATTTCTCTCGTTTTTGGGAGGACTCATTTCCTCTAAAAATTTCGTATTTGCTACAAATTCTTGGCTTTGCTTTATAATATTGTTGTTGTTGTTAATAAAAGGTTTGTTATTATTCAGAAAAGAGTTGTTGTTTTGGCTTTCGCTTATTATCGAGATGTTTTTCAGACGTTTATCCAGTTTTCTCTTCGCAGTTTCTAATTCAGATTTTTGATCAAAAATATTCCTCATATCTAATAAAATTCATCAGTAAATTAATTAAAACCTTTAAAAATCAAAAACTCAAAAAACAAAAAAAAAATTGAAAAAATGGAACTTTTATCAAAATTTTTTGAATCATTTGATAAATGATTGATATCATCGATTTGTTTGCGAAGCTTGTCCTCTTCCTTTAACTCCATTTGCATCTTTATTTTCTTCTCAAGATTCTTCTGTTTTTTCTTCTCTTCAATCTGGCTTTCAATATAGTCTTTATACTCATTTTTCTTTTGCTCTTTCTGCTGAATTTCTTCTGGAGTTTCGCTAAAAAACATCAATCTCCCTCTAATATTTCTTGCATAATTGGGTTTTTTCTCGATTTCATTCACTTTTTTTTCATTTCTTTCATTAAAATTTTGGTTTTTCTCTATATTTAGGTAATTTATTTGTTTATTTTGATAGAAATTCGTCGGGTTTTCATTTATGGGAAGATAATTCATGAAGTTTCGCAAGGCCAAATCCGTTTTTAAAAGAGGGTATGAAGACGTAGTATAATTTCCTTTGGGGTTTTCATCTTGAGAGTTAAAAGAGTGATCTCTTTGATATTTATTTCTTTTTTTAATTGAAGATCCATGAAAAAAAGGACTTTTTTAAAAAAAAATTACTTTGATTTCAGAAAAAAAGTTTGTTTTGAAAATTTTGAATCGTTTTTTTTCTCGAATTCCTTTTGTAATTGCTTATTTCTTTGATTTTCAAAAATCTTTTTACAATTTTGATTTTTTCTTATGGTTTTATTGATAATTTTTACTTGGGCTTGCAAAACTTCTCTGTATTCATCTTTATTTAAAACTTTTTTCAATTTTTTTATTAAAAACTATCACATTTCTTTATTAAATACTGGTTGCATTTTGTTTTTTATGAGCTCCTTTCAATGGATCTCTCTCCTTTTCATTTCCTTTCAAAGGACTTCCTAAATACTGGCTGTTTTGATCATAACTTTTAGCATAGTCCCCGTTTAAAACATCTGCTCTTTTTATGATTTTTAATGAAATACAGATGAAATTAGGTTTGGGAAAAAGAAATTTCTAATTAACTTCTAGCAGCTTTACTCAGAAAAGTCGCTTGGCTTTTCGGGTAATTATCGTAATTTTCTGCTTCAAGCATCAGGTTTTCTTTATTTTGTTCTTTTATATAAAAAATAAAACGAATTTCTTGTTAAAATTATTTTTTTAAGAATTTTTTTTCTAAAAAAAATGTTCAAATTGAACAAAATTATTAAAAATCCACATTTTTCTTTGAGTTCAATTCGATATTTTTCTAATAATTATGATGTTTTGGAAGTAAAATCCACTTCAACCTTAAGTGAAATTCGTGAAGCTTACCTGAAAAAAGTGAAACTCTACCATCCCGACAAAAACAAGGACTCTGAAGAACATTTCAAAGAAATTCAAAATGCATATGAGGTTTTAAGAGATGATCAAAAACGTGCTAATTATGATAATATCCTCTCTTCTGCTTCAGAAAAAACTTCACAAAACACCCATTTTTACGAGAATTCCATTTATACAAAAGAATATCATCAAAACCAGAGAGAAAATGAGAAAAATCAACAAGAAAAAGACTATAATTTCTCAGGTTATGAAAATTTCTACAGGAAAAAAGAAAGATTTTATTCGAATTTTGAAGAGAAAATCAATGAAGAACAAGATATTTTTTTGAACAAGATTTTTCTAATGAGTTTCCTTAGTTTTGCCTTATTTTTCTCGCTATTTGACCATATAATGACTTCTAAAAACACCAGAAATTTGGATTTGATCAAAATAACCGAAAAGAAAGACGGTTTTTATAATGAGACTATAATACAGAATGTGAACCCTGAATTCAAAAATTTAACAGGAGTAGTTTATAACAGAAGAATTCCGAGTGATTCTGAAGCGATTCGCATGAAATTAATCCAAAAAGAATTAAATGAAAAGAAAATTAAGATAGAAATTGGGTCTTATGATATTTATAAAACAAAGGGCAAAAATTGTGAAAAACAGAGGAAAAAAAGTGTGTTGGAGAGTAGGAACGGGGTTTATAAATCGAAAGAAAAGAATGAGGCAAAGGGAAAAATACTATCTGTTTATGAGTATAGAGAAAGATTTAGTTCTTAAGGATTAATTAAAGATATTTATCTAATTTGTAATTAAATACTAAAAACAAATTTTTATAATTTTTTTTGTTTTTTTTATGAAAACACAAAAAAAATCGTAAATAAATAAAAAAATTCAGGGGAGTGAAAATAAAAAAAATTCATGAGTTTAAAAAAAAAATTCAAAAAAACCCCAGCCAAAGAAAAACCGGTTAAGCCCTTTAATGTGGAGGACGTCTTCGATGAGAACTCCTTTGATTTCCACCTATCAGGAGGCCCTCTTCACACGGAGTTGCTCATGGCAACCGCTATTTATAAAATTGGTTCTTTTGATTTGATTTCCCCTTTAAATTTTGAGCCTATTTTTTTATAAAAAGGAGATAAATCAGGCGAGCCAGTGCCTATAAAGTGCAAATGGTTCAATATAAAGGAAACCGGTCAGTTGATCGAAATAGAAAACGTTTCAGGAGCCTTTTATCAGCCTTGTGTTGAAGATGTCGGCTCCAAGTTTTATTTTAATTTTTTGGATTCTTTATAAATAAATGTCAATTAATTTTTATCTATTGATTTTATGATGAAATAACAATATATATGTAATATAAATGAATTCACTATATTTTCATGCATATATACAATAATATAGATAAATGCTTTAAATAAAAATAAGATTTCAATAAAATAATCTATTAATTAAAGGATATATGTTCAAGCAACACCTATCTCTAGTCTCGAAGAATACACTGGAATGCCAGTATTCGCTGAGGTTGGGCCGTTAATAATGAATAAAGAAATAGAAACAAAGGTCACAATGATGCTGGATAAAGGAGAATGTATCATAACCTCTCGTATCGACTCAATGAACTTCCCTTTGAAAAAAGAAGGGAAAAACTATCAGAGTCTCACACCTATGGACAGCCAGATAAAAATCGATGAGAATTTCCTTTATTTACGAATAAACACTGAAGGAATCGATAAAAAAAACTTTAATGAAGAGATTTTCAAACACCCACTTGGGTTAAATTTCCCGTATATCAAGATCTGTCGTATGACAAATAACATCTATGAGATATATTTCCAAGAAGATCAGACTATCAGAATGATGGCTGAGAACAATATTGTAAGAGATATAATCGCTGTGACACTGAAAATGCTCTGTGGACAAAAGATTTTGGATCATAAATTTTTGGATAATAATGAATATTTAAAAGAAAATTTAGAAACCCCGACGAAAATTAAAGAAAAAATAGAAGAAGTGAAAAAGGAAGAAAATGAAAGGTCTTTTACAGAAGAGAATTCGAATAATAATGGGAAAAATATTAAAGATTTGAAGGAAAAAACTGAAGAAATAATGAATGGAATTAATGAACATAATGGGAATTTTAATAAAAATGAGAGACTTTCTATGGAAATTTTGATGAAAATCGAGCAAAATGCTAAAGAAATAGCGTTTTTATCACAAGAAAATGAACAAATACATAAAGAAAAACAGCATTTTCTTGAAGAAATCTGTGTTTTAAAGAAAGAAAAAGAGCATTTGTCTACTGAAATCTTTAATATTAAGCATAATTACATGGAATCTTTACGAGAAAACGAGCAATATAAGACGAATTTAGAGAAATTTATGAATGAAAAAAACTTCCTTTTGCAGGATTTAGACATATATAAGTTACAAATAAAGGAAAATGAAGAGAATATTGCTGTTTTGGAAAGCAAAATAAAGAATTTAACCAGTGAAAATGAAGAGAAATTCCTAAAAAAAAACAATGAAAATGAAAAAAAATTTGAATATGAAAAAGAGATTATTTTGTTGAAAAAAGAGATAAATTTACATGAGGAACAATTAAAGATAAAATTAAACACGATAAAAGAACTCAATCAAGGGAATGAGGATTTAGAGAATAAAGTCAATTATTTAATGAAGAAAACTGAGTCTTTGAAGTATGAAACTTCGAAAAAGTATCAAAGTGAGGAGAGAAATTGCAGCGAGGATGAGGATGTGGGGAAATTGCAAATGCAGATAGTCGCATTTGAAAAAACGATAAAAGAGTTGATTTTTTTGATTTTTTTTGATTTTTTTGATTTTTTTTGATTTTTTGATTTTTTGATTTTTTTGATTTTTTTCCTTTAAAGTTTAAAGAAAAACCTTGAAGAGGAAAAAGCAAAACGAGCTGATTCAGGCAAATTCGAGCTTTCGTCTCTATCAGCGATAATAGGCAACATCGTCTTAGTAAAATCTTCAAATCAGCAAATGCAATACATGCAGAAATTAGTAAAAACTTGTGATTTTTCCTTTAAAAACTTCAATGAAAAAGGCCAATAATTTGACAGAAGTGATAACAGATAGAGAATTAGCCTTAGAAAACCAGAAAAACATCAATAAAGAGCTAATAAAACGGATAAATGAGATGGAAGAAGTGATAAAAAGAAAGGAAAATTTAAAAGAAAAGGAATAAAAAAAAGCTATTGTTTTTTAAAAGTTTTTTTCTATAAATTAAAATAAATATTAAAAAAAAACAGTTTTATGTATAAATTTTATTATCTCTTAGTCTTTTATCACGATTTCCCCGATTTTTGCCATTGTTTTGTCAGGTTTATAAGTAGAATTCCTTAATAATCCTTTAGAAGTAATATAAATCTCAGGACTATCGAAATTACAATGGCTCGTATCATCAATTATCTTCGGTTTTTTCAATTGATTTTCCTCAATATTTTTATATCTAAAAATAATGAAAAACTACTATTTTTAAAGCAATTTACCTTGAATTCTCTCTTTTTTCAATGAAATATTGTTCATCTTGTTCAAAATCGTCGAAATAATCCTCATTACTCTCAGTTTTTAAGTCGTTTTTGAATATTTCCTTGATAATTCTCATAAATTAAGAATTTAATGATAAAAATTCACTTTTTTCTTATTGATTTTTTCAGTTGGAAATTGATTTTTTACAGTTCTCGCCGATTCTTTTGTAAAATTAGGGTTTTTTACGATATTTCCTTTAAAATCAGAGCTCTTAAAACCCGATTTCTTCTTTGCGAATGTCAAATCCTGATTGATCAATTCTTTGGAATTCTCATTATTCTTCAAATAATTCAAGAGATTTTCGTCCATTTCATAGATATTTGGCTTATAATTCGGTTCAAAAGCAAGGGTTTCCATTTGATAATCTCCAGGCTTCATTCCAGTGTCAAATCGACCTTTATTTCGACCTAAAAATAAAGGAAATTACTTAGGAAATTACAAAGGAATGATGACTTTTCAAACGATTTTCGAAGAATGTGTTGGAGTTTTTTATCGTCGTTTTGGCTGATTTCACTCTGGTGACAAGGCTTTTATCGATGAGATACTCATCGTGCTGTTGGACTAGTTTGTTTGGGTGAAGGATTTTGGGTTTTGTTTTCATTTTTGATCGTTTTATTGGTAGTTTTTTTGTTTTTTTGTTAAGAAAATTTATAAATATTTTTTTTTTTTTAAGAAAATTGAAAAATTAAAGAAATGAAAAAAAAATTAATGGAATTTTTTTTTTTTATGTAATAAAAATTTTAAGGAAAATATCATTTCCAAACTGATAATTCATTAGTTTTTTTAATTTAATCTTGAAATATTTATATTCTTACAAAAATCTCATCAAAACCCCCCCTATTATCTCCTCTATCGCCATTTTTTATCGCAAAAAATTTGATAAATAAAATAAATAAAGAAAAATCCAAATAAATCTTATCTTTTTTATTATTCTCGCTCAAAAATCGAAAAAATGTCATCAGTTCCTTACCTTCGTTCCGAAGACGTTCACTATTGTAATTTGATGATGCCTCGTGAGAACGCATGGGACATTCTCAATGAATTAGGCCATTTAGACGCCCTCCACTTCATAGATCAGGACGAATACTCCAGACCCTTTGCGAATTTCATCAAAAGATGTGATGAAATCAATATAAAATTACAATATATTGAATGCGAAATGAAGAAATTCAACAAGAATATCCTTAAATGTTCTGATATTCCTGAGTTCCTTATTTACTTAAGAAACCTGATGGAATCTAGGAAAAAAGCCGATCACACTTATTTAGAAGAAATAGAAGGAGAAGTTGAAGAAAGAGCCAAACAATTAGCTGATCAAATCAAGTTTTTTTCTTACTTTCATTAGCAATTTTAAAGGAATTTTGTAAAGGAATTACGAAGATATTAATGGGAAAAAGAACTTCTGTTTGGAATATAGAGCTGTTTTGAATAAAACTAAAGCAATTTTGAAGGATTCGGCTTTTTTCAAGTTTTTTTTCATAAAGGAAAAAATAGGTTTTTATTGGTTTTTAGGAATGCAGGAGTTGAAAAAGAAAAAGGGTTTGAAGAACATAAGGATTTCGAAAAATCAGGAGAAGATTATGAAGTCAAGCCTATTACTATTGATGGAGTTAAGATCAATTACTTAGTAGGGGTCATCCCCAATGAAGATTACAATAGAGTAAATCAAAAAAACCATTGAATTTTTTTTTAATGATGTTTTTTTTAATTACTCATAAAATAGTTCCAAAAAATGGTGTTCAGAGTGTCTAAAGGCAATGTAATAGCGAATTTTAGAGAGATTGAGTCAGAGGACCTTATAATCCCGAGCGAAAACGACTCACAGACAGAAAAAGAGATCATTGACCCAAAGAATGTACTTTAATTTTTTTTTATTTCATTATTTGTAAAAAAATTTTTTTTTTTAAATTATGGTAATATTTTTATTTAAAAGCTGAAACCTGTTAAAAAAACAGTGTTTTTACTGATTTTCAGTGGTGGACAGATGGAAATGCTGAAGAAGAAGTTCCAAAGGATTTGTGAGAGT
>JFJP01030219.1_pt1 | contig 14395 bp, 8 predicted proteins | sample 431651 | NCBI WGS metagenome assembly JFJP01 (sample SAMN02602958, study PRJNA72255) | Microbial mat metagenome, whole genome shotgun sequencing project. | biome: fresh water; feature: sink hole; material: water; isolation source: purple microbial (photo- and chemosynthetic) mats found in... | reverse complement strand
ACCACTACCCGCAAAGACCCCGGCGCCAAGGAATTGCGTGACGTGCTGAAGGCACGGCTGCCCAGTCTCGACTTCCGCGAGGCGGCGCTGGCCTATGACGGCGACCCCATCACCGTAAACTGGCCGATTGACCATGGCCGCCGGACGGTCACCCGGACTTTTCACCCGCCGTTCACTCCGGTGGATCGGGAAGACGATTACCGGGTGGCGTATGGGTTTTTTAAGGCGATGGCTGGCCAATGATGGATTGACGGTTGAACAAAATCCGAACAAACTGACCAGACTGACTAGCTGCTGATTTCAGCAGGAGGATTCTCTCATGCAAACGTGGCAATTACAGGAAGCCAAAAGCCGTTTCAGCGAGCTGGTGGATCGCACTCTGACGGAAGGTCCGCAACTGATCACGCGGCGCGGGGCCGAGGCCGTGGTCGTTATTGCCGCGCCTGAATTTCGCCGGATGCATTCCAAACTGTCGTTGCAGGAGGTGGTGCGGAATGCACCGCGTGGCGAACCGCTGGACCTAGAACGCTCGGCTGAACCGGTGCGGGAGATCGACTTGTGAAATATCTGCTCGATACCTGCGTGTTGTCGGAATTTGTCAAACCGGCGCCCAGTGACACCGTGTTGGCCTGGGTCAATGCGCGGGCGGAGAACGATCTGTTTGTTGCGGCGATGACATTGGGGGAATTGCGACGCGGTGTTGCCAAACTGCCCACCTCGCGGCGTAAAAGCGCATTGTCTATCTGGCTGGATCAACTTCAAGCAAGTCTTGGCAACCGGGTTTTACCCTTTACGGTGGACACCGCCGGCTACTGGGGTGAGATGTGCGCTCGGCTTGAAGCCGTAGGCAAGCCCATGGCGGCCTTCGACTCGATCATTGCGGCAACGGCGGTCGAACACGGCTTGGCTCTAGTCACGCGCAACGTTCGGGACTTTGCAGCAGCCCCGCTGATGTTGATTAATCCCTGGGATCAGCCGCCGTGATCAGTGCCTCGCCCAGGCCCAACTCATCCGACCGGCTGTTCACCCTTAAGCTGCATGGGTTCCGTGCCTTTCGGGATGAGGTAAGCATCGACATTCGGCCTCTGACGCTGCTTTATGGCTTCAACCAAGCCGGCAAGAGCACCTTGCTGCGTATGCTGGCGCTGCTGGCTGACTCGTTGCAGGCGGGGGCGGGTCCGCTCGATCTGCAAAGTCCAGCTCTGCGCGGCGCCACCTATAAGGAAACCTGCTGGTTGGGCCAGGGAGCGCTCAACCTCTCCCCCTGGCTGACGTTGATGGCGCCGGGGCAACCAAACGACTCTGTGTTCAAGATTCAGTTTGGGGATAAGAACGGACTGATCGTCAACCGCTTGCGCGTAACGCCGGGGTCCGAGGGCGACAAGTTCAAAGTCGATCTGGCCGAGGGACCGGAGACGCACGAAGGCAATATAATCAGCGCCAGCTACGCGGGGAGCTATCGGGGACAGGATTGGACCGACATATTGCAATTCGACAGCCTCTTTCCCAGCGGCCTGCCTGAACAGGCCGAAGCCCTGGTCCAACGCGTTCGCGAGGCGCTCGCTCCCCTCCAAAAACTGCAATGGCTGTATGCCAATCGTTTGACCGGTAGCGACAGCGCCCGACCGACCCGCTGTTGCAGCCCGGACGGATCGGATCTTCCAGCCCGGCTCAGAGCGGCATCCAATCAATCGATATTCGGCTCTGCATCCCGTTGGCTGGCCCAGCAGGAAGGACTCGGCAACGAGATCGTATTGCGTCCCAATGCCGCCGGCCAACCGGAACTGATCCACGGCGCGCGAGGTCGGGAGCGGTTGCCCCTGCATTTGGCCGGTGAAGGTCTCCGCTCTCTGCTCCCGATTCTCCTCTGCGCCCTGTGGGCTGAGACCAACATATCAGCCGCGCCGTCCATGCTCGCCGTGGAGGAACCCGAAGCGCACTTGCATCCGACCCTCCAGGTGGCCCTGTTTGATCGACTGGTGGAGACCATCCACCAAGGCATTCCCATAATCCTGGAAACACATTCCGTCTATCTGTTGCGAGCAATGCAGGTCGCCGTGCTGGAGGGAAGATTAACGCCCTCTCAGGTAGGTTTGCACTGGGTCGAATCAGGTTCCGATGGCGCATCTACCGTGACGACGATAGGTATTGACGCAGATGCCACCCTCTCGGGTTGGCGGCCTGATGTGTTCGAGAAGGAGCAAGAACTCGCCCACCGGGTCCTCGATCTGCGCTGGCAACCGGACCGGCCCCGATGATCGTGTGGATGGACGACGCATTATTCTCGGGTACATCCCGAGATGTAGACCGGCTGGCGCTGCTGCGCAATGCGGCGCTGCGTCGGCACACGCCGATCGTTTCCACGAGTCCCGACATGCCTTGGGGCGCTCGCCGATCCCCCCACTTCGACGCTTGGATTGCATCGCTGCCGAACCGCTTACAGGCAGAGGTCGCGATGCTGCGGGAGCGATCCGACCGCGTATCGGTTAACGCAGCCGTTCGTGGCGCTAAGAGGGTGCTGGTCAGCGCAACGGATATCAGCGCCGAGCATTCAGGCTGCTGGCTGTCCCTTGAAGATGCGGTGCGCGCTGTAGCGCAGCCGCTTCATATCCTGCTGGAAAATCAGATTAACGATGCAGCCTTCCTCCGCCGTGTCATGCCACCGGTGTGGCGCAAACAACTTGAAGCTTGGGAGCGGCGTGGCGAACTGCGTTATGAGCATGGCTGCGGATTATCCGTGATGACTGCGCTGGTCGGATTTTTCTGCCAGGACGACCATGCGCGCCTCGCCTTTGGACTGCCTGCCGAGCTGTGGCGGTTGGTTCATTTCCTGATTTATGACCATGATGGCGATCGGGCGGAAACGCCCGGCGAAGGCTCCAGGCTGCTGGAGGGAGCTTGTGACAGAGCCGGCATGAAAAACCATCACTACCGGCTAAAGCGACGGAATCAAGAAAACTACCTCCCGATCGAGGCCATGCGACAGATCGTCAATACGCGCATCACCGATCCTGAAGATCGTACACGGCGGATCGGCCTCATCGATGCGTATGAACTCTTGGACAAAGCAAGATATTTCAAGGAAATGGAATATTTTAAGAACGAATTCGCGACATCATCCGCCTCGAACTGGCCGGACGACTGGTTTGAGGACGATAACGTCTGGCCCGAAATGACTGATTTGGCCGAGCGAATCGCATCCGCCATGTAATCCGAGGTGCAGCGTGCCCTTTTACGAGCGACAACCTTACATCCAACCTCTGTACCAGATCGTCAGTGAGGTTCTGTCGGGAGACATCCGAATACCCCGGTTTCAGCGGCCCGGCACCGAAACGACTTGGACTCCGGAGCGGCGCGGCGACCTGCTCGATAGTCTCTACCGAGGGTTTCCCATCGGGACTATCCTGCTCTGGTCCACCCGAATGCCGATCAAAACCCTGGATATCGTTGGCGGATTTCGAGTGCAAAACGTCGTTGCCAGTGAAGGTCAACGGTTGTTGCTCGACGGTCATCAGCGGCTCTCGACCTTGGTGCAGATCCTGGGACCCGGGCTGATCTCTGACCTGCAACTCCAGGATGTCAACCGCGTACCCGAGGGTTCTGCGGGTTCCGGGGACGAAGAGATTTGGGTCTTCGACTTGCAGCCGCTCAAGGAGAACTCGAAAAGCCGCGATCGGTTCATCCTGCTCAAGAGGGATCAGCAACCGACGTTAACTCAACTTCCCTTGCATACGGTCCTGGATCGCAAAGCGCTGAACCGATGGCTTCGGGATCGACAGCCGCCCTTGAATGACACGCAAATTACCGAGGCCGATGCGCTCCGGGATCGGCTGCGCGAATACAGCATTCCGGTTGCGGTGCTGGTTGCAGATTCGCTGGAAGACGCTACAGAAAGCTTTAAACGAATCAACTCCAGCGGTGTCCCGATGAGCGACTTCAATATGGTCGCCGCGCTGGCTTACCAGGATGGATTCGATCCCCAGGCTCTCTTCGAGAAGTATCGCAGCGAATACCTGGAACCCTTGGGGTGGCAGGATGTGCCTGACTCAAACGTCCTTCGCGTGTGCGCTGCCTTGGCCGGACAGCATCCGTCCAAGTTGGAGGTGGACAAGCTGGCCCATCGATTACGTGATGATAACAATCTGATATCGAAGGCATTCAATGCCGTAGCTGATGCAGCCAAGGTCATCCGCCGGGCTTGCGGTATCCACGGACCGGAAGCCCTCCCTTACTCCTGGCAGCTCATGATCCTGGCGATCAGGTTTGGATCTGATAGCAGTGACCTGTCCAAACCAGAGACGTTGGAGGCGGTGGGGCGCTGGTTATGGTTGACCACCTATGGAGAGGTTTTCGCCGGCGTCAATTCGGCGATTTATGACCGCAGCAGTGCGGCGCTCGCCGATATGATCCAGGGTGGAAACTGGCTTGCCATGGAGCGGGATGTGACCAGGAAGGTCCGTCCCGTGACGCGGTTCGATTTCAGAGCTGCCCGTGCCAAGGCTTCTGCCTTACTGATGGCGCGCTACCAGGATCGTGGTGATTTAGAGGGACCAGCGCATCAAGCCCTGGCGGCCGGCGGATCATCCATGGGTTTGTTGCAACCCAGTGGGAAGCGCTCGATCTGGTGGCATTTGGCCATCAATGAGGAAAAATCGTCGATCAATCGTTACCGCGAAGCACTCCAGCGCAGAGCGTCGGGCAGTCCTGTTGAAGCCGATAACCCGTTACTAGCCCAACTCGGCGTGCCGAGTGACGCTCAAGGTTCGATTTCCGATCTTCTCGCTGCGCGGCGTGACCGGTTGAAAGCTGAGGAGCAACAGTTTGTCAGTGCCTTAGGATTGGAGTCGACAGATACAGAGCCAGGTATCGATGATCCGATCTAACGATTCCATCCCCAATCCCTGTTGAACCGGAACCATGCTCCCCGCCACCCTCGCTCAAGACATCCGCCAGCAAATTCTCCATTACCTGGAGGCGACGTTTAACTTTCGCCGCCGCGATGAAGAAGAGGCGCTCCGACGCTTCATCAACGACCCGGAAAACGGTCTGTTCAAGGGGCCGTGGGTACAAATCCGCCGACCCTTTCGGCCCGCTGCAGATCACGGCAACCACTTCTTCGATCTGCCCGCGCCCTTTCTCCCCTTCCGCCACCAATGGCTGGCTTGGCAACGCCTCACCTCGAAAGGACAAACGCCGGTATCGACTCTGGTCACCACCGGCACCGGCTCCGGTAAAACCGAGTGTTTTCAGGTTCCCATCCTTGATCACTGCTATCGCGAACGCCTCGCCGGACGTAAAGGCATCAAAGCGATCATCCTCTATCCCATGAATGCGCTGGCCGCTGATCAGGCGGGGCGGTTTGCCGAGGAAATTTTTAGAACACCACGGCTCTGTGGCGGAACTGGACCCGGACGCAAGGCCCAGATTCGCGTCGGCCTCTACACGGGCCGCTTCGATCCGACCAATCCCAACCGGATCAGTGAAGGCGCCCTGCGCGAGATGACCATCGAGATGGAGGGTGATCAGGAGAAAGCCTATCGAGCGATTACCGACCAGCAAGCCCTGCAGGATCAACCGCCCGATATTCTGCTGACCAACTACAAAATGTTGGATTTCCTGTTGATGCGTCCGAAGGACAAGGCGATTTGGCGGTTCAACCAGAAGGGCACGTTGCGCTACCTGGTGCTGGACGAGTTGCACACTTACGACGGGGCGCAAGGAGCTGATGTCGCCTGCCTCATCCGCCGGCTGAAAGAACGGCTGGATATCGCCCAGGGTGAGTTGTGCTGCGTCGGGACCAGCGCCACGATCGCCGCCGGGGACGACGAAACCACCCAGGATCCGCTGGCGCGCTTGGCCGACTTTGCCGGACGGCTGTTCGAGGAGTCGCTCCAGCCGGAGTGCGTGATTGGCGAAGACCGGCTTACCGTTGAGGAAATCATGCGGGTGCCGCTGGCGGATTTTACCCCGGTCCCGGCCCCCGACGACTGCCTGGCGCGGGGGGGCGAAACGGCCCCGGAATTCGCGCGCCGGATTGCCCCGCTGTTTGGCGCACCCGCCTTTCCGACCGACGATGGGACAACCCTGTTCCCCGGTCCGCTACCGCCGGGAGATGACACGCTGGAAACGCGCTGGACGCTGGCCTTGGGTCATTGGATCAAGTCGCAACCGCTGTTCGTCAGTGTGCTGGAAGCGACTCGGGACGGCCCGCTGGCCTGGCCTGACCTGGTCGACCAAGTGGCTGACGCCGAACTCTCCCTGCGTTCGGTTCAGGGATTTGGCGCGCGTAGTGCGGTGCTATCGGCGTTCTTCGCCCTGATCGCCCAGGCTCGGGAATGTCGCAGTGAAAAACCCCGTCCCCTGACCCCGACTCAGGTGCAGTTGTGGATCCGGGAACTCCGTCGCTTGGGCCGCTTGGTCAGCGACCAGCCCGTCTTCGGCTGGCTGGATGAAAAGCGCCCCGATCAGCGTATTCTCCCAGTCGCCCACTGCACGGAATGCGGCGAGTCGGTCTGGGTGGCGATGGTGGACCCTGATTCGGAAAATCCCATCCAGGCGAGCGGTGTTCAGGGCTTCAAGTTGATTGCCGACGCCGCCCGGATTTATCAGGGCTGGGGATTTGAAGGGCCGATGTCGAAGCGGATGGTCGCTATCAGTCCCTGGCATCCCGATGACGACGCAGAACCGGCCCAGGGCGCGCTGGACATCGCCCAGTGGCATTTATCCAAAGACAGTCTGGTGCTGCGTCTGGGACCGGGGCCGTGCCCGCTAACCGGCAGTCCGACCTTCCGCGTCAAGATGAACCGGGACACCCGCGTCAAAGCCGCCGGGCAGGAGGTGGGCGCGGTCAAATGCCCCCATTGCCGTAGCGATGGTTCCCTGATGTTTATTGGTGCCCAGGCCGCCACCATTGGCAGTGTCGCCATCGATGAACTCTTCGGATCAGTGCTGAACCACGATCCCAAACTTCTAGCCTTTACCGACAGCGTCCAGGATGCCAGCCACCGAGCCGGCTTTTTTTCAGCCCGCACTTTTCATTTCACCCTGCGAACGGCGGTGCAGAGGGTCATCGATGAGGCGGGCGCCAGCGGCCTGCCGCTCACCACCATCGGCGCTCGCCTACTGGATTACTGGAGCAAGCCAATTTCAGGTCGCCCCGGCAGCCTCCGGGAAACCATATCGACCCTGCTGCCGCCCGATCTGCGCGAATACGAACCCTATCTCGCGTATCGGCAACACGCCTCCGACGCACTTCCGGGTACCCCACTGCGCGTCGGCGTCGAGCAACGGCTCACCTGGGAAGCGAGCAGCGAATTCAGCCTGATGCTCACGCACGGGCGCACACTGGAGGGCAACGCCAGTGCGACGCTGGGTTGGGACGATACGGTCATTGACAACACCGTGGCGCTCCTTCGTCGGCGCTTGCCCGCCATCGATCCGACCCTGTTGACGGATGACTGTAAGGCGGGCGATCGCCGCCTCCGCCGCTGGATCCTCGGCATCCTGCACCGCCAGCGCGAACGCGGGTGCCTCTATCACCCTTATCTCGATAGCTACGCACTCGCGGGTTATTGGGGTAAATATCCCTTTGGCAGGGTCGTTCACGGACGGGAGTTATTCCCGCCCGCCGGACGCTACTGGCCCCGGCTGATGGCTCTGGCTCCACACCGGTATCATGATCACCTACTGGCGCCGTCGCGACCCGGCCAGTTATCGCCCTGGCACATCGTCTGGGCGCTGCGGGCGCTGGTGATCACCCATACGCCCGAAACCTCGATCCTAGACCTGATTCGAGCATTCCTTGAGGCGGGTTGTGAATCGGGCTTGCTGCGGGAAGTGCAACACGACGGCAACCAGCGATTGATCGCCCTGTCCGCCGAAAGCGCGCGCCTGTGGTCGGACGGCGTGCAATATGAGTGCGATTACAGCGGGCAACGGCTGTACCGTCCGTTGCATGAAGCCGCCGACTGGGACGGCGCGCCATCGCTCACCTATCGCGGTGATCACGGTCAGTATCAACGGATCGGTTCAAACGATCGACAGATCTATTACCAGCAGCGCTATCGCAAGGGCGCGTTGCGCCGGGTGTTCGCCCAGGAACATACCGGTCTGCTCACCACAGAGGAACGCGAGTCGCTCGAAGATCAGTTCAATCACGGCGGTCATGCCGATGATCCCAACGTGCTGACCGCCACCTCCACGCTGGAAATGGGCATCGATATCGGCGACCTGTCCAGCACTATGCTCTGTTCAATACCGCCCACGACCGCTAGTTACCTGCAACGGATTGGTCGCGCCGGGCGCAGCACCGGGACCGCGCTGGTGCTGGCGGTGATCAATCAACGACCCCACGATTTGTTCTTCTTCAGTCGTCCGGGCGAAATGCTGGCTGGCAAAATCGAACCGCCGGGTTGTTGGCTGGATGCCAGCGCGGTTCTGGTGCGCCAGTATCTGGCGTTTTGCTTCGACAGCGTGGTTAAGGAAAGCCTCATCCAGGCGCTACCCACCACCGGCAAGCAACTGGCTGAGGATCTCGACAGTGGCAAGGGTCCGATGTCATCGATCCTGGCTTGGATGGTCCTGCGGGAAGCAGCGCTCCAAGGGCGGTTCATGGCCCGGTTCAGCGCCGATGTACGAGAAGATACCCGAGAGCGGTTCCTGCAAGAGACCCGGACTGAAGTCTTGCGGGAACGCATCCATAAAGCGGCCAGGGATTTCGATAGCCAGCGGCAGGCAATCGTTAATGCGCGGAAACGTCTCGCTGATCAGAAGAAAGAAGCGGAGGGCCATGACGACTGGGAAAGCCTGCGGGAAATCGAACAGGAAAGCCGGATTCTGCGCGGGAGACAGACGACGATGGATCGCACCGCTGTCCTGGAAATCCTGATTGAATATGGCCTTCTGCCGAACTATGCCTTCCCCGAGCGGGGCGTCCACTTCAATGGCGTACTCTACAGCCACCATCCCACCCGGGGTCAGAACCATGACCGCGAACTACAGGCCTATGACATCGTGCGGGGCGCGGGTTCGGCGTTGCGAGAACTGGCGCCTCACAACCGCTTTTACACGCACAGCCATGTGTTCGAAATTCAACAACTTGCGCTGGGTTCGCCGACACAACCCTTGCTGGAACAATGGGCGATCTGTGGCGAATGCGGACATATACGACGGCTCGAAGAACTCAACCGGCCCGACGCCTCCCCGGCGTGTCCACAATGCGGCTATGCCGCCGACGCCCATTCGCAGTTGGATCGGAGCCAGCACAAGCAGTTTCTCGAATTCGCCCGGTCCCAGGCGATCTCGTACATGGAGCATTACGAAAGCCTGTCCGGCGATCGGGCCGATGAACGAGAACAGCGTTTCTATCGGATCATCCCCTGCTTTGATACGACCCTCGATGCGCCAAGCGGGGCGGTGGCTGACGAGTCCGAACCCTTCGGCATCGAATACCGGGCGGCGCTGGCCCTGCGCCAGGTCAATACCGGTTTTGCCGAAATGTCCGGGAGCCTGCCGTTCGGCGTCGATCAGGAGGTTTCAGACAGCGGATTCCTAGCCTGCATCCATTGTGGGGTTACGGTGGATGGTGATGGTGAGCGAAACTCGATCAAGCATCGACGCAGTTGCTCCGGGCGGCGTAAGACCGAGAAAATGCAGAGTGAAGGCAAACCAGGCGATGCCTATCAGTGGGAATCGTTCTACCTGTACCGTGAACTCCGCTCCGAGGCGATTCGCATCCTCCTTCCCGACGTCGACGAAGATGACATCGCAACACTGACTGCCTGTATTTTTTTGGGGTTGCGGTTACGCTTTCAGGGCAACCCCGGCCATTTGCTAGTCATTCCCCAGATCGTGCCGCAACATCAGGATGGGCTTCGCAAACATTATCTGGTGATGATGGATTCGGTTCCTGGAGGCACCGGTTTCCTGAAAACATTATTTCAGGATACTGGGAGTGATGATCCTTCCGGCCTGCCCGGCGAAGGCGTCATGGATCTACTCCGTCGCGCCAGAGACGCCCTTGAGTCGTGCAGTTGCCGACTCCTGCCCTGCCAACACGGTCAGGAAGATCCCGACGGCTGCTATCGCTGCATTCGCACCTATCATCTTCAATACCGATCGGACCAGATCAGCCGGGAGCGGGGCATCAGACTGCTCGCCCGGTTGATCGAGGCCGGCAACCGGCGATCGATCATCAAGACCCTGGACCAGCTTGACGTGAAGGCGCTGTTCGGCAGCCTGCTGGAAAAGCGGCTGGTTGACCGACTGCGGGAATTCGTTGAAATGGGTGGGAACGGTCAAACCGGGCAATGGACACGAACCATCATCAAGGGCGCACTCGGGTTCCGCTTCCGGGTGGGGAATCATCCCCGCATCTGGGAACTGGAGTTGCAACCGAAGCTTGGCCCGTGGCAAGGCGTCGCGATACCCTGCCAGCCGGATTTCCTGCTGTCCGCCGACGATCCGGAGATACAGCCCATCGCCATCTTCGCCGATGGCTTTGAACCGCATGTCCGGCCGGGCCAGGCCGACAGCCGCTTGCCCGATGACCTCAGGAAGCGCCGCGCCATCCTGGACAGCGGGCGTTATGGCGTATGGAACATCACCTGGAACGATCTGAATCCTCAACCGCAGATGCCGGTCGGCCTGCTTCAGCCGCATATCGTCACCAGAATCCTGCCTGCTCGACTCACTGCAGCGCGGCAACAGGGTGTCCAATATCCGGATATACCGCTCGCGACCGCTGATGGCTTCAGCCAGATGAAAGCCTATTTATTGTCGCCGGGTCGTTCCGGCTGGACCCGGTTAGCCGATGAGTGCCTGATGCTGCCCCTGCAATTGTTGGCAGGCAGCGGTGCGGCCTGCGAGGAAGCCGGGCTGGCCGTCATGATGGACCAGTGGCGGAACCACGCCGGAGTCGCCATGCCGTTGATGAGTCCGGAAGGTCAGTGGGTCGTATCGGAGAGATTGGCCGCCGATCATGATGATCTACTGGTGTTGGCGTCAGTACCGGATGCGATTAATGGCGTTACCGACCGAATTCAGGTCTGGTTGCGACTGATTGACTCTACCCAAGAACGCGAGAAGCCGGGATTTTCCGATCGCTGGCGTCGTTTCCTGGCGCTGGCTAACCTGTTCCAGTTCTGCCGGCAGTTCAGGGCATTCGTTGCCACCGAGGTAGCGGAAGGAACGGCTCCGGATGTGGGGTTTGCGCGTGAGGTGGCGCTGGATCAGCACTGGCGGGATGTCCAGCAAGCGGTGGTTGCCGCGCTGCAGCCGGTGGTAGCGCAAATAGCCACAGCGAGAATCGCGCTGCCTGAAGTCGAAGTCTATTTGTCGGACGCCAGTGACTGCTTTGCCGAGCTAGCCTGGCATAAAGCTCCAACCACCCCAGCAGGGAAGAATTGGGGTAGGGGAGATACGCCACTTCGGGCGAATATTGCCATCCTGGTCGGCGACCAGGCCGCTTTTGCATCGGAATGGCAAGGGGCGGGCTGGCGCGTCGTCACCCTGGCCGATATTGAAGTCAGAGGAACGGCATGGCTCATCGCCATGCTGCCGACAGGAGATTGAAAGCATGGCAAAACTGATGTTATCCCGGGATGTGCTCAAGGATTTTGGCCGGTTGCCCATCAGGGTCCAGAAAAAGCTGTTCGAGTTCTTCCGCAAGTTTGAGGAGGACAGCACCCAGGCGTCTATTCATTTGGAACCGGTCACAGAAGCCGTTGATCCCAAGGTGCGCAGCGCCCGGATCGGCGACGACTACCGGGCGATCGTCATCGCGCCGGAACAGGGTGACAACTTTCTACTCATGTACGTCGATCATCACGACGAGGCCTACCGCTGGTGCAGGCACAAACGCTTTGAGGCCCATCAAGCCCTGGGCGTTCTGCAAGTCTTCGATGTGTACGAAACCCAGACCGCTATGGACGCCCAAGCGCAGAAACAAGGAATTCCAACCGATCATTACCCGTTGGATGCGCTGAGCGACGAAGAACTGTTCCAGGCGGGAACGCCACGCGCCTTGATTCCAGCGGTGCGCGCGATTAGAACGGATGCGGCCTTCCAGCAATTTGCTGATTATCTACCGAAAGAAGCCGTCCAAGTGCTTTACGGCGTGGTTTGCGGCCTCTCGCTCAATGCGGCGATCGCTGAAATGCTCGGTGAAATCGACAGGAAGACGCCGGCCCCCGCTAGTCCAGGTGATTTCAGTCATCTGGACCAAGTGATGAATATGGACCTGGTGGTGATCGATGGCGAAGAACATCTCAAATCCATTCTCTCCCAGGACCTTGAGGAATGGCGCATCTTCCTGCATCCCTATCAGCGCAAGCTGGTCGAATGGCAGACGCAAGGTCCGATCAAGATCAACGGCGCGGCGGGCACGGGAAAAACCGTGGCTCTGATGCATCGGGCGGTTCATCTCGCCAGGCAGTTGAGTACCCTGAAGGAGCGGGTGCTGGTCACGACGTACACGACGAACCTGTCGGTCACCCTGGAACAACTGTTCCGGAAACTGGCCCTCGATGCGGCCCGGAAGATTGAAGTGACCAATTTGCACCAACTCGCCCGTACCATCTGTCTGCGCGGCGGCTGGCAGGGCAAGGTGCTTGAAGACGACGAACGGGAGGATCTGTGGCGCACCGTTCTGGCGGGTAGTCTGCCTGCCGGATTTGACCGGGACTTTATTCGCGATGAGTATGAGTTCGTCGTCGATAAAATGGGCATCGACAGCGAAGAGGGTTATCTGACGGCAGTGCGATCCGGGCGACCCCGGCTGGATCGGAAACAGCGACGGACGCTCTGGCCGGTGTTCCTGGAGTTCAACCGTCTGCTGCACAAACGCAACCTGCTGACCTTCGAAGGACTGATCCATCAGGCGCGCCTGGTGGTGGAGCGGGGCGGCTTTACTGTCTATCGCCATGTGCTGGTTGATGAACTCCAGGACTTCGGCCTCGAAGCGCTCCGGCTGATTGCCGCGTTGTCGCCACTGAGCGGGGAACAGTCCGATCCACTGTGCCTGGTCGGCGATGGTCATCAGCGGATTTACCCTGGCGCTCCCGTGGCTTTAAGCCGCGCCGGGATCGAGGTTCGCGGCCGCTCCCGCCGATTGAAGATCAATTACCGAACCAGTGAGCAGATTCGGCGCTGGGCGCATGGCTTGCTGGCAGGCGTATCGGTGGATGATCTGGATGGCGGTAGCGCCGATACCACGGGTGATCGTTCGGTATTCCGTGGACCTGCACCTCAGGTTCAGTCATCCCCTGACCGGGACATCCTGGCTCAATACGCCATCGCATGGATCCAGCGCTTGATCAGTCAAGGCCAACTCGGTAGTCACGAAATCTGCGTCACTCCCAATGCCGGATTCATTCGAACCGCGTTCGAATCGGCAGACATTAGGACTTTAGAACTGAAACCCCGGCAGGCTGATCCAGGGCAGTCGGAACCTGGCGTGCGTTTCGGCTCCATGCAGCGTATTAAAGGACTGGAGTTTCGCGCGGTGCTGATGGTGCTTGATCAGACTCAGGAAGATGCCAACGACGTCCGTCATCGATTTGAACGATATGTTGCGGCGACCCGAGCACGGGAGAATTTGCTCGTGCTGGTTTGGGATAGCGAGACCAAGTAATCCATTAGTAGTTACCATGCCTGCCGGGGGCCGTTAGACCCTCGTCGGTGCCGGGTACGGCAATGTTCACTCGCGCCGCTTCCTGGACATCCTCAACCACTTTCAGGAAGCGTTTGCTTACCAACTCCACGCCAGCGGCGACATCCAGCACTACCGGCGCTTCCTGGATCACGCCCTTTTCGGCGATGCCGTTGAACATCTGTGCACCGTGCGGGCGATCCTGACCTTGCTGGCCAAAGGGCTGAATGACGACCCGAGCGCCGTGAGTGACCCGCAGGCGCTCCGGCGGCTCAACGAGCAGGTCGCGGTGTTAACCGGTCATCGGGACGCGCCGGTTCGTTGAAAATCTACCTCCCACCCCGCTATCGACCCATTGGCTCTGGGACGATCTTCCCCACTTTCCAGCATCATCAGGTACACCCTCATGTGGTCAGCCCTTTTAAGGTCCTTGAAAAACTATTGTATAATAAGGAAATTTTTTTAACCATCTTGAGGTGTTCCCATGCTTAGCGAAGTCTTCGAGCGGTTTATCCAGAACAGACCTGTCGCAGTGATGGTTCGAGTATTGCTGGAAAATTTTTTAAACGCCGACAAACTGGATCGTTGGTTTGACACCGTTCGCAAAACTCAGTATACCAAAGACATCTTGTTTTCATCGATTGTGGGTCTCATGCTCAATGTGGTCTGTAATATCCGTCCGAGTGTTCATTCGGCTTATCGTGACTCCACTATTCAGGCTTCCGTGGTGGCCCTGTATGGCAAGTT
>JFJP01021695.1_pt1 | contig 14395 bp, 13 predicted proteins | sample 431651 | NCBI WGS metagenome assembly JFJP01 (sample SAMN02602958, study PRJNA72255) | Microbial mat metagenome, whole genome shotgun sequencing project. | biome: fresh water; feature: sink hole; material: water; isolation source: purple microbial (photo- and chemosynthetic) mats found in... | reverse complement strand
TGGCTATTGCTGTGTAATGTATCACAGAACATGAAAACAGGAGAAATCGTCAGAGTTCCGATACAGGTTAGTGAAATACATCAAATTATAACATTTAAGGTGGTGTGTCGGTATTTCCGATCATCACCAACCGCCCCGTTATGGGGAGAGAGTTGGTAGCATGGCTATATGTAAAAAATGCGAAAAGAAATTCCACGCCTGTAGCTCATGTGGGATGTCAAATGACTGGGAATACCATTATTGTAGTGAATCATGTTGGACAAATAGCGAAGAATATCTTACCGATGTAAGTAATGTTAATATGTTATTATCACTATTGTCAGAAAACGAACAAATTAAGAGTATGTTAATCAATGTACTTGCGTCTGAAAACGCAACTTTCATTTTGGATAATCAATTATAACGGTGAGGTGCGGGGCGTATTCGTCACCGCAACCGCCGTGGTTATGTAGAAAGGTAGCCATGAAATTCTTAATTGATACTCAGTCAGAGAAAGTGAAATCGTTCGTTGAGAAATATCCAAAGTATTTTCTCGGTCAACTGCTTACACCACTGACTAAATACAAGAATTGGGATGCAGGGAAGTTTGCGGTTGACAATGGTGCTTTTACTCGATTTGATGAAAAATCATTTAAAAGTTTGCTTGAACGAAACACGGACAAAATGAGCGAGTGCCTTTTTGTCGTATGTCCAGATGTTGTTGGAAGTGCAATCAGAACTTTGGAGCTTTGGAACTATCGCAGAAAATGGATTCGTCACAACCTTCCCGTAGCCTTCGTAGCACAAGATGGACAAGAGAGCTACAATATACCGTGGGATCAGCTTGATTGTCTGTTTCTCGGCGGTGGTGATCCTTGGAAAGATTCCGACCAAGCTGTTGCAATAGTCAAAACTGCAAAGACTTTGGGTAAATGGGTACACATCGGCAGAGTGAACACTGCTGAAAGGTTCAAAAAGTTTGACAAGCTCGGTGCGGATACCTGCGACGGAAGTGGGATAGCTCGATTTTCGGAAGCAATGCTTGGAAAACTAATTACAATTATAACGGGGGTGTCGTGAGTCGCCCTGAGTACAGTGCGATCTCACGCACACCCTGTTATATAATCTAACACAAATTAAAAACCTGTCAACGACGATACAGTTGTTTTTTTGTAGAGACGCGATGTTCGCGTCTCTCTTTTTTACGCCATGCGTCTTCTTGCTTCTTGCTTGTGGCTTTCGGCTTGTGGCTTCCGTATTTCGTTTTGTCGTTTTGTCGCTTAATCGTTTTGTCGCGTATTATATATTAGAATTGCTTTCTTTCTATTTTACTTAACGTGCAGGAGTACTGATGAATTTCTCAACCTCCCTAGCCGCCGCAACCGGAAACACCATCGACAACGTGGTTATCACTCCGGAACCGGCTCTACTGACACGGAAAATTGCCATTTTCGGGGCCTGTGCTTCTGCAAAATTAGGCGTTTCCGTTACTGCTCTCACCCCGATTCGCGTATTCTCTGCCGAACAGGTCGGACAGATCGCCGGAACGGGAACACAGGCACACCGTCTCGCCATCAACGCCTACAAAGGACACGGCGGTTCGGTGGAAACGTGGCTCGTTCCTCTCGCTGAAGGTGGCTCCGATGTTGCCGCTAGTAGTACGATAGTCGTAACCGCATCAAGCGCAAAATCGGGAACAATCGCGCTCTACATCAACAACGACAAAGTTGCGGTTACTATCGACACGGGCAAAAACGCCACAGAAATCGCGGCATCCGTGGCATCGGCAATCAATGCAGATGCGACCATGCCTATTTCCGCATCGGCGGCAACCGGAACCGTTACCGTCACGGCAAAAACAAAGGGAACATGGGGGAATGACATCTCTCTTGCGGTCAATCTTGCCGGTGAAACACTGCCAGAAGGTGTCTCGCTTGCGATCACACAACCTTCAAGTGGCTCCGATGCTCCGGTAATTAACCTTGCAAACATCGAAACTGCTCTCGGTTCCGGTGACAACCGCAACGAAAAGTGGTTCACCGCTCTTATCCATGGGAACAACAAGGCGAACAGCGCTACCCTTGATGCCTTTGCGGACTACGTGGGGCGCGACGATGAAGACACCGGCTGTTATTCCGCGCTCAACGGAAGATTCCCGCGCGTACTCGTCGGTTCTGCGGACAACGATCTCAATGCCGAAATCGCCATTTCAGACACGCGCAAAAACGACCGTGCCAACGGTATCCTCGTAGTGCCAAACACCCTTTCGCATCCCGCTGAACTGGCCGCGCTTGCCATGGCAATCATGGAACAGAAAAACAGTGTGCTCGCCACAAACGGCTATTTCGATACCCCTCTTCCCGGCGTAATGCCCGGTTCAACGCGATGGAGTGACACCTACACATCCCGCGATACAGCGGTGAAAACGGGTGTCGCGCCAACTATGGTAAAATCGGGATCGACCGTATTGCAAAACGTGATCACCTTCTACCGTCCTGACACTGTACCGGTGGCAAACAACGGCTATCGTTCCATGCGCAACATCTCCGTGTTACAGAATATCTCTTCCTACGTGCGCTCTGTGTGGGACTCTGAAACGTGGAAAGATATCATTATCGTGAAAAACGCCAACGAAGTGTACAGCCGCGAAGCGAAACGCAAGGCGAAAGACATTCAGGCGGTGAAAAATCAGATTCTCGCTATGGGTTCTGAAATGCTCCGCGCCGGATGGATCTACTCTATCGACTCTATTGTTGAAGGCTTGAAAGATCCGAACGCTGTTACCGTGCTTCCTGGTGGCAAAGGGTTTAAATGCGTCATGCCGGTGATTCTCTCTGGCGAAGGTGGCATTACTGATATGACAACAAAATTTGACATTAACTTTGGGAGAAACTAATGGCAGGAGCAGGCTCTATTATTGATCTGAAAATCAACGGTGAATCCTATCCGGTCACCGCTGATTCCGGCTTTGAAAAAGGCGCACCGGCAGAAACAACCGCCACTGCTACCAGTGGCGAAACGCTGTTTTCTACCGAAAACAAGGTGCAGATGGTTGAAGATGTCAAGATTGCTGATCCCGATGGTTCAGCGTCTGAAACACTTCAGACCCTCGTGGGAAAAAGCGTGTCGATCAGTTTCACTATTGCCAGTGGAACTACATTCACCACGCCTAACGGAACGCTCAACCTGAAATCTACCAAGTTCAAAGATGGTATCACCGAACTTGACTTGATCCCAGGCGGTCGCGTGTGGTTGCGCGGATAATGGTTTTTGTCACACGCGGGTTGTTCCACGTGTGACATTTTCCCGTTTTGTCGTTTTCCTTCGACAGGCTCAGGCACCGGTCGGTTAGCTTGTCGAACCGCGCTTTTCGTTTTGTCGCTTAATCGTTTTGTCGTTTTATTAAAAAGAGGTTACTATGTCCCTGTTCGCTCTGAAAAAAGAAACCAATCACAATATTCGCCCTGTTGATCGCAACGCTGCGGTAGAACAACTGATGATTTTCCTCAACTACTACCACATCGACCTAATGGAAATTTCTGAAAGAATCGCCAAGAAAAAGGGCGAATCCGTGGCAAAAGAAATTTCAGAACTTGCCGATGCTGATCAGTTCGGGCTGACGCTTTGCGCGTCCATCGAAAAAGGGTGGCTCTCTATTTCCGAAGAAAACGGGGCACCGTTGCTTACGCAACACCTCTACAACAGCATTGGCGATATCACCTGTATAACCTACGGGCCGGTCAACGGGAAAATCCGGCGCATTCTTGCCGGGGGGCTTCCCGAACGGCGCGGATACGACATTGCTGCGGAATGTTGTATGCAGACCAAAGCGGTACTGGATAAATTGCAGTCTGTTGATGGTCAGAACTTTGAAATCGTGGCGAACAATTTTTTTCAACTGGTGTAATCCGATATCAGTATCAGGATTACTCGATTTGTCAAAATGTGACGAAATGGACTGCGGAAATGTTTGCCCACGGTGTACAACCGTCAGAAATCAACAAACTGACCTACGCCGAATTGCGTTCCTTTTCCGAAGTTTACAATTACATCAATCGCCCACCGGATTAAACGATTAAGCGATTAAACGATTAATCGTTTTTCCTTTCGTCTTGTGGCTTTCGTCTTGTGGCTTATGTATTTCGTTTTGTCGTTTGCCTTCGACAGGCTCAGGCACCAATTGTTGGCCGGTGAGCTTGTCGAACCGAGTTTAACCGTATTGTCGTTTTTTCGTTTAATCGTTTTGTCGCGTTAGGAGCCTCCCATGTCCACCTATGCCGTCTCCTTAAAAATGTCTATGCTCGATGGTGTCACGCCATCGTATCGCAACATGACCTCTGCGGCCAATCTCTTTGCCAAAGCGCAACGTTCCGCCGTGAACGGCTTCAACAGCGTGATGAACATCGGAAAAGGCGTATTCGTGGGAAACACCATTTCTCAGGGATTCGGTGCGGCGAGAAATGCGATTGCTGAAGCGGGCTATCAGTGGGTGCAGTTCGACAAGGAAACGCGCACCGCTGCGTCTCGATGGGATTCAGTGCTCGATGGCACCACTTCCTACAACAAAGCCCTCGCAGAAACAAAAGACACCACCATTGCCGTATCACAGGCGACAAAATTCACTGCTGCCGAAGTTGCCATGGCTATGAATAACATGGCAGCCAGTGGCTATTCGCTCCAACAGGCAAACCGCGAAACCATGCTCTCCATCGGAAAATTTGCCACCATCGCCGACACGGATATGTCCACCGCCACCGCATCCCTCACCGGATCAATGGCCGCGTGGAAAGTTCCGTTTAGCGAAGCGCAAAATCACGCGGCGGAAATGGCCGTTGCCGCCAACGCATCCCGCATGTCAATCATGGACCTCTCCGAAGCTACCAAAGTGGCAGGATCGGCGTACTCGGCGGCGGGACTGAAAAGTCGGGGATTTTATGCTATGCTCATGGCCATGTCAAAAGTGGGGATTGTTGGGGCTGAAGCGGGAACACGGGCGCGTGGAACCCTTACTGCACTCTATCGTCCGCAGACAATCAAAGAACTGTCAGGAAACAAAGTATCTATCATGGATAGTGCTAAAAATCTCCGCGATCCCTTGGAAATCATCAAAGACCTGCGCGGGGAACTGCTCAAGTTAGGCACAGCAGAGCAGGGTATTAAACTGAAAAAGATGTTCGAACAGTACGAACTCTCAAGCGTGGCGCAACTCCTGCAAACCTCTGATATCGAATGGAACCAAATTTACGGGTCGTTCTCCAATGCCACGCAAAAGATGGAAACACAGTTCGGGCAGGTCAACGCGGCAATAACTAATAAATGGCAACTCCTCAAATCGGCATTCATGGCGAAATTCATTGTCGGGGCTGAAGCGGGATCATCTCCACTGGCAACGCTGATCGACCAACTCACCGTAAAAGTGTCCGCGTTCGACACGGGAACCATGGTGAAATTCATTCAAACGCAACTTCCGACCTACATAGACTCAGCGGTGAACTCCTTTAAAACAATCGGGATCGTGCTATCCGAACTCTCACCAATGGTGCAGGACATCTACAACGCCTTTCGTCCGCTGTTGCCAATTCTCCCCATGCTCGTAGAATTGGGACTTAAACTGTGGATCGTGCAAAAAGGGTTTGCAATCGGTTCTGCTGTCGCTTCAGGATGGTCTGCACTTATCCCCGTGTTCAGCACTATTGGAACGTGGCTCAGTGCAAATGGTGCATTGCTTTTGTGGAACGCTGAAATTCTCGGAGGTGGCGCACTGATGGCCGTCATAGGATGGGGTGCTGTGTTTGTCGCCGTGGTGGCATTGGTAATTCATTGGGTCAGTACATTTATTGATCACTGGCAAAAAATAACCTACATGTTTGAAAAGCGCGGTGTTGTCGATGGATTCAAGGCAATGTACGTGGCGGCGTTGGATTTTGCCGTGTGGCCCCTCGATCTGATCATCAAAGGGCTCAACATGATCGGCATACTCTCCGACCGAAACTACGAAAAGTGGTCAACCTTCCGCGCATCGTGGAACGATGTACCCGCATCGACCATCAACCCGCAACTGATCAACCAAACGGGAAATTTCGTGCCACAGTTCGGAACCAATGCGCCCGTGACTCAGCCGTACTCACTCACAACGGGAACACCGGCGCAACCGCAACAACCGATGATATACCGCGCTCCGGCGATCACCCCGCCCGCAAGCGCACAGTCTCGCACAAAACTGGAAATCACCTACAAAGGCGATGCGGCCAAAAACATCGACATTACCGCCGTGCCGATCTCCGGCCCCAAACCGGAATTTTCCATGCTCGGCGCAAACTGATCTGTCTTTGATATAATTTGTACAGACGCGATGTTCGCGTCTCCGATTTGATTTGATGTTGTATTTCGTTTTGTCGTTTGCCTTCGACAGGCTCAGGCACCGGTCGGTGAGCTCGTCGAACCGTATCCCGTTTTGTCGTTTGCCTTCGACAGGCTCATGCAACAATTTCCGGTCAATGTGTCGGTCGGTGAGCTCGTCGAACCGCCTTCAACTGGTCGGTGAGCTCGTCGAACCGCTTTCAACTGGTCGGTGAGCTTGTCGAACCGCCTTTAACCTTTTGCCTTTAAGCTTGTGGCTTGTGGCTTTCCCAAGGAGTTCCTCATGCTTTCAAAAATAGACCTCATATCCCCCTCTAAAAAAGAGTTCTCCGGCAAATGGATCGGGAACCCCTTCACCGTCACCAAAAAGATTGGAATTTTCGAATACCCCGGAGTCAACGGCGCAAAAACACAAGACCTCGGAATAGCCAGTTCCCAAACGGAAATTGAATTCTACTTCGATGGCACCGACCATCTCAAGCGAGCTATCGACCTGCAAAACGCCCTCGAAGAAAAAGGGCCGTGGAACGTGTGGCACCCCACGCGAGGCATTCTTTTTCTGCAACCTACCGCGTTCACTGTCGAAGACAATCCCGTCACCAACAGCTCTTCTACAAAAATTACTACCTCGTGGATCAAATATACGCCGAACTTTACCGCCATAGAAACGTCAGAAACGATCTTTGCAATCACCCGCAAGGCGCAGGAAACCACAAAGGCGATCCGGCAACCCATTCCAGAAACCACGGAAAACAAAAAAACGTCTTGGGCGAAACGGTTTGCATCGCGTGTTGACTCCACTGTTGCCGTAATTGACAAAACCTACGCGCAGTTTTGGGCCATCAACGGGAACATCCGCAATCAAATCGGGAAATATCTCACCATGATCGACCGTCTCACCACACAGCCGATCATTGCAGCGCGGACAACGATTGATCTCTTGCACACGATCATTGCCATTCCCGCCACCATCGACACCACCGTAAAATCAAAAGTGGCACTCTACGAAAAACTGACCGACGCTATGGCAAACGACATTCAGACAATCGTTGATTCAAACACTGCCGAACAGCCCGATGCAACCGTGTACGAAATGGCTGCGGTGGCAGTTGTCGCGTCCTGCTGTTCTGCCATTACCACCGGAGAACCGCCACGCTCCCGCGATGAATCGTTCTACATCATTCAACAGATCGTTGGAATGTACTATAAAATACTCTCCATGCTCGACACGCTCAAAATGGCAGTCTCCGACATTCCACCGGAAAACGCCTATTTCCCGCTGATCGTCGGCTATGACCAACTCTGTGATCTCATTGGTCAGACTATTAACTACATCGGCTCCGAAGCCTATTCCCCTACCATCAAAAAGCGGGTTATAATTGGATCGGAAACACCCACACTGCTCTTTGCCTTGACATCATACCCAGATCTCCCCGCAGAATCGTGTCTTGACTATCTGATACAGACAAATAATCTTTCCGGCTCAAAACTGATAACATTGCAACCGGGCGATCCAATTGACATTTTCATACGCCAGTCCTGACCGCATTGTATTTTTGTTTTTGTTATTTGCCTTTTAGCTTGTAGCTTTTGGCTTGTTGCTTTCGTTTTATCGTTTGCCTTCGACAGGCTCAGACACCGGTCGGTGAGCTCGTCGAACCGTATCCCGTCTTGTCGTTTGCCTTCGACAGGCTCAGACACCGGTCGGTGAGCTTGTCGAACCGCGCTTTTCGTTTTGTCGTTTAATCGTTTTGTCGTTTAATCGTGTTAGGAGTCTCCCGTGGATATCGCAGAAATAACAGATGTGCGCATCGGCATTGGATACCGCCATGGAAAACAGGCGGTGCTGATCGACTGCATTATTGAAGACCCCGAAGATATCCAGACGGCAGAATACATATTTCCTGCGGGAATAACCGCAATACCTTCCGTGGGTGATCAAGTGATCATCTGCGAAATCTCGCCTGAATTTCTCGTTGCCACTGCCACAAACAGCGGTATCACCATGGTTCAGGAACAGGGAGAACTTGCGCTCTACTCTATCGACTCGGGAACGATCAAAGCAACAATCAAACTGCTCACCGATGGCACCATATCACTCAACAACGGCGATTCGTCCGCAACAAAATTTGAATCCCTTAAAGATGGTTTTGACCAACTCACCGCCGATTTTAATGATTTCGTAGACACATACAACCTGCATACGCATGTTGTTGCCAGTGGCACCGCTGCAAAAGTCGTTGCACCGTTTATTGCAGACAAAACAGATGCAGATATTGATTCCGCAAAATCAGAAAGTATACGGGTTTGATATGGCACTGAGTATTAATTCTCCCGCTGACATTACGGTCACGGAGGAGCAAGCGGTAAATGTTGGGTGGGTGGCGAGTGGGGGTGGTGTGTCACCTGTTTCGTTTGTGAATAAGCCAACTGGTAGCACTAGCTTCGAAATAATACCATCAATCACAAGCTATAACGGTGTAGTTTCTGTTGGGTGCGGTAATAGTAAGGGTGCAGATGCAAAAGTTCTTGTTTCCTCCGATGGTGGTGACAACTGGACAACATTGATTAATTCTCCGGCTGATCTGAGTTCTTGCTACACTAATGAGTACGATCACAACGGTGTTTTGTGGTCGTTTCTTAGTGATGATACAGCAACAGAAACTACAGGGAAAATACGAATATACCGCAACGGCATTTTGTACAGCACTACTGATATCCCCGCAACTGATGCTTGGGCGTTTTGCTGTTTTCCTAACGGAAATTACTCTCTAGGGGTAGCAGGTAATGCAGTCGGAAGCATTACAAGATTTTACAAGTTCACAGATGGTACACAGCCCGTTCAAGTATTGCAACAGGCATCATCTAAAGGCAGACCATGCAACATCGTAAAAATAAACGACACCACAGCTATATCAGCCGACCTTGGAGGTTTTGTCTATAAAACGACTGACAGCGGGGATAGTTGGAATAAAATAGCTGAACTTGGGACAAATGCAAGTGTTACAGTGTTGGCTATTTTACCGAGTGGGGGAATTGTTGCATCAATATTTGGTCAATCCACTTGGAAAATATCGGAAGATGGTGGTGTAACGTGGTCAACGTGGGTAAATAAGCCAACAAAATACGCGTATAGTCGAATTAATAATCGTAACGGATTGCTAATTTTCGGATCAATTACGGATAGGAGCGTGTGTCTTCTCAGAAATAATGTTTGGGAATACTATCTAATCCCTGACGCGATTATTGACCGTGTGTATCAAGCCGATATTATAAACGGTGATATGTACGCAGTAACAGGCAATGCAACGGGTGATGGTAGAGTTTACAAGTCGCCTTTATTGCCTGTTTACTCTGCCACCACGACCAAAAACGGCTCACCCTACAGCACAGCCATGAACACGACAGGATTATTCCCGCTCAACATTCCCACGGCGCAAGTGAGCGATTCAGGAACGTATGCGATCACCGTGACCAATGGGGGGAGTAGTGTTAGCGATTCGGTAGGAGTCACCGTCGAAGCCATGGAACTATGGAGTACTACCCCCGATCAAGACATAACAATCACTGAAAACAGTTCAGTTTATTTTAAATGCGGGGTTACATCTTCCCCCGGATCACCACCGATCACCTTCACGCTCTACCGCGACAATACGCCACTCTACACCTCCACCATTCCATCGGTGCCGTTCAGCCCAACCTATTGCGATGTTGTCGTGCCGAACTACACCGTTGATCTCTCGGGACTCGATCACTATTGGGTTATCGAACAGAACGGATATTCTATCCAATCAGCACCAATAACGGTCACTGTTTTGGCCTTAGAACAAACGCCCTATGTTCCCTATGTCATTCCCGAAGGTGACCCGAAATTGGTATTTGATCCCGATGGCGTTGATCTGATCTTTGCCAATGGCTTGCCGGAAATGGACAACGCGTTTGAAAACATTGTGAATATTCAATACGGCACCGACAGCGACACACCGTTAAATCGGTTTGTTGCCAACGATGAAGAACGCATTGGCTCTGATCTCTCAAAAGAATTGGCAAAGAGCATTACCCGGGATCAGATGGAAATCGTAGAACGAACCGCAGAACAATCGCTCGCGTCCCTTGTTGCATCGGGCCTTTTTAAGTCGGTCAAAGCGCGAATGAACTATATTTCCACCGAAGGGTACCGGCTTGAACTGACCATCGAACCGCCCACAGGAGAAACAAAGATTCTCTCCTTCGTGCGCTACGGAGAAAACTGGCTCACCCGCCAACTCTTGCCGTGAGCGGACCGGATTTTGTTTTTGTTATTTGCCTTGTAGCTTGTAGCTTGTGGCTTGTGGCTTTCGTTTTGTCGTTTAATCGTTTTGTCGTTTAATCGCTTTATCGTTTTGACTTTTTCGTTTTGTCGTTTAATCGCTTAATCGTTTTGTCGTTTTAGGAGTCCCCATGACCAAGACCTATGCAAACGTAATACAGGATCGCTCGAAAGTAGAAGCGGACATCCGCAACACCGCCGGTGCAAACTCTATCATCAAAGGGCAATATTGGGTTTCAGAAGATACCAATAAACTGCTCTACCGCAACCAGGGGGGAACGGTAGTAGATGTTGTCGCCGGTTTCACCCCACACAACCACGATGATCTCTACTACCGAAAAACGGCCATCGACACCATGTTTTCGGACAATTCAACAGCTGACCGCGCACGAGCTAACCATACTGGAACGCAACTTTCGAGCACTATTAGCGATTTCCAGTCAGCAGTGACAAATAATGCTTCAGTGGTAGCTAACACAGCTAAGGTCACAAACGCCACACATACCGGTGACGTTACAGGTTCAACGACTCTTACAATTGCAAACGATGTAGTTACCAATGCCAAACTGGATAACATGGCAACTGCAACTATCAAAGGACGTAATACCGCCGGAACGGGTGATCCTGAAGACCTGTCTATTGCAACTGTAAAAACGATGCTCGGTATTGCTAATTCCGTTGGCTCAGAAAACGCGATCCAAGGGGCAGGGGCTACTGCGGGAACTTTTAAGGATAGTGGATTTACTACCCCGGCAAGCGGTATTCTTCAAAGATCAGATTCGCAGGCATTTTTGCGCCTTGAAGAAACAAAGGTCGGCATAGGGTTTGACAATGGCGATGACAGGATATATGCAAATACGGTTGAATCTAAATTGGTTGCTCCTGACCTTGTGAATGAGTTTAGGGTGAGCAATACACTCGCAGAGTCAACCGTACCAATAGGACACCCACCTGCAACCGCGCTCAATCAATCTGTCGTTCTCTCGCAAATTGAAAATGTAGAGGCATACGGCGTTCATGCGGCTATCAAACCGGTAGGATCGCCGTTCACAAAAAACACGCGAACCTTCAACATTCCCGCCGGATGGATTTTTCACACAGCGTTCGAGGAGTACACGGCTCCACAACTATCCGTGGTCGTTCCTGCCGTGGCGGGTGACTATATCATTTTTCTCAACGTGGCAACTAAGCAACTCAATGCGAGTATCACCTTCCCGCTTTGGGGTGTGGGCATTCCAGTGGCTCGATTGGCCTATTCTCAGGTTGCAAACGATGAAATCACTATGGGGTGGGAAAATCACGGGGTGCGCACAGAGTACGACTCAATGATTACAGAGGCACATCACAAATGTGTCGGAATGCTCGCTGAACTTTCTGCAACTCCACAGATCATTGATGGTGGCCAAGGAACTGCGGTTATAGGTATAACGGGCGGGGGGTTGTGGGACGAAGACAAGTACAGCGTAGTAGGTAGCAAGCCCGCTGATGGTACTGCGGTTTGGGCAAAATTTTACTACTATGGCCTAGCATCGACAAACGTCGACAAATTGGAGCGATTCCCGCTCGATTTCACAACAGCAACTACCACACAACTCAGAAAAATATTTGCAACAGATACCGATCTTGGAGTTGGTTCAACAGGTCGGGCTTGTTTCAACAACTACCCCGGAGGGAGTTTTGTTCCTCAGCCTATCGGGGCAAACTCTGTTATGTTGATGCACGTTTTTGCCAATGATGGAATTTTGGACACTTCTGCGCTCGTTATGGGGCAAAAAGAGTATGCAGGAGCCAATCTCAACCAGTCTATTCAGCTTGCGAGAACCGGAGCATCTTCAGAGATTAGAAATATTCGCATGAGTGAGGGTTCTGCTCGTGACGCGCTTTACGTTGGATCAGTAATTATCAACGCAAGCGGCCAAAAACAGTGGGTCGATGATGCTCAAACTACCACGGTGATTCAGCCCTCGGCCAGTGGTACAAGTTCGGGTGGTTCAACACCTACGACATTGCAGGGGGCTTATAACGCAAGCACTCCATCGCGCACAACAACCGATGCAGTGCGGGGGGCAGTCAGAATTCGCCGTGGAAGCGGTGCTGACACTGACAATGTTCAAGAGTATGAAAATGGTGCGGGATCAGTTGTTGCGGGGGTTCGTGGGAATGGTACGATATTCGGCTCTAACGCACTTGCGGCGACTGATTTCGTTAATCGACAAACGGGTGACGCGAGATATGCAAGTTTGAACGGAGCTACGTTTACCGGGGCCGTATCATTCACTAATGATTTATATTTCGCAGACACACCCACAGGTGGTATACAGTTTGGAAATGGACTTACAGGAGGATTGTCGCGGTGGTGGCTACAGCAGGGGGACACGTCCGGCAATCTGACATACTGGTATTTCAATGGATCATCATGGGGTAACAACACCAGCATTCTAATCAATGGCACTTTGGTTTCCCAAGCCACTCCAGCACAGATCGAAGCGGTTGCGGGTAGTAAAGGATTAACCACCGTAGAATCAGTGAAAGCTCTCATTGGGAGACAGTTCACGCAGACATACGTTTTCAACCGAATTGTTTTTCAAATGTCAGGAGGGAATGTTGATATCCCAAAAGCACACGTCCGGGAAACTGACACTACGCAGACATACGCACTTCGATCAGGAGCAAAAGCACCCGTACCCTGCAAGATTACAGGATTCAATTGCACGTTTCTAACTCAAGCGGGGGACGCAAACGTATTTTACAAGATCAATGAGGGGGCGTGGGTACTTATCGGTACAGTTACATCGGCAACGGGGCAACTAACGGTACTCTATGGTACCCCTATTCAGATCGCCTCAAATGATTACGTCCGTATAAGTTTCACGGGGCCAAATGGCGAATATACAGGAATTTCTGTCGATGCGTTCGTGCGCGAAGCAACACTATAAGGAGCTACTATGAGAAAAGATTCAAAAGGCGACACCCTACTTCCGGTGGGATTCGCAGTAACGGTAGAACAACCATCTGATTTCCAGAACGGGAAGCGGGACTATACTGTGAGTGCGCTTTCAATAGCAATCGACTCACGCGATGGTTCGCGCTACACACCGCAGAACGACATCAATGCAATTTTGTGGAAAGATATGATCCGGTTCGGCATGATTACGCAAGCTGAGTTCGACGTTACCGTGGCTCTGTTTGCAAAAATGTATGACGCTATTGCTGAAGAGAGCAGAGAGGAAGTAGATCAAGCGAAAGTTGCGGAACATACCGCGCTTGCTGAGAAATACGAACGCGAATTACAGGAGATTAACAATGCCTAAATTCGGAAAAGTCTCACAAGAGCGTCTTGCAACGTGTGATCACCGTTTGCAGAAACTCATGGAACGTGTGGTAGAAAAGCTTGACATCGTGATCGTGTGTGGTCATCGTGGTAGAGCGGAACAAGACGAAGCGGTACGGATAGGGGCTAGCAAATTGCAATTCCCGAACTCTAAGCACAACGTACTACCGTCTAAAGCGGTTGACATTGCTTTTTGGGATGGCTCTAAAATCGTGTGGGACGCAAAACAGGCGAGCTATGTTGCGGGATACATTCAAGCAATCGCGGACGAAATGGGAATCGCTATTCGTCTCGGTGCTGATTGGGATAAAGACCGCAATATCACCGATGAAAAATTTATCGACCTGCCACACGTTGAGCTAGTATGATAATCGCAATATTAATTACTTGGGCGGTCGGGATGATCGCCTATTACA
>JFJP01034086.1_pt1 | contig 14397 bp, 9 predicted proteins | sample 431651 | NCBI WGS metagenome assembly JFJP01 (sample SAMN02602958, study PRJNA72255) | Microbial mat metagenome, whole genome shotgun sequencing project. | biome: fresh water; feature: sink hole; material: water; isolation source: purple microbial (photo- and chemosynthetic) mats found in... | reverse complement strand
GGGATAAACCGGGGGTCGGCGCTTTCTTTGACGGTGAACTCGACGTCGAGGTAGTAGAAGAGGCTGGCGATGCGGCTGTTGGTCTGGTTGAACCCCTCGTCGGCCCCGGCGCTCAAAAAGCCCAGGCTGTTGCGGGTCACCGAGCCCTGGTTGTCGGCTGCGTCGAGGCGCACAATCTTGCCCACCTCGAAGATATGGTGGGGGTACACCGCATGACCGGAGACGGATTCCGTTTCGAGCAGATTCGGGGCCACCGAGTTGCGGACAAATTCGTAGTTCTCGGTCATGGGATTGAGGATCTGCAGCACGTCATCGCCGGCAATGGTCATCTTGTCGATGAAGTCCTTTTTTGACCCCAGGTAGTTGTAAATCATCTCCTGAAAGCCCATGCCGATCATCAGGTCGCGGACTTTGCGGCCGAACAGTTCTTCCTTGGTCAGGCGGCCGATGGTGGCATCTTGCGGCGTGACGGGTTCAAAGGTGTCGAGGCCACGTCCTATCATCACGTCTTCGACGATATCGACGGGATGGAGAAAATCGTTGCGATACGGAGGAGGAGTCACGATGACCACACCATTGTCGTAACGGCTGGCGACACCGGCCTTCTTGAGAGCGTCCTGGACTTGCTCGCCGATGAGATTCACCCCCAGCAACTTGTTGATATACCCCAGTTCTGCTTTCACCGGGGCCTGGAAGGCGTAAGGGAAGGTGACCTGCCGACCGAACGGTGTGTCATAGGGGTATTCGACGGTAACGGGCAGAATTTCAAACCCGATGTCGGCCAGGTCGCAGGCTACGATGCTGGCGGCCAGGGTGACAGCGGGCTGGTCGGTACCAGTGATCTCGATGAACAACTCGGTGTCACCCACTTCGACGGCACCTAGGTCGGCGCTGTTGATCACCGGGGGGAACGACAGGACACGGCCATCAGCCGACTGCTGCAGCGGGAACTTGCCGTGGGCCTCGGCGATGTAGCCATATTCCACGCCCTTGGGGTGCTTCTTGCAGATTTCCCGCAGGCTGAGAGTCTCTGTCATTCCCAGGGGGACGAACTTGGTGGTGTCGGGGTCGGCGGCGCGGTACTGAACGGGGAACTTCACCAACTGGGTGCGGAACACTCCCATGGCAAAGGTGCGGCGCTTGCGGCCGAAGTTGTGACACAGCTTTTCCTGGGTCTGGATCAGATCTTCCAGGGCGGCGGCGTCAACCTTGCCCTTCACGGAAAAGGCCGAACAGAACGGACGGATGTCCTTAAGGCCGGCGTCGACCACGAGCTTGCGTCCCCCGTCGTCCTGCTTCTTTGCCGGAGTGGAAAAGAAGGGGTACTGAGGGTTCCAGCCCTGGTAGTACACGCGGAGACCCCGGGCGGCACCGGCGGTACTCCATAGGTCAGGGCGGTTGGTGTCGTTGAACTCGAGCTTGAGGATATCGCCCTCGGCACCGTCGACTTCGCTTTTCAGGACGGGCAGCAGATCGACAAGCTCGGCAACAGTGTATTTCTGGTTGGCGAGGCGGTAAAAGGCGTGCTGGTTGACTTCGATTTTCGGCATGACTATTTCCTCTTCCGGAGGCGGAGGGTTTCGAGGTTGTTGGTGAACAGTTCGCGCAGGTCGCTCAGACCGAGGCTCATCAGGGCCATGCGGTCGATGCCCAGGCCCCAGGCCAAAACGGGGACGTCGATGCCCAGGCTCTTGGTGACTTCGGGCCGGAAGATGCCGGATCCACCCAGCTCAAACCATCCCAGGACAGGGTGCTTGATGTGCACCTCGATGGAGGGCTCGGTGAAGGGGAAGTACCCGGGGACGTACTTCACTTCGGTGGCGCCTGCTACCTCGACAGCAAACATTTTCAGCAAACCCAGCAGGGTCCGCAGGTTCACGTCGTTGCCGAGCACAATGCCCTCGGTTTGGTAGAAGTCAGCACCATGGGTGGCGTCGACCTGGTCGTAGCGGAAGCACCGCACCACGCCGAAATACTTGCCGGGCACCTTGGCCTTGGGCAGCTGTTTGGCCGACAAAACGGTGCCCTGGCTACGAAGGACCAGACGGCGGGTAAAGTCGCGGTCGAAGTTGTACTGCCAACCGCGGCTTCCGGTGTCACCGCCGTCGGTGTGCGCGGCAGCGACGCGGTCCAGCCAGGGCTGTTCGATGGCCTTGGCGTGGGTGGGGTTCTTGGCGTAGTACACGTCGTGGATGTCGCGGGCGGCGTGGAACTGGGGCATGAACAGGGCGTCGCCGTTCCAGAATTCGGTTTCGACAATCGGTCCGTCGAACTCTTCGAAACCGAGGCTGACGAGCTTGTCCTTCACCGACAAAATGAATTCCTGATAGGGGTTGCGGCGGCCGATGATCAGGCGGGCGGCGGGTGCCTGCACGTTGTAGGCGCGGAAGGTGCGGCCCTTCCAGCCGCCCGAGGCCAGGTGGGTGGGGGTCAACGAGTTTAGTTCCTCGCCGGTAACTCCTTTGGCCTTCAGCGCTGCGGCGGCTTCACCAGCCAAATCGTTGAGGGTGTAAGTAACGGTTTCACGGTCGCTGACCTTGAAAGGGCTGGCAGCAGCTCCGCGTTTCTTGGCGACTCCGGCCAAAACAGCCTTCTGTTCGTCGTTCAGCGAACCTTCCACCAGATCAGCGGTCGAGGCCTTTTCCAGAAGGGACCTCAGGGTCTTCATACGGGGCGAAGGCTCGGCCGCCTTGCGCACAATGCGCTTGGTCTCGTCCATGCCCAACAAGCCTTCCTTGGAAAGCTGCCCGTAGGCCGAACCCATGTCCTTCTGCTCGATACCCAGCAAGGCAGCGGCTTCACTCATGGCGATGGGGCCCTTTTCGAGGGCCTTGAGCAGGTTCTCCTCGGGAGTCCCCTGCACCAGCTGGTCGCGGCCAAGATCGGTGATTTCAAACACCGTCTGGGAAGAGCGGCCAGTTTCGGCGGCCAGCCCCTTGGCCACCAGCCAGCTGAAGGCCTGGTTTGACTGACCGACCTTATAGTCGAGTTTGCTGCCCAATTGGTCCGCAGTCAGGGCGGAACCGGGGCCGAATGTCAGCAGAACCTTCACCTCAAGGGGGTGGAGGCTCTTCACCAGTGAATCCCAATCCATAAAGAACTCCGGGGAGGAAAAATCAAAGACGTGCGATTCTACCGCATTTTGCCGGAGGAGGAAAAGCATCTGCCCAATAAACCCCGGCAATGGTATATTGACCCCATGGATCAAACGGCGGAAAGCAAGAAAATGGCTTCGGGACGCAACACGTCCGTCCTCGAAGGCTTTATTCAGACAATCGGGATCAACATGGGCGGCGTCTACCTTCCCAACTTCATCCTGACAGCCTTCCTCCTGGAAGTGATGCATGCCTCGAACACCCTGATCGGCTTGGCCACCTCGGTCCAGTTTTTTGTGGGTTTGTTGCAACCGCTGGCCAACATCTTTGTCCACAAGGTGCGAAGCCGGCGGGTCATGGTTGCCCTGGCCGGCGGACTCAGCCGCTTTCTGTTCATCGGGGCAATTTTCTATGGAATGGTCAATTCTGGCCCGGGAGCCGAGGCGGTGTTCATGGTGGTGCTGGTCATCGGGGCCTTCGCCATGTCCTTTGCCAGTTCGGGCTGGGGCACCTGGATGGCCGACCTGGTGCCGGACAACATCCGGGGGCGGTATTTTGCGCTGCGCAATTCGGTGGCCTCGGTGGCAGGCATTATTGCCGTTCTTGTGGGCGGTTGGTTGCTCAAATCCTTTCCAGGACAAGACGGTTTTACGGTGGTGTATGTCATTGCCGGCATCACTTCGCTGATCGGAGTCTTTTTGGTCCTTTACCAATATGAGCCCGTTACGGCCGAGCAGCCTCAGGGTTCGGTGTGGTCCAGCTACAAGGAAATTCTGAAAGACAAAAACTTTATGGCCTTTGTGTGGATGGTTTTGTTTTTCAACCTGGCTCTGGTTGTTGCAGGTCCGTTCTTCACGGTGCATTTTCTTACCATATCCCGTGTGCCCATCGACATTTTGGCTTACTTCACCGCCGGGGCGGCTGTTACCGGTATTTTGGGCAACTTCTTTTTCGGCAAAATGTCCGACATTCTGGGCAACCGGTTCATTATCCGCTTTTCGCTCCTGATGCTGATGATTCCCACGGCGCTTATGCTCTTCCTTCCGGCCAAAAACCCCCTGCCCATGGTAGCCGCCATCATCTTGATGCAAAGCTTTTTCGGAGCCGGCTGGGGTCTTGCCACCTTCAACACTTCCTTGTCTATTGCTCCCCGGGCCAAGCGGGCCTTGTACCTGGGCGTTTACAACTCCCTCAACTCGGTTTCAGCGGTTATTGCCCCGTTTTTGGGCGGGTTCCTGATCGACCTCTACAAAGCCAACCAGGTTCCGGTTCTGGGCATTCTGTTTCCTCCCACCGTCATTGTCTTCGCGCTGAGCCTGATTCTCCTGTTGATCGGCCTGCTGGCCTTCCCTTTCTACCAGGAGGGAAACCGGCACGAGGACTACAGTTTGCGCGACGTGGTGTTCCGCATGAACTTTCCGGAAATTCTGTACAAGCTGTTTATGTCGACCTTTATGCCACGCATCAGTTCGCGCCACAGGCTGACTGAAGACATCGCAGACCTGCGCAGCCCGGCGGCCATTGTTCCCCTGGAAAAGCTGCTTCACGACATGGACCCGCACGTTCGGATGAGCGCCCTGGAAGGGCTGGGAAAGACAGGCGCCGAAGAAGCGGTGAATGCGCTGCTGGACTACCATCCCCGCGCCGGTGCCCTCGAGAAGATCGAAATTCTGCAGTCGTTTCAGGCCTTCGCCGACAACCCCCGGGTCAAGGCGATTCTTTTGGAAGAAACCACCTCACCCCACCTGACCCGGCGGCTGAGGTCTGTCCGCTCCCTTGAACCCATTGCCTCTGACCCTGAAGTATCGACATTGACCCTCGAAAAACTTCGCAGTGCGATGGCATCTCTGCCCGAAAGCCCCAAACTCGAGGAAGAGGAATACCTGGCATGGCTGGAACTGTGTGTCCATGCCAAGGAGTGGGACGCCCTCGAATTGTCTCTGCCCCTCTACGCCATCGCCTCGCCTCCAGGCCGCCGGGGCATGTTGTTTGCCTGGAGTCTGCTGTTGGACTTCCGTGATGATTTCTACCGTTATCTCTCGTACGATATGGACGACGACCGGGCCTCAGTGCTCGATGAAGTCAGGGTCTCCTCCATGGAGACCCTGGCGCGCAACAAAGTCGTCAGCGAAATCCGCTTCACCCTCAGGCAGGAAGTGAAGTCCCACGGCAACGACGCCATCGGATTTCTGAGAGACAACGAGCGGGCTCTGTTCCATGCGCTGAAGCCCTGGAACACCAGCGTGCAGACCCTGGTCCGCTTCTTTCTGCTGAAAACCGACCGTACCGATGAAGAAGAAGTTTTTTTCCTGATGGCAGTCAAACAACTGACAGAGAACTGACCCTGGTTCAGTAAACGACAGGTTCGGGGTCAAGGGCCCGCCACAGGTACCACGTTGCCACAGTCCGCCAGGGCCTCCACGCCTCGGCACGGGCCTCGAGGACCGCAGGATCGAACGGATAGTCCCAGCCAAACTGGCGGGCTGCTGACTGAAGAAGCCCCAGGTCGTCGAGGGGTAGCACATCGGGCCGCTTGAGTTGAAAAATCAGGAACATTTCAGCAGTCCAGCGGCCGATACCGCGCAGAGCCGTCAGCTCCTTCATCACCTGGTCGTCGGTTTCTGACTCCCAGCGGGCGGGGTCAATGGTTCCCTCCAGAAAGGCGGCGGCTAAACCTCGGAAATACTCAACCTTACGAGCCGACAGCCCGGCTGTTCTCAAGGCCTCATCGGTAACCAGCCCGACAGCCCGAGGAGACCAATGACCAAGCAGAGCCGTCAGACGGCCAAAAATAGCCGAAGCGGCTTTCACCGAAATCTGCTGACCCACAATGGAGTTGGCCAGCACCTGAAAGGGGTCACCGCTGGACTGAATCCTTTCACCAGGAAAACGGTCAAAGAGAACCGCCAACTCCGGGTCGGTGTTGTGCAGATGCGCCAGCGCTTGATCCCAGACGGAATCCTTGTCAGAAGAAAAAAAAACCACAACCACCCTTCTTTGAACTAGAATCTTTACGAGGCATTTCCATGAAAAAAAGTTCTCTACGAGTTGGAATTCTTTTTCCCGTGCTGTCAGCACTCATTCTTCTTGGAGTCACCACAACAGCTACCCTATCATGGAGAGCCGCTGAAGACATGCGGAAAATCTTCGATGATCGGATCCGCCAGGCTGCACAAGTGCTTGAACGTGACGCTGGCGAAAGAGTTGCCCGTTTGCAAGCTACTATTCCGTGGTTTGAACGTTCCGGCAGAGCAATACAAATTTTGAATGCGAATGATCGGCTTGGGGCCATTGAGTTTGGTAAATTAGCCATGAAATCCTTTGGAACCGACTATTTTGTTCTCACCAAGGCAGATGGAACCGTTGTTGCCCGCGCCCATGATCCGGAGAATTTCGGAGACTCCATCGCTCAGCAGGTTTCCATCCAGGCGGCCATGAAGAAGCAGTCCCTGGTGGCGGTCGAGGAAGGCAAGGTGGTCAAACTGTCAATCCGCGGGGGAGTTCCTGTCCTTGACGCCAACGACAAGTTGATCGGCATTGTTTCAACGGGGTTCACTTTGAGTCAAAACACCTACGTCGATTCTCTTCAAGCCATTCTTGGGACACAAGTAACCGTCTTCGAAGGAAATAAACGGTTGGTAACGACACATCGAGGAGCTGACGGAAACCGACTTGTGGGAACGACTCTGAACAACCCCCTGATCGAGAAACAGGTTCTGGCAGACGGCAAACCGTATTATGGAACCTCCCGCATTCAAGGCCAGTCGTACACCGCAGCGTATTTGCCTATGAAAAACTACAAAGGAACCATTGTCGGGATGCTGTTTGTCGGGCTTCCGCTGCAGACCGTCGAGACCACGATTCTCAATCTGACTCTGGTATCCACCCTGATCATGTTGTTCATCACCTTGGTCAGCAGCTTTCTTTTGGTTCTCTACCTGCAAGCCCGGGTGATCCGTCCACTCATCAAGACGACCACCGACCTTTCTGCTATGGCCAAAGGGCAAATTCCCCTTATGGATCCCCAACGCCTGAAAAGAAGAGACGAGATCGGCACCATGTCACGCTCTCTTGAGTCTTTGGCGGCCTATCTGAACAATGGTGGCGATATAGCCTCCCAGATTGCTGATGGAAATTTGAACGTTTACCCGCAGGCTGCCGGGGAGGAAGACCGCTTCGGCCAGGCCTTCGGACGCATGGCTACGGAGCTCAACCGTCTTGTCAGCCAAATTCTTAAATCAGCCGATGAGGTTGTTTCCGGGGTAGGGCAAATTGCTGAGGGAACCCACTCCCTCAGCCAGGGTGCCACAGAAAGTGCTTCAAGTCTGGAGGAGATGACGACTACCCTTTCAACACTGGTTCAAACCAGTGAGGCAACAACAAAAGAGACACTTGCGGCAGCAACCCTATCACAAGCTGTCAACAAGAGCGCCGGGGAAAGTCAGGAGGAAATGCAGAAGTTGCTACAGGCCATGAGTGCTATTGAAGCCTCGGCGAAGGACATTCAGAAGGTGGTGAAAACCATCGACGATGTTGCGTTTCAAGTCAACCTGCTCGCCCTCAATGCGAATATCGAAGCAGCCCGGGCGGGGAAACACGGCAAGAGTTTCAGTGTGGTTGCAGAAGAGGTCAGGTCTCTTTCCCAGCGTACAGCCAAAGCGGCCCACGAAACAAATCAAATGGTAGTGGAAGCCCTGCGACGAATTGAAGCAGGAGCATCCACGACGCGCAAAACCGGCCAGCATCTGAGTCAAATAGCAGAAGCCATCGGCAAGGTCACCGAGGTTCTTCAGGCAGTTGCTCAAAGAAGCGTTGAACAGAACACCGCTTTGAATCAGCTCAGCGGGGGTATGGCTCAAATTGGTCAGACCACAGAATCCCATGTTGCTACCGCCGAAGAGAGTTCGTCCGCCAGCCAGGAGATCCGTAACGTTGCAGAGGAACTTCAAAAGACAGCCTCTCGGTTTCAGCTCAGGAATTCCCAGAATGAACAGGAAGCCTGACGGTAAAGACGGTCCTGCCCGGCACGCTCACAAACTCAATTCTTCCACCGTGTTCTTCCACAATGCGCTGGCAGATCGACAGACCCAACCCGGTGCCGGCTCCCCGAGGTTTGGTCGTGAAGAAAGGGGTGAACAATCTGGTGGCCACCTCGGGGGGTATTCCCGGTCCTGAGTCTCCAATAGAGATTTCGACCTCGGCCCCTTCCTGACGCAAACCAAGTTCCAGGGTTCCCCGACCATCCATCGCTTGAATGGCATTGGCAACCAAGTTGATCCAGACTTGCTGCAACCGCTCAGGTCGGCAAAGTACTCTGGGGACTTGATCCAGCCGGCGGGTAACAGCCACACCGCTCTTGAGAGCCGCAGTGAAGAGAACCATGGTCGTCTCAAGTTGCTGGGTCAAGTCTGTCGAAATCAACAGGGTGTGATCTTCCTTACGGGAGTACCTCAGGAGATTGTCGACCACACCAGCCATTTTTTCTGACGCGAGCAGCATGACACGGCAAGCGCCGGCCAGCGAGGCAAATTGCTGGGCGGAAGTCAGCGTGGCCAAACCTTCAGGCCCCACGAAGCGGAACGCCAAATCCCCAAGAGGAGGGGCGATTCCTAGCTCCATCAAGGTTTCGGCGGTTTCTTCCACTCCGGAAACGCCAGCCGCACGAAGTTCCTTTTCAAGGGCCCTACGCCGGCGCGACCCCGTCAGTCCTTCCGCCTCTTGCTCATGGCTGGGAGAAGTCCGCTGAAACAGCTCACCGTTGCCGAGAAGGCTGGTTTTCATACCATCCAACACAGACAAGGCACTGTGGCTGGCAGAAAGTGCTGCGCCTAAAGGGGTGTTCAAGTCGTGAACGACGCCGGCTACCAAGTGACCTAGAACGGCTAATTTGGCAGATTCAACCAGGCGGTCACGGGTCGAAGACAGCTCGCGGACAACTTGTTCCAAATGTTCGGTGCGGTTGGCAACCTTAGTTTCCAAGGAGGCATTGAGCGAAAGAAACTCTGCTAACAGAGCATTGAATGAGTCAGCCACAAGAACCAGCTCATCTCCGGCCCCGGGTTTCAGCACCAGTTGAGCCGCCACGGGAACTTGCGGATCGATGCTGGTAATCTGGGCTGCGAGATCCCTTAGCGGCCGACCCACCAGCCGGCTGGCAACCAAGACCAGAACCACCGACAACAACCCTACAACCAACAGGGTTCGCGCCACTGCCCAGACCAGCGTCATGAATACTTGCGCCTGTGCAGCTTGTTGCGATGGCTCCAAGCTGAGGTTACCCAAGTACGAGGATCTTCCAGATTCCACATGCACGACAGCAAAAATCCGGGAATCGCCCATAACTCCAGGGACCCCGAGTTTTTCGTAGAGGATTCCTTCTGTTGTTGTCAGGCGGACCCGGCCTACGGCTGGAATTTTGGCCATGACTCCCAACAGAACCTCCAGTTGGCTGTCATTGAAATTCCAGAGTGCCGAAGCCAGCGGAGGAAGAAATGTCGATGCCAGAGATTCTATTTCCAGGTGCGAAGTTCTGCGGGACTGTTCGGAAACCAGGGTGACTTCTACTGTGGTTACCAAGGCGGCAACCACGACATACAGACCCAGGCAGACCAAGAGCAACCGGGAAGTGAGTCCGCTGGCGATGCGACGATGTTCCATCATTCCCCCGGAAAGCTGCCCTTAGGGACCGCTGAGGTAGCCAGTTTCAGATGCTTCTGAAGAATCTGATCAAGGGTTCCCGCTTTGTCGAGAACCGCCAGACGCCGGCTCACTTCGGGAACCAGACTGGCCCAGGACGAAGCCTTTGAGAAACCAAAATGGATGTCGGTGGTGGAAATCGGAGGATCGAGAACGACAATTTCATTGGTCAGGCGGTGGGTGGCAAGATAGGCCTTTCCCAGATAGAGACTGGTGACGAACCAGTCAATCCGCCCAGCATCGAGTTTGCGGAAATTTTCTATCATGGTATCGGCGGTTTCAACCTTGAGGTTTTCGCGCCAGTACTCATCAAAGCCACCGCCAAAAGTATCACCGCTGCTGATTCCACCCACATGTCCTTTGAGGACATCCCAAGAATCCAACTTTGCAAAACTGCCGGACCGGGCAAAGACGACAATGGGATTGGGAAAGGCCCGGTGGGTGGTAAAGACAAGATAAGTTTCACGTTCAGGGGTGATGCGAAGGCTCAAGAGCAGGTCAATCTGCCCCGTTTTCGCCAATTCGAGGGCCCGTTTCCAGGGAACAACAACAGGCTCGGAAACAACCTGCGGGGGAAGCACCAACGCCAGCAACTCGATGCTGGCTCCGGCAAAGGAGTTGCCCTCGGCCCAATCGTAGGGTGGATACTGTGGATTGGTGGAATATTTCAAAACACCTACCTGCCCGAACAGAGTCACCGGAAAAAGGAACAGCAGGACAATGGAGAATTTTGACAAGTTCACTCTCTAACCATAATCCCAAGAAGTTTCAGGCGCAAGGGACAAGAAACCGCCGAAACTATGAACATGAGCAAAAAACCTTGGATTTACGCAACCCTCGCTTGGTTGCTGGTTTCAGGCCTCGGAGCACAGGCCGTTCTGGTACCCGGAGGCACCTTCCTTCAGGGAAAAAGAACCCTCGACCCTGCCGACCCGGGGAGGGAGGTGACCGTTTCGTCGTTCCTGTTGGGCGAGACAGTGGTCACCCAGTTTCAATATCAGGAAATCACAGGAACCAACCCCAGCCGGTTCCCGGGGCCCAACAACCCAGTGGAACAGGTCAGCTGGTTTGAGGCTGTGGCCTACTGCAATCAACTTTCGGTGCGTGATGGTTTGGCCCCGGCCTACCTCATCGATGGACTTAAAGTGACCTGGGACGCCAAGTCACCGGGCTGGCGGTTGCCCACCGAGGCAGAGTTTGAATTTGCCGCGCGTGGAGGGGCCAATCCCAAGGGTTACGAATTCCCTGGGTCTGATGCCGCCGAAAAAGTGGCTTGGGGTTACTCCAATTCCCAAAAGCGAACTCATGTGGTGAAGGAACTCCCGGCCAATGAAACCGGAGTATACGGTTTAGCCGGGAACGTCTGGCAGTGGTGCTGGGATTGGTACACCTTCGACCGGTCCGCCTTGCCCACCAGCGATCCCAAAGGACCTGCCGTCGGTTCGGCCCGGGTCAGCCGTGGCGGCGCCTGGAATGAAGACCATGCCGACGCCTTCCGGCCTTACTACCGGGCCGATGACGGTCCGGAAACCAAGGGCGACAACCTGGGCTTCAGAGTAGCCAGAAATGCCGGGAACTAGTTCTGCCTAAAACGGCGTCACCGGCAGCAGCACGGTTTGAACCTGAATGTTGCCGGCCGCTACCTTGGCCATCACTTCACTCTCCAGAACCTTTCCTCGTGGTGAATCGTGCTGGGGTGCGTCGCCAAAGACCACGATCAGCCGATCAACGCCCCGGGGTGGTCCAAACAGACCGACGCCTACGTCAAGAGCCTCGACGACGGCTTCGGGAATATCGCCACCACCCACAGGTTCCGACTGGGACACGGCCTTGATCCACGCTGCCGGGTCAGCCGAAAGCGGAACCACCTTGGTGACAAACGCCTCACCATAGTCCCGGTACTGCACCAAACCCAGCCGGGAATTACGGAACCCCGCCATGGTCTCGGCCAACTCCGGCAGCAGGTCAGCTTTCAGCGCTTTGAGGTCCACCGTCATGCTCTTGGTCAAATCCAGCAGCACCACCAGATCAAGGTTCTCGCGGAACAGAGTTTTCAGGAACCTGACGCCGGCGGCCGCGTCGTAGGCTTTATAGGTATCACCCAGCCGGCGGAACAGATCTTCGTTGCCCTTCACGTAATAGCTGCCGTCCAGCGGCAGGGTGGAAACCTGCTCCACAACGATGGAGGACAATTCGAAGGCATTGTCTTTGTAAGCGCCCGTGTAGTCTTGATACGGTTTGGCAAAGGTGCGGATCGAGAACCAGACCTTCCCCTCCGGCTTGGCCAGTTCCGCGGTCACATCGAGGGTTCCGTAGCGTGAGTTGGGTGCCGTTTTGCTGCCGTACTCGAGCTGCGGCGGAATCAGCACCTCGAAGGACGGACCAAACAACGGGTCAGCAACCACGGTGGAGGAAATCAGAAAGAGGTTGGGGGTTTTGAGAAACTTGCCGTCCAACAAGCGCTTCTCGGCACCGTTGACGGAATTAGGCGCCAGACCCTTCCAGGAATAGGTGGCGATTTTATGGTCTGGAAGCTCGAAGGCTTCGGTCAGCATCACCGAGGCCAGGCCGGGTATCTGGCGTACAATGAGGTGGAGGCCGTCGTCCCGAGGGACGACGCGGACATCGGTTCCGGTCAGAGTCTGAGCCGAAAGAGCCCCGGGCAGGGACAAAAGGGAAAGGAAACCCAAGAAGACGGCACAACGTTTCATGCCTCCTAGTATAGGCGACCCGGAGCGTTTTAGCTCGTTCTCAGCGCGCTAGTTCGAGAATCTTGCGGACGGCGCTCTGATCCAGCTTCACAAAGTTGCCGACGGTACGTTTGTTGCCGTCGGTGCACTTGGCGGCCATTTCATCAAGCCGGTCGGACCCCACCTTCAAATCGGCCAGGGTGGTTCCCAACCCCAGACCATGGTACCAAGCCTCGAGCCTCCGGATGCCTTCCCGGGCGGTTGCCTCGGGGTTCCACACGTCCATGTCGACATTCCAGACCCGCACGGCCCACTGGGCGAAACGGGCCACGTCGTTCTTCAGGGTGTGTTTCATCCAAGCAGGGAAGACCACCGCCAGACCGGCACCGTGCGCCACGTCGTAAATACCGCTGATTTCGTGCTCGATGTCGTGCGAAGCCCAGTCGCCCACGCGCCCGGTGTTGAGCAGGTTGTTGTGCGCGATGGCACCGGCCCACATGAACTCGGCCCAGGTGTCATAGTCGCGGGGGTTTTCGAGGGCGCGGGGAGCCATGCGGGCAATGGTTTTCATGGTGGCTTCGAGCAGGCGGTCGGTAAATTCAACGTTCTTCACGTTGGTGAAGTACCGTTCCATCAAGTGAGCCATGATGTCGGCGGCACCGCAGGCAACCTGGAACGGCGGCAGGGTGAAGGCCAGTTCGGGATTCAGAATAGAGAACACGGGGTAGATCAGCTCGGAGTTGACCGCACGCTTGAGCAGGCCTTCTTCCTTGGTGATGACCGTGCCTGTGCTCGACTCGCTGCCGGCGGCGGGAATGGTCAGAACCGTGGCCACGGGCAAGGCGGCCTTGGGTTCGCCCTTGCCCAGGTAGAAGTCCCATACGTCACCGTCGATGACCGCACCCATGGCAATGGCCTTGGCGGAGTCGATGGCGCTGCCGCCGCCCACCGCCAGAACCAGCCCGAGGCCGTTTTGTTTGCAGAGCCTGACCCCTTCCTGAACCAGGCTGAGGCGGGGGTTGGGTTTGACACCGCCCAGGTCCACCCACTCGACACCGGCGGCCTTGAGCGACGCGGTGACGCGGCCGTAGAGGCCCGAAGTCTTGATGCTGCCGCTGCCAAAATGCAGCAGAACCTTCTTGGCGTAGCGGGCGGTCTCTTCGCCGACCCGGGCCTCGGTGCCTTTTCCAAAAATGATCTTCGTTGGATTCTTGAAATCAAAATTGTCCATAATATCTCCTTGTGTTCGCTTTACGTTCTGGGCCTGGTGGTCCCACGGATCACCAGTGCCGGTTCCAATTCTATCGTTTTCTGTCGGGGCTTCTTACCGTCGATGATTCGAAGCAGCAATTGCGCCGCGGCCTGGCCCATGGCGAAGGCAGGCTGGGCCACCGTGGTCAGTGGCGGGTCAACGAGTCGGGCCATTTCGATGTCGTCGTAACCCACAACCTCAACATCTCCCGGTACCAAATACCCCAACCGCTTGAGCGTACGCATGGCGCCGATGGCCATGCGGTCGTTGGCGGCAAAAAGGGCAAAGCGGCCACCGGCAGACTCCCTCGGGCCAAGGAGGGTTGCCAGAACCCGTTCGCCGCTTTCCACCGAATAGTCCCCCGCGGCGTATAAGATGGATGCAGGATCTCGGCCCCGCTGCCGAAAGGAGGCTTGAACCCCGGCCCACCTTTCCTTGCATACCGAAAGCTCTTCGGGGCCGTTAAGAAAGACAAACTGCCGGGGCTGGCTTTCAAGCAGCAGATCCGTCGCCATGCGGGCGCCGTTGCCATTGTCGGAGTATACCCCGGCTGCGGAAACCCGCGACTCGATGCGGCGGTCCAGCAGCACATAGGGGACGGAGCGCTTGTCGAGCAGGTCAAGCTGGCAGTCGCAGTCCGACAGGGTGGAGTTCAGAATCACGC
>JFJP01039133.1_pt1 | contig 14398 bp, 11 predicted proteins | sample 431651 | NCBI WGS metagenome assembly JFJP01 (sample SAMN02602958, study PRJNA72255) | Microbial mat metagenome, whole genome shotgun sequencing project. | biome: fresh water; feature: sink hole; material: water; isolation source: purple microbial (photo- and chemosynthetic) mats found in... | reverse complement strand
CTTTCTGTCACCAAAATTAAGATCATTTTTTATACGACTCAACAGGTGCACAGGAACAAACAAGATTTCTGTCGCCATAAGCATCGTCAAGCCTTGCTACAGAAGGCCAGAATTTATTTTCGCATATCCATTTCAGGGGGTACGCTGCTTTGTGTCTTGGATATTGGTGATTCCAGCTATCAGAGCTCACCTCAAATGCTGTATGAGGGGCATTCTTTAACACATTATCAAGCTTATCAGCCTTTCCTTCATTCACTTCATTTATTTCACAGAGTATGGATTCCAAGGATTCTATAAAACGATCGAGCTCAGCTTTTGACTCGCTTTCAGTTGGTTCAACCATCAAAGTACCATGAACAGGAAATGACAAAGTTGGCGCATGAAAACCATAGTCCATAAGCCTTTTGGCAATATCCGTCTCTGAAATCCCAGCCGATGGTTTAAAACTTCTGCAATCAAGGATCATTTCATGGGCTACCCTTCCATTTTCATTTGTATAAAGAATCTGAAATTTATCTTTAAGACAAGCAGCGAGATAATTTGCATTTAAAATAGCAATTTTAGTTGCCATCCTTAAACCCTCACTTCCAAGCATTTTGATATATGCATGGGAAATGGTTAATATACTAGCACTACCATATGGAGCTGCTGAAACCGCCTGAATTCCTTTTACTCCCCCGGTAGCCATAACCGGATGCGATGGAAGAAATTCAACGAGGTGGGCTGCAACACCGATTGGACCTACTCCCGGACCTCCGCCTCCATGAGGAATTGCAAAAGTTTTATGAAGATTCAGGTGACAGACATCTGCGCCAATTATAGCAGGATTTGTTAATCCTACCTGTGCATTCATATTCGCTCCATCCATATATACCTGACCTCCATTTTCATGTATTATCTGAATCATCTTCTTAACTGATTCTTCAAATACTCCATGTGTTGAGGGATAAGTAATCATAAAACCTGCAAGGTTTTCTTTATGGAGAGCAGCTAGTTTACTTAGGGAGTCAACATTCACATTTCCCTTTTCATCGCAATCAACAACAACCACTTCCATGCCAGCCATTACTGCGCTTGCGGGATTGGTTCCATGAGCTGAAGCGGGAATCAGAACAATATTGCGATGAGATTCTCCTCTGCTTCTGTGGTAAGCCATGATGACCATAAGTCCTGCATATTCACCGGCAGCACCAGAATTAGGCTGGAATGAAATGGCATCAAAACCTGTAATCTCCTTCAGGTCGTTGCCCAATTCATTAAAGAGTTGTTGGTAGCCTTCAACCTGGTCAATTGGAACAAATGGATGGATGCATGAAAACTCAGGCCAGAGGAATGCCATCAGTTCCGAGGCCGCATTTAGCTTCATGGTGCATGAGCCAAGGGATATCATTGAATGTGTTAGTGAGAAATCTTTTCTTTCAAGCATCTTAATATAACGCATCAAATCCGTTTCTGAACGATACTTATGAAAAACTTCAGCGCTTAAAAACCCAGATTTCCTTTTAAACTCAACAGGAATTTGAAATTCGGATGATAATTTCTTAACTGGCTCATATTTGCGCTTTACCACTCTGGCAAACACATCAATGATTTCATTCAGTTCTTCAAGATTCAGAGTCTCGTCAAGACTAATGCTTACTGTCTTCTCATTGGGATAGAAAAAGTTAAATTCTTTCTCAATTGCGATTTTTCTTACATCTTCAGCATTTATGTCTGCCGGTAATCCAATGCTGAGAGTATCGAAAAATGTTTTGTTATTAAGCTTAAAGCCAAGTCCAGATAATTTTTCCGCCAATTCCTTTGTACCCAGATGGATATTGGATGCAATCCTTAAAAGGCCTTCCGGTCCATGATAAACAGCATACATTCCAGCCATGGTTGCCAGAAGAGCTTGTGCTGTGCATATATTTGAAGTTGCTTTCTCCCTCTTGATATGCTGCTCTCTTGTCTGAAGAGCCATCCTGAGCGCAGGATTTCCATGTCGATCCATAGAAATACCGATAATTCTTCCGGGCATGTTTCTTTTAAATTTGTCCTTGCAAGCAAAAAATGCTGCATGAGGTCCTCCATATCCCATGGGAACGCCAAACCGCTGAGTTGAACCTACTACGATATCTGCATCCCATTCACCGGGGGGACAAAGTAACACAAGACTCATAAGATCGGCAGCCACTCCAATAAGCATATCATTTGAATGAGCTCCCTCAACAAATTTCCGGTAATCTCTGATCTCCCCAAGGGAGTCGGGGTACTGAAGCATTGCGCCAAAAAATCCCCCGATATTGGAAAATGTTGCAAAATCGCCTGTAATTATTTCAATACCCAATGGAAGCGCTCTGGTTAGCATAACTGCTAATGTCTGGGGAAAGATGTTAAGGTCAACAAAAAATCGGTTGCGTCCATCCTTTACTGCTTCACGTGATCGGCAGTTATGCATCATGATCATTGCCTCTGCAGCGGCTGTAGCCTCATCTAGAAGGGAAGCATTTGCTATTTCCATTCCTGTAAGATCCATTACCATGGTTTGAAAATTCAGAAGAGCAGTTAATCTGCCCTGGGAAATTTCGGCCTGATAAGGTGTATATGATGTGTACCATGATGGATTCTCCAGGATATTCCTTTGTATCACGGGCAAAGTAATGGTATTGTAATACCCCATACCGATAAAACTTCTGAAAAGCTTGTTTTTCCTGCCAATCTCCCTGATGTTTTTGAGATAATCATATTCACTGATCCCTTCCGGAAGCCGGAGCGGCTTATCCATCATTATGGAGGAAGGGATGGTTTGCCTGATCAGTTCATCGAGGTTACGGGTACCTGTCTTCTCAAGCATAGTTTTAATATCTTCTGCCGATGGGCCATTGTGACGATTGATAAATTTGTCTGATATCATAATATGGGTCTTATTTATAATTCTTTAATCTTTTAATTTTGAAACCTGTAAAATTAACACCTAAGTTAAAGCGGATTAATACAGGATGTATGTTTAAAAACTTCTGTTCAAAAATGGATTATGTTCCCGCTCGGCACCAATAGTGGTCTCATCCCCATGACCCGGAAACACCCTGGTGTCGGAAGGCAATATCATTAATTTGGAATTAATACTTTCAATCAACAGATTGTAATCCCCACCCGGTAGATCTGTGCGTCCTATACTTCCTGCGAATAAAACATCTCCAGCAATAAGAAATTTTGCCTCTTTAGCATAAAAAACCAATGATCCGGGAGAATGACCGGGAGTATGAAAAGTTGTAATTTCTGAGTTTCCGAAATGAAAGGTCTCATTATCTTTTAGATAGGAAGATGGCTTTGGCGGGGCCTCAATTTTAAACCCAAATGTACGGCCATGCTCTACTGCATTATCCAAAAGAAACTCATCTGACTGATGCATAATGAGACCGATTGAATACTTATCACAAATGCGCTTTGCACCGGTAAGGTGATCAACATGTCCATGGGTATTCAAAACTGCAACCGGATTTAATGAGTTTTGAGCAATAAACTCGAAAAGAGTTTGAAATTCTTGTTCATAATAACAGGATGCATCAATTATCAGGCATTCACGGGAATCGTCAAAAAGGACAAACGAGTTGACCTGAAATGGATTAAATACAAAAGACTTAAGCTTAATCATTTTTTATGTTTAATAACCTGAAATTGCCTGATAGATAAAAATGTTACTGATCAGCCTGACTTCCCTTTTAGCAAAGGAACAAATGAAAATGCTCCGTGTTCAGTCCTGACGAAATTACTTTCTGATTCTCTGATAATTTTCACCATCGATTGCCCGGAACTTCCGCCAACAGGAATAACCAGACAGCCACCGACTTTTAGCTGCTCAAGTAATTTCTGCGGGATAACAGGAGCCGCAGCCGTTACCAGAATCTTATCATAAGGCTGATAAGCAGGAATTCCTTCATACCCATCTCCATAAAAGAAAAGAGGCTTATATCCCAGCATTTTCAGATCTGACTGCGCTTTTAGGAAAAGCTCCCTTTGCCTCTCAATTGTGAAAACCTTAGCTCCCATTTCAAGAAGGACCGCTGTCTGATAACCTGATCCTGTACCCACCTCAAGCACCTTATCAAGAGGCTTGATATCGAGAAGCTCAGTTTGAAAAGCCACCGTATAGGGTTGCGAAATGGTTTGTCCTGACCCGATAGGAAACGCCTGATCGCTATAAGAAAATGTTATAAAACTGCTATCCATAAAAAGATGCCGGGGTACAACGTTTATTGCCAACAAAACATTTTCATCAGAAATACCTTTGCTTCGTATAAGTTCAACAAGTTTTTTTCTCAGCCCTTTGTGTCGAAAGGAATCCTCCATGCCTGATTTTTCATAATAATGAATGCAAATTTAACTTTATCAACAGAATTAGTTGAAAAGATGCTCATCTATTTATATCAACATTATTAACAATTCACTTATGTTTGTATTTATTCATTCATTTGCTATGATTCGTGCAGGAGTTTTTGGAACAGGTGATATTCTGGAAAATGCATTGGAAGAACTCCGGAGGCATAACGGATTTCTTATAACCGGTTATCATAGTGGCAACTCTATTATTACAAAGCATGAAATTATTCCCCAGTTCCACATGCCTGATGAACTAATTTCTGTTTCTGAAGCGCTGATCATTACAAATAACCCGGGAGATTTCCATGAAATAATCCCAATGGTTTTGAAAAACTCAAGACACTTATTGATCTTTCCTGACTATTCCCTTTCGTTTTCCCAGCTCGACAACTTGCTTAAACTTGCAGAAGAAGCAGGAGTAGTGTTTTACCTTCATCAGGATGGGGTGAAAGAATGGATGAAAGACATTGTTCAGAAATATTGCGGAAAACCAGAATATCTGGAGGTCTACAGCTATATTGATAAGCATCATATGATTCCGGGATCTAACATATTCGACTCGCTTTATAAGGCAGTTTCAAGCGTTGTGAAAATTAATCCTGTAAACCTTAGAAAATTTTATACCAATCTGGTACCCTATTGCTCACCTAACCCGCATATGACAAATGTAAGACTGGAATTTGAAAACGGAACTTCTGCAAATATCACAGTTAATGGTTTTTTTGAGAGGAGCGACACCAAAATAGAAGTGTTCCGCAATGATTGCGAAGTTATTATTGATCCCCTGACACCGGAAATCAGGGTGATCAGCAAGAATCCCAATTCAACCCGTATTTTCAACAAACCACCTGAAAGACAAAACAGCACCTTCGGGGAAGGTTTAGACGGGTTCGCACTCAGGCTTTTCTCTCCAGGTTTAAATACGGATCCTTTCGAATCAGGCATTATAGCTCATAAAACTGCCACAAGAATTATCCATCATTTTATACCATACCCAGTAAGAAGTTTATGATAATATCTTTCTTAGGAATTCTGAATTTTTCCGATCTGATTTAACAATAATAATAAGGTGTTCACGTTAGTCATACTCTGCCAGCAAATATGAATTACAGAAAACAGGTTTTCAGGTATTTAATCTCCGACTTTCTGAGCGCATCAATCGCCTGGACCTTTTTCCATATTTTTCGAAAAGCCTATATAGAACCTTTAAAATATGGCTACGAAATACCCATTACCTTCAGCGATCGATTCTTTATGGGTTTGGTTATTATACCTGTGTTCTGGCTTGTATATTATTACCTGACAGGATTTTATAAAAATATCTTCAGGCATTCCAGAACGGATGATTTCCTCAGAACTTTTATTCAGAGTTTTTCCGGAGTGGTTATAATTTTCTTTGCTTTGCTGCTGGACGATGAAATTCAATCCTATAAAAACTACTATTTATTATTTTCAGTATTATTTTCCCTGCACTTATTTATTACCCTCATTCCCAGGCTCATACTCACATCTCAAACTGCCAATAAAGTACATAAGCGAAAAATTGGATTTAATACTATTATAATAGGCAGCAACCAGCAGGCGATCGATATCTATCTTGAATTATCAGAGTCTCCTATATCCTCCGGAAATAAATTTATAGGATTTGTAAGTATAAAGAAGCAGGAAAAATACAGTTTATCAGAATATATTCCCTATTTGGGTTCCCTCAAAGATCTTGAGCATTTAATAAGTCAGAAAAAAGTAGAAGAAGTAATTATTGCCCTCGATAGTTCTGAACATGATCAGATTAGCATAATAATTAACCAGCTTGGATTATATAACGTTATTATAAAAGCTATTCCCGACATGTACGATATCCTGACAGGTAAAGTGAAAATGGATCATCTCTTTGGCACTCCGCTTATCCAGTTATCAAAAGACCTTATGCCTGTCTGGCAGGCAAATACAAAGCAGCTTCTCGATATTTTCGTTTCTGCATTTTCCTTAATTCTGTTGTTCCCACTTATTATCGTTTTGGCAATTGGTGTCAAACTTTCCTCGAAAGGACCGATTTTTTACAGTCATGAAAGAATTGGCCGTTATGGAAAACCCTTCCAGATTTATAAATTCCGTTCCATGAGAACGGATGCTGAGAAAAACGGACCTGAACTTTCGAGTAAGGAAGATAGCAGGCTTACAAACTTCGGACGTTTTATGAGGAAATACCGTTTGGATGAAATTCCTAACTTTTTTAATGTTCTGGTTGGTGAAATGTCTTTGGTTGGACCCCGACCAGAGCGTCAGTTCTTCATTGATCAGATCATCAAAAGAGCTCCTCATTATACCCATCTTCATAAAGTTAAACCCGGCATTACCTCATGGGGACAGGTAAAATACGGGTATGCAGAAAATGTGGATCAGATGATCAAACGCTTGCGATATGATATTCTTTATATCGAGAATATGTCATTATTCGTGGATTTCAAAATTTTGTTCTATACCATTCAGACAATCATTCACGGTCGTGGGGTTTAGGAATCTTTTTTAAGTGTATGATTTGAGATGCTTCTATATACGGGCCCGCCAGAAGTTGTGATACTTTCATAAAAGATTATTTCCTGAACCTTAACTTTGAGAAAATCACGGGTTTTATAGTTCCGTAGTAATGCTTCCAGGTTTTTCAAATCATTTATCCTTCTCATCCTCCCAATGGTAAGATGAGGTTTAAATTGCTCTCTGGCTTCCATTTTCAGAAGAGGGAATAAGCTTTTATCTGTCAACTCCTTTAGATCTTTTAATGCCTTAGATTCATTTACTCCAAGCCACAATACCCGAGGATGATTTATGGTTCGGAAAACTCCAATCCCTGAAATAAAAAAATCAAAAGGATGAGTCTGAGAGGCAACTAAATCAATAGATTCCTGAATCGGATAAAGCATATCAATGGGAGTGCTTCCAATGAACAATAAGGTAATGTGAAAATTCTCTGTTTTATTCCAGAGTATATTTTCTGTTTGCAAAGTCGTACGTATGTCTTTTAAGGAAGCGGCAGCTTTTTCATCCGGGATCACCTTCACAGCAATGAAAGTCCTCAAATTATTTTCGATATGCCTTTCAACAGAATCCATTTTCTTGACTACTTAAGTTTTTAAGGTTAACTTGTGGATTAATTGTTGGGTTACGGGGTTACAGGGTTACGGGGTAACGAGGTAACGGGGTAACGGGGTAACGGGGTAACGGGGTAACGGGGTTAAAATATTGTAATGATCGTTACTATCGTTACTCTCTTACAAATTAAGAAAAAATCAATTAATCAAAATTAAAACATCATGGCAAATCCAAAAAAAATTGCGGTGATCATTTCCGGCTGCGGGGTATTCGATGGTGCCGAAATTCATGAAACTACTCTTACCATGTATGCAATTGCAAAGCAGGGCGCTGAATATGAGGTTTTTGCACCGGATATGGATCAGTTGCATGTAATAAACCACCTTACAGGTAAGGAGATGAAAGAGACAAGAAATGTTCTTGTGGAAGCTGCAAGGATTGCACGGGGAAATATTCAGGATTTGGCACATTTCAAGTTATCTGATTTCGATGGAGTCATTTTTCCCGGTGGGTTTGGTGTAGCCAAGAATTTATCCGACTGGGTAAGCAAGGGCCCTGAAGCTAATGTTATTCCAGCTGTGGAAGCTGCAATCCGGGATGCTGTTGAAGCAGGTAAACCAATTGCTGCACTGTGTATTTCACCGGTTTTGTTTGCAAAGGTTCTGGGCGACGTGGAACTTACCGTGGGCAATGATCCTGCCAGCATTGCAGCAGTTGAAGCCGCAGGAGCAAAACATATTGTTACCAGTCACGGGGAAATTATTGTGGATAAAAAGTATAAAGCCATAACCAGTCCGTGTTATATGCTTGACGCAAGTATTAATCAGATTGGGGAAGCAACCGACAGGGTTGTAAAGGAGATGTTAAAGTTAATGGATTGATTTACCAGTGAAAAAATGAAGAATTAAAGTAAGCCCATCTCCATAAGCTGAATTATGTACTCGATAACCTTATCTTCTTCATCGGTTTCAGGATTGTAAACAGATTTCAGGTTTGAACCAAAGACACGTGCAACGGCCTGCCAGAATCCGGCAGAGAAGTTTCCTTTTACATCCTGAACAACCTGGAATGTGGTATTTCCTGTTTCCCTGTAAACAAGTTTGATCAGTATTCTGCCCTGACTGATTGTTAACTTCTTCAGCTGATCTTCAAACTCATCCCTGAGTTGTTGTTCAGTCTGGTCGATGTACTGGCGCTTCTGCCTTTCGCTCCTCATTGACGCTACCCTAAGATCAAGATCCTTAAGGGTATTTCCGGCAATTTTTGCATAAGGATAAGCAGCCTTAACATTTCGAATAAGACGTCGGTATTTCCAGTATTCCCATCGGCTTTCGAAAACCAGGGGGTAAATATTCAACTCAGGTATGGAGGAAACAAGAATAGTATCGTTTCCGATAATTACTGCCTGCATAACCTTTAGGGTATCCCTGCTCTTAGTGTCTTGCGGGAAAACCTTGAAAGAGATGATAAGGAGCAATATCAGAAGGAAATTATTTCTCATAACATTATTCAACATAAACGTCAGGGGATCGAAAAGGGTTCACAAAAATACTAAAGCTTTTTTAAAAAATTTGAAAAGACAGGAAATAGTGTTTGAAAGGAAAGTTTATTCAACATAGCCATTGCAGACAAGTCTTTAAAACAATGTTGTCAGGTAAATATGAATATTTTTTGAAATCCAGATTTCTAATAACACCTATCAAAGAAAGTTAATTACCCCAAAATTAATCCTGAAAATTATTTTTCCTGGTCCAAAAAACTCATTAATAAAAAAATGAACTGCATAATAATAAAATTAAATTAACATACAGTATAAAAAATTATATATTATTGATTTTCTGATATATATACCGCAATTTTTGCGGTTTTCTAAATGCCTTTTATTAAGTTAATATTAAGCCATTTATGACTTAATGTTAAGATTATCGTTTAATAGATTCTTTTTTAACAAAAGGATAATAATGACCTAACCGCGAAAATTCAAAAGTCTATTTCCTTTGCATCGTTAAACTTATAATCAATTAAAAAAAAACAAAATGAAAAGAGCTTCACATTTTTTATTAGCGATTTTTGCATTTGCCATTGTTCCTGTTTTTACAGGCTGCGATAATACAGATGACAACAATGACGATGATGCAGTTGGTACCGGAATTATAGTAACTGAAAACATTTCTGCAAACACAACCTGGGAAACAGGTAAGGTATATGTTCTTGGTGGACGTATTGCTGTTTTATCAGGTGCCACATTAACCATCGAGCCAGGAGTTATTATTAAAGGTGAGGCCGGAACCGGAGTTAATGCGACTGCACTTATTATTGCCCGTGGCGCAAAAATTATGGCGGAAGGAACTGCAGCTGAGCCAATTATTTTTACTTCGATTGCTGACGAAATTGAACCAGGTGACATTGCCAGCCCAAATCTTGACCCAACCCTTAACGGTTTGTGGGGTGGTTTACTTGTTCTCGGTAACGCTCCGATTTCTGCTGATGCCGCATCAGTTCAGATCGAAGGTATACCAGCTTCAGATCAAAATGGTCTTTTTGGAGGAACTGCTGCAACCGATAACTCAGGTGTTATAAAATACGTTTCAATACGCCATGGTGGTGCAAACATTGGAGAAGGCAACGAAATCAATGGTTTAACCTTAGGTGGTGTTGGTTCAGGTACTGTTATTGACTATGTTGAAATTATTGCTAACCAGGATGACGGAATTGAATGGTTTGGTGGTAGTGTTAATGTTTCTAACGCATTAGTTTGGAACGCTGGTGACGATGCTATTGATACCGATATGTCTTGGGGTGGTACACTTGATAACTTCATTGTTATAACTCCTGGCGACGAAGGTTTTGAACTTGATGGTGCTGAAGGTACAATGGAAGCTACCCATACTATTAAAAATGGTTCAGTTAAAGCAGGTGTTGATGAAGACGGTGCTCCTATTGCTGAAGGTTTGGCTGATTTGGATGATAAAGGTGTTGCTGATCCTAGCAATTCCCATGTGAATATGAGCAATGTATACTTTTTCGATATCGTTGAAGGTCAGGATTTTGATGCAAAACCAATTGAACTTACCATAGCAAACATTCAGGCTTCATTTGCTGATTCAAGCGCTGTAGCTGACTTCTTTAAAAAAGGAACTGATGTTGCAGTTTCTAAAGTTGCTTTAAAGTCAAATACTGTTGGTGCCGACAAATCTAAATTTACAGGTTGGACAATGGCTGATGCAAAAGGTGCTTTGGCTGATTTCAAATAATCATTACTCCCTTATTATACTGAACGCACACAGGCATCAGCTTGTGTGCGTTACTTTTAAATATAAAAACCAGCTTATACAATGCTTTACAAATTTCTATTTACAATCTCTCTCCTTATATACTTTTTTCAGCTTTCCGCTCAGAATGGATCAATCAGGGGTACTGTTTTTGATAAAGAAACTGGTGAATTTCTTCCCGGTGTAACGATATATATTGAAGGTACTTCCAAAGGAACAATTACCGACATGGATGGTAAATTTAACCTTGTTACTCCAGCTGGAACCTTTGATGTCAGAATTTCATTTATTTCCTACGAAACTGTTAGCCTTAAAGGAATCATCGTAAACCCAGGCGAAGTTTATGTTATCGATGAGGTTGGTCTTGAATACGCTAAACTTGGAATTAATGAGGTAGTAATAACTGCACAGACTGTAAGAAATACCGATGTGGCTCTGAATTCAATTAAAATGAAATCAGCCAACCTTATTGATGGTATTTCTTCTACCAGTCTCAAACGAATTGGTGATTCAGACGCTGCTTCGTCCATGAAAAGAGTTCCCGGAGTATCCATTGAAGGTGGCAAATATATATTTGTACGGGGATTGGGTGACCGATACACAAAAACTATACTTAACGGTGTTGATATACCCGGACTTGATCCGGACAGAAACTCTTTACAGATGGATATCTTTCCCACAAATATTATAGATAACATCATTGTACACAAATCATTTAATGCAAGTCTGCCTGCCGATTTCACAGGTGGAGTAATCGATATCGAAATTATTGACTTCCCGATAAAAAAGAAATCAAACTTATCCCTCAGCGCTGGCTATAATCCAGCATTTCATTATCAGGAAGATTTTCTGACTTATGAAGGCAGTAAAACCGACTTTCTTGGCTTTGATGATGGAACAAGGGAAATTCCCGCTACTACAAATGTTCCGGAATTCGCGCTGGTGGTTGGAAATCCTGATGGAGAAAAAGGTCTTCGTTACAAAGAAATTCTAAACAGCTTTAACCCTGTAATGGCTTCTATGCAGCAATCAAGCTTAATGGATTATAGTTTTGGTTACACAATTGGTAACCAGTTGCCCAAAGAGAAAGTTACTTTGGGATATAATTTTTCTTTTTCATATAAAAACTCTACTGAGTTTTACAAAAATACAATTGATGGCAAGTATGGCCTGTTAGCAGATCCATCCAATTTTCAAATGGAAGTTAGAGAATATCAGACTGGAAACATCGGTATCAGCAATACATTTCTAAACGGACTTGCCGGATTCGCTGTTAAAACAAAATCTTCAAAATATCGTATTTACCTCCTGCATCTTCAGAATGGAGAAAAGAAAGCTGGTGTATTCGATTTTATTGGCTCCGATCAGGGATCTGAATTCGTTTCCAAACAACACAACCTCGAATTCAGCCAACGCTCATTGTCAAATATCCTCATTGATGGGAAGCACAATTTCTCCGAGTCAAACTGGGACATCGAATGGAAAGTATCGCCTACCCTTTCCATGTTAAACGACCCTGATGTCCGTTTTACCAGATATGAAGTAACCGGCGATGGTATTCCACGAATAGGAACCGAAGTAGGATTTCCCGAGAGAATATGGCGCGAACTTTCCGAAATAAATATTTCTGGACTAAGTAATGCAAGTAAAAATTTCAAATTCAGAGATAAAAATGCAAATCTAAAATTTGGCGGATCTTATACTTTTAAAGAAAGAGACTACTCCATTAAAAAATACCTGCTCAATATAAGAGGCGGCAATGGAGTATTGCCTCTTACAGGAGATCCTAATGAGCTTCTGACCGACGCATTGAAATGGCCTTATAATGGAAATGTTAATTTAGGAACCAGCTTTGAGAATGATTTTAATAAATCTAATTTGTACAATGCTACTGTAAATTCAGGGGCTGCATTTGTTTCAACTGAGCTTTATCTGCTCCCTATATTAAAAACTTCAGTCGGTGTGCGATTTGAGAATTATGTGCAGAAATACTCTGGTCAGGATCAGTCCGGAGCAAATGTTTTGCAGGATGATGAAGTTCTGAATGATATTGATTTTTTCCCATCTCTCAATCTAATTCTTGAATTGAGTGATAAACAAAACCTAAGATTTTCATATTCAAATACCATTGCTCGTCCTTCCATGAAAGAACTATCATATGCGGAAATATACGATCCTCTCAGTGGAAACACCTTTATAGGAGGACTTCATAAGGACAAGGATGCAATCCGAAATATAAATTATTGGGATGGAGATTTACAAAGTTCCAAAATAATGAATGTGGATTTACGTTGGGAGAAATTTTTTGAAGATGCACAGATGATTTCATTAAGCGGTTTTTATAAAGGATTTAAAAACCCAATTGAAATTGTTCAGTTTGCCACACAGGTAGGAGCTTTTCAACCCCGAAATGTAGGAGATGGACAGGTTTACGGATTTGAAACCGAATTAAGAGCAGCTTTTCTTACCCACTTCATTTTCACATCAAATTTCACCTTCACCCGCTCCCAAATCAAATTAAGCGATACTGAATATGATTCGAAACTGGAAAATGCACGTTCAGGTCAGAAAATCGACGATTACAGGGAAATGGCAGGTCAGGCACCTTTGATATTTAACAGCGGTTTATTTTTCTCTGGAGCAGAAAAGGGATTTCTTAATGGTCTTGAAGCCGGATTCTTCTATAATGTTCAAGGTTCAACCCTTCAATATGTAGGGATTGCTGATCGTCCTGATATATATTCACAACCTTTTCATAGTTTGAACTTTAACTCCACAAAGAGATTCGGTAAAGAAGAACGGATGCAGCTCGGACTAAAAGTCGAAAACATACTTAACGATCAGAAAGAATCTGTTTTCCGGTCTTTTAAATCTGATGACCAGTTTTTCTCTTTCAGAGATCAGGGAATTAGTTTCTCATTTAGCTTCAGTTACTCCTTTCTATAAAGATTTTAAGTTTATATTTGGTAAGTCCTGGTAAATAAAATATTTACCGGGACTTTTCATTTCCATAAACATATTTGCCAGAAAATTGTATATACAGTTGTATTAGCTATTTTTACACAAAGAATAAAATAAATGAGCAACACAAACGACAGGCAATATACCAACGGAGAGATAACAGTTTATTGGAAACCTTCCAAATGCATACATGCAACTACTTGCTTCAGGGAACTGATCGAGGTTTTCAATCCCCGTAAACGCCCCTGGGTAAATATGCAGGGCGCACCAACAAAGAAAATCATTGAGGTGGTCGACAAATGTCCGACCATGGCAATTTACTGGAAGTACAACAAAGATATGACTCCTGCGGAGCTTGCAGGGGAGTCGGCTGTTGGCGAAGAAGTTACCCCTGAAGATATGCTGGCCCAACAAAAAGAAGAAGATACAAGTGGAGCCAGTATAAGCATCATGAAAAATGGTCCTGTACTTGTTGAGGGCGAATTTAAAGTGATCGGACCCGAAGGAAATGAACTGAAAACAATGATTATGACTTCCTTTTGCCGGTGCGGACACTCACGGGCACAGCCGTATTGCGATGGGACGCACAGGAAGGTGGGGTTTCAGGGATGAAAAGGTAGAATTTAGAAGGTAGAATTCAGAATTATTTAAAGGTAGAATTCAGAAGGTAGAATTCAGAATTATTTAAAGGTAGAATTCAGAAGGTAGAATTCAGA
>JFJP01035008.1_pt1 | contig 14399 bp, 11 predicted proteins | sample 431651 | NCBI WGS metagenome assembly JFJP01 (sample SAMN02602958, study PRJNA72255) | Microbial mat metagenome, whole genome shotgun sequencing project. | biome: fresh water; feature: sink hole; material: water; isolation source: purple microbial (photo- and chemosynthetic) mats found in... | reverse complement strand
GGCATACCCGAAAGTGCCCTCGTCGTCATACTGGACCATATCGAAGACCCGCACAATCTTGGCGCGATACTGCGATCGGCTGATGTATTTGCCGTTGACCTCGTCATCATGCCGGAGCGCCGGGCGGCAAAGGAAACCGATACCGTGGCCCGCTCGTCGGCTGGGGCCAGCTCGTATGTACCGGTCGCCACGGTGGCAAACCTGGCTCGGGCTATCGAGAAACTCAAAGAAGCAGGTTTCTGGACGTACGCTGCAGACATGGGCGGCCAGAACCTGCCTGATGCCGGATTGTCCGGCAGGATTGCCCTGGTGCTTGGCGCGGAAGGTTCCGGTGTATCGCGCTTGCTCAAGGAGCGTTGCGACGCAGCGCTGTCAATACCCCAATACGGACATGTAGACTCGCTCAACGTTTCTGTGGCGGCGGGTATTTTCCTGTACGAGACCAGAAAGCTACTCGGTCCTCCATCGCGCCTGTAACGGACGTCGTCCTGATCAAGCTCGAGGCTGTCCATGGATTTGACAAGCAGTTGTGCATGCACGAACATGAATGCTCATATGGCAGTATCCAAAAAGGTCGCTGGAAAACTACTCTTCCTGCTGCCCATAGCGTCGCTTGCGTATCTTGGCCTCTTTTTTTCCAACTATGGAAGTCAAGGTTACTATCAGTCTGGCTTCGATTTTACCCTGAAAGCGGACGGCTACCACGTTCAGAAAGTCGTTCCAGAAACCCCGGCTGAACGTAGCGGACTCCAGGAAGGCATGCTCATACTGAAGGTAAATGGAGTCGACGCGGTTAATCTGAACATGATTTCTGAAACTGACCTTGGGGCTTTTCTGGCAATATCCAGTGGATTCTTCATCCCCGGTAAAACAGTCTCCCTTGAGGACGAAACAGGAACGCTGTATAGCATACCGCTGGACAGCTTGCCCTGGGCTCAGCGATTTGCCCTTCTGGAATTTGAAGTCATCAATGGTATCATTGTGGGAATCGTTTTCATCCTCACCGGAATCTGGTTGCTGGCCATTGGCAAAGACGATACCACCATCAGATGGTTTCTTGGCTTTACGGCGAGCGCCGGCATTGCTTTGGCTTCCTCATTCTTTTCATCGTACTGGTCTAACAGCCTGCTCGCGACACGATTCATCGTCCTGGATGCCAGTACTGTAGCCGCCGTCATTTTTCTGACAGGTTTCGTCAAACGCTTTCCCTCCAGCACCCCAAGAAAGCTTTCACGACTGGTATGGATACCTTTGGTAGCGATCATAACCAAATACCTGCTGGTGGGTCTGGGTATCCTTGATTTTTACGGTCCAGCCATCTATCTGGTTCATACTGTACTCGGGGTTTCTCTTGTCTATATAGTGATTCTTCTTGCCAGACGCTACAAGGAAGCCACCGCAGGAGGACGGCGCCGCCTGCACTGGGTGATAGCTGGAATAACGCTGAGCCTGGTCCCATACATCTTCTACGTGTTCAGCCTGATCTTGCAGTCAAATGTGCTCTCCGGAAGCATGGCGGTCTTCAGCAACATCGCAAATTTCAGCATCATGTGGTTCCCCATTCTTGTAGGCATAGGAGTATTAAAATATAATCTATTTGACATAGACCGGTTTCTGAACCGTTTTGCAGTGCTGTTCTTCATGGCCATCGCATTTACTTTGCTTTATTCTCTGGTGTTCATGCTGTTTTTTGAATCCAGGCTCACATTGGAACTCTATCTTGTGCTTCTGCTGACCGCATTATTGTCACCGGCGGTATACCTGAAGCTCGACTCTGTCATTACCGCCCTCCTGAAGCGTGGATACAAAGACAGAAGGCAAATCCTGCTTGAAATGGAACAGGAGTTGATAGGGGTCTACCGGACTTCGGACGTCTACCCCATAGTCTCCACCGCACTGGTGTTTGCGTTTGATCCCAGTACCATCCAGTTCGTCAAAACAGCGGGGGGTATACGCGAGCTGGAATTTACATACCCTCCTTTTCAGCAGTTGTCCGAAGGAAAGCTGGAAGGAGGAATGGTCCTGCCTCTCATACAGAAAGGAGACAGCAGGATCGTCCTTGGCGTGGGCAGGAAACGTGACGAAGATATCTTTACAAAAGACGATGCGCACCTTCTCACCAGCGCCGCAGCCCAGATATCCAAAGCCCTGGAAAATTGCGAGCTGTACCGCCAGCTGGAAGAATCGCTCGCCAATGAATCCGATGCGCAACGAACCGCAATCCTGTCATTGGCCAAACTGACTGAATACCGTGACCAGGAAACCGGAAGACATCTGGAGAGAATCCAGGATTATACACGGCTATTGGCTTTGAAGCTCAAGGATGACAAGATTGACGCTGAATACCTCAATGAGGAATACATCAACGCGCTCTGCCTGTCATCCATACTTCACGATATCGGCAAGGTGGGCATTCCGGATCACATCCTGCTCAAGCCGGGAAAACTTACAGAAGAAGAGTTCACCATCATCAAGCGTCATACCTTGATTGGCGGCAAGGTGCTGGAAGACGCTGAAAACATCAAGCCAGACCGTACCCATTCGGCCTTGCTGGTGACGCGATACCACTGTCAGCCAGAATCATAGCAGTCGCCGATGTATACGACGCCCTGCGTTCGGACCGACCTTACAAAAAGGCATTTTCGCATTCCGACTCGGTGGACATCATTCTTGAAGGCAAAGACCGTCACTTTGATCCAAAAGTAGTAAATGCATTCATGGCAATAGAAAGCCGCATAGAAATGATTGCCCGGGACCACTTTACACGCGCCAGATTTCTGAGTAGTCGTGTTCCCGTTCGCACCATTTGCACACGAAGGTGGTATCGGAATCCGGTTTGCGCACAAAGGATGCCTCGACGTGTTCATGGTGGGAGGGATGCGAGACGCAGTTATCATTTTTGCACGCTATATCGTCGAAGTTGTAGATGCGGGGAGGCATGCCCAGGCGATATTTTTTTTCTACTGCATGGTTGCGCACAAGGTTGAGTGTACAGCCAGGCGATACTGCGCCTAGTCGTTTCAGCTCCTTTTCTCCAAATTTAAGCAGGTCGGGTACCGATACGATACCTTTGTAATCACCGGAATTGGTATGGAAAACGCCATGGGACGATCGCATGTTGAGTCCAAGAACGCGCCGGATCTTGTCTATGCGGTTCCAGATTTCTTCTGGCGGCAGTCCTGAAGCTATGTGATCTATGACCAGGCCGGATTCCACCGGCTTTATGCCAACCTTATACTCCGGCTTGGTGCTGCTTGAAACCGGTGCTTCGAGTATAAAATCACCGTCAAGTGCTGGCGTTATCAGACCTTCACCTTCAAAGTCATCTCCGAGGACACCGGCAAGCATGGCCATTTCTACAACACGGGTGTAGTACCCGTTGGCTGACTGGGCGTCCCACGCATTGAGCGGGGTATCATCAAGGAAGCTCGGGATTGTCGGGGCAAGCCTGTCGCGCGGCAGCGGATGGTAGAATCGCGTCCCGTCGGACAGCTTGCCAAGCATGTCCTTGCGGAACGTAACCGCCTTGCGCAGGGCTGGAGCCTTTTCCAGTATCGATTCTCCCATCCGTTCCAGCTGCAGCCTGGTAAAGTACCAGATTGCCGCGGTCTTGCCCGATGAAAGGTACTCGTCGATGGAACCGTACACTCTGACGTCGTAGCCATTGCGCCGCATCTTTTCAACATAGTGTTCCGGCATCGACAACTCCGGCGGGGCAACAAGGTCAACGACCACAGTGCCGAATACCCGCAGGCCGTCGGCCTTCGAGTGGACGGTCCGTCCATGGTGCAGGTCACCAAGCAGAGCCAGGTGGATATGGCTGTCGTCCCATCCAAGCTGTTCAAGAAAGCTGAACTCGTCGAGGAACTCCTGCGTAGGGTGTTCATGCTTGCCATCTCCCGCGTTGATGAACGAAGGCTTCATGTAACCAGAGCGCTCCGCCCACGGCCCAAGGTAGTCGGACAGCCAGCCACATACACCCTCAAGGCCTGACCTGATGACAAAGCTCGATTCAGGCGCGTAGCCGACAAGCATCTTGATGGCGTCGGTCAGGCTCTCGTTCTTGGCAAAGCTCGAGCTGGCCGCGTCAAACATGGTGGCCCGTACCCGGTGAAACAAGGCTGCGTTCCGGAAACTCTCCCGCGTCCTCGTGGAGTTTTCCAGAAACACGAGATAGGCTGAATAGTCGGCGTCGGCTATCCTGAACCGTGCCGCGTCCCCGCCAGCCGCCAATTCAGCCTTCAGCTCCCGCGCCTTTCGGTACAGGTACCGCTGCTCGTCAACAGAGAGGTCGCCTACCACTGAAATGGATCTGCCTTTGAAACACCCGTTCCTCTTCATTGTTTCTCCTGCCCCATCGGGGTATCAAAAAAAAGGCGGAAGGCAAAACGCCCTCCGCCATGTATCATTTTTTCAGCTCCAAAGCGGTGGTCAAGCCCTCCGCTTCCAGCACAAGGAAACTGCCGCCAGGCCCCTGGGCAACCAGGTTGCTCCCGGACTGTGTCAAAAAAGTCCACCTTGTAACAGGAGCCGAGCTTGCTTTTAGCTCGAGCGTTGCAGCATCAAAACGGCCGATTACCCAGCCATCACCTTTTTTGACAACGGTGTACACCGACGTCCCGTACTTCCACACCATGCCGTCTGCAAATACGTCATCGGTTCCCTGAATGACGTTCGCATAGTCAGCCTTGGCAACGCGAACCAGCCTGACGGCCCCGCCTGTGCCGGTCACCTGCCCGGCAATGGCCACAAACGCGTCACCGACATCGACCACGGTTGCCGCCCGAATTGTATTCAATGTGCTTTTTCGTATTGTCACGCCGGTTTTCAGATCGACGAGCGCTATCCTGGATAAAGGCATGTCTGGATTTACCAGCTCGAAGAGCGCAACCCCGCCAGCTTCCTTCTGCGCGGCCGCGGCAACTTCGCCTTGTATGACATCCTTCTGATCACCGGCAATCGCAGCTCGATCGGCAGCAATCTCTGTGTCCTTGGCGGCAGAGGCTGCTTCACGCTCGGCCAGCGCGGCCTTGTCGGCTTCAACCTGGGCTTCACGGGCGGCAATGGCCGCTTCTTCCTCGCGGGCTTTTTCCGATACAGCTATCGCGGCAGCCTGGTCATCACCCTTGTCAGTTGCAGCGGTGGAGTCCGTGGTTGTGGCGTCCGCGGCGGAGTCACCCGAGGCGGTGGCATCGCCTCCCACCGCCTTGTCACCGGTTGCTACAGCACTGTCAGTACCAGCCGTTGTTGCAGCTTTCTCAGCTTCAATCCTGGCTTTTTCCGCGGCAACAGCAGCCTCTTCCCTGGCAATCCGCGCCCGTTCTGCCTCGATGGCAGCCTTTTCTTCTTCCTGGCTTCGCTCTTTTATGCCTACTACATCGATACGTTCCGCAACGCCGCCTGTCGGGGATTCATCCTTGAGGCTTGCTATCGTTGACTTGTCGGTTATCGGTGTTGTATCGATCGAGCCAATGACACCCTTGCCGGCCCTGGCTGAAAGAGGGATGACGATGCGCGAACGGCCAGCCCACTCGTCCCATCGGATGGATAATCCGGCGGTGGCCTCGGTCAGTTCCTTGGTAACGACGGGTTTGTATTTAGAGCTGAAATAACCCATGTCACCACGGTAGACCGCGTTGTATATGGTGATGAACACAGCCAGCGTGTCGGCATCTTTACCGGAATAGCCGTATGCGGTTTCAAGGTATCCGGCGACAATGCGGCGCAGGTTGCGCACGTGGTCCACGCGGGCACCTTCTCCTAGAATAAGAATGTCCGCGTCAAATCCGGTAGTCACCTTGACGTCCACCGCGTGGATTACCAGATACCTGCCAGACTCGCCTGCCTGAGCCGCGCCTCTGGCTATGATGCTGCCAAGGGTTCGCCCGATACCACGGATTGACTCGGCAGTCTCTATCACAGCGTGCGGCCCTTCATAATTGATAAACTCGATTGCTCTGGCACCAGCGCCGGAAACCTCGGTTTCATCAACATCAAGCGCGCCTAGAGGCAGTATCGCGAACAGCACAGCCGCTACCGCGAGTGTTATTTTTTTTGGCATCACGTTTTCTCCTCCCGGCGTCCTCCGCCGACCTGCACGAGAGATAGCCTCACTTGACCGACGAAAGGCGCCTGAGCGCCTGGGCGGCCCTGGATTGAAGGTCGCGGGAATACTCCCCGCCGGCAATCCTTACAAGCGCCAGCAAGCCCGACCTGTTGTCAAGCGCTCCACTGGCCTTGTACAACCTGTCTATCGCATCAACCATGGCCAGGGCAATTCGCTCGTCCAGACGCCCTTCAGCCGCCAGTGCAAAAGCCTCGAGAGCCTTGCCGCCGGGATCAAGCCCTATTGTTGCGACGGCCAGAGCCGCCGCAGAGCGGACCACGGGATCAGGATCAAGCCTGAACACCTCGACAAGGATGGGTACAGCCTGTGGTAGCCCCATTTGCCCCAGCACGTTGCACGCCATCATCCGGGGCAGCGGCCCGCGGGGCGTCGGGCCGGAACTGACTGCTCCCGAACCAAAAGGCGCATCCATGCGGCCAAACGCTACAGATGCCAGATAGAGTACAGTCTGTTCCGCATCCACCTCTATAGTACCCGATTTCAGGGATTTTTCAATATCGCGCAGGCGTTCCATCGCTGTATCGTCACTCCAGGAAGCGGAAGACCACAAGGCTTCTTCCCGTGCAACAGCATCGAGTGCATCCATATCGATAGATGCGATGCGTGCCGGAGCCATCTGTGCTAGCGCGCGTTCAAAACGGTACGCGTACAGTATCCAGTCTGCTCCACCTACAATGACAGCTCCATTGGGAGCGACCACCGGCATGGTCGCCGAGTTGGTCAGGGCAAGCGTACGGAAAATCGATCCATCGGGACCAAAGCTCCGCACCGCGGTTTTGGTCAGAACAATTACACGGCCATCAAAGGCAGCCAGCGAAGCAGGTCCCCCATCAAGCTTGACAATCTGACGCCAGGCTTCAATGCCTTCAAGGTTCAAAGCCAGCAAGGTTCCATCGGCTCCGAGCGCGTAAAACCCATCAGCTGAAGCAGCCACCGCAACCGGCTTTGAACCAAGCCTGACTGGTTCGGTCGATCCATTGCCCGCGCGGAATACCTCCACACGGCCATCTTCCAGAGCTGCAAGCAAATTTCCGGCTCCGGCTGTTATAACCAGTGGCCTGGAATCGAACTGTGCTGTTTGCGCTTGTCCGCCATTCGGGGAGAACAGCACAAGCCTGCCGTCGGCGAGTCCGACTGCGGGTCCGCCACCCGGGCCAATGACCAGTGTGGAACTTGGTGCGGCAGGCAGGGTTGCCTTCCAGAGCCGCCTGCCGTTTGGTGCATACGCCAGCAGGCTATCGGAGGTAGCCACGAACAGGCGCCCATCCGAGGCAAAGACCGGCGCTATTACGACAGCTGATTTCGTATCGGTACGCCAGACTTCCTGTCCGGCTTTGTTCATCAAAGCCAGAGTCGACGCGCCGGTAGAAACTGCCGCACGGCCAAATGCATCGCATACGATATAGGCAGAACGACGCTCTGCCACGTCTTTTTTTCCAATCGCTACACCATCGACCGTCAGCACATACAGCGTTTTGGCATCGGACAGCAGCCATGCCCGCCCATCACCCAGGGACGGGCCGGCGGTAACGACGCCACCGACGGGAAAGCGAAACAGGATTTCAGCCTCGGTCATAGGTGCGGCACCCTGCCCGGAAACAGGTACAAGAACCACGAGCGCAATAATGATGGCCATGAACACGATGGAGGCCCGCCGCGCACGACGTTGCTGTGCACGACATTGCCGCGCACGACTAGTCAAGGCTGAACCTGACATAGGTCTCTATGTTCGATGTCTGGGGATAGAAATCAAAGATGGTCGTGGCTGCAATCGAGTATCCTGCTTTGACCAGGAATCCGGCATCCCGTGCGGCCGTTACCGGATCGCATGACACATAACCGATCACTTCCGGTTTTGCCCGGGCCAGCCAGTCCCTCACCGTTGCTGCCAGGCCTGTACGTGGTGGATCCATCAGCACATAGTCAAAGTGACCGGCTGCCTGTCTGGTCCTGGTCCAGTCTTCCACGCTGGAGGCGGCATAAGCGGCATCAGTTCCAATGTTGGTACCAGCAAAACCCATGGCGCGCCTGTCACGCTCCACGCAGACCAGTTTTTGAAAGGCATCCTTGAGGAACGAACCAAATACCCCTACACCGCAATAGAGGTCGGCCGCACGTTCTCCGCCTATGCCAGAACACGCAACGGGCACCAGTTTACCGAGCATGGCCAGATTGCTCTGAAAAAAACCGCCAACATGAAAATCAAAGCGTTTGCCGCCGACTTCCACGGTTACCTCACCATCGGGGCCATCCAGCCAGACCTGGTCACCGTAACCAAAGGCAATGCAGCGGTCCGAACCCTTGAGAAACGGCGATACTTCCTCCCAGCCGGAAACCGCGCCTTTGACGGAAAGCCAATGCTGCAGTGCGGGTACCAGAATGGGACAGGATTGCAGCGGTAAAATTGTATGGGACGAACGCCGGGAAAAGCCTGCCCTGTGTCCGGTGTCAAAGTGGAATTGAGACCTGTTCCGGTATGCAAACGGTGGAGAGGCTTCGATTCCTATTCCTTGTGCACCGAAAACCGCATCATCATCAGTGCCGGTGAATCCGCCTGAACGGCGCCAGGCTTCACGGAGCATACCCTGTTTTGCCTCGAGCTGAGCCTCGTACGAAAGGTGCATGAGGTTGCAGCCACCGCACTCGCCATAACAGGCGCACAGTGGTTCCACACGTCCTGGCCCCGGTGATGCAACTTCAATGATTTCAGCCCGGCAATACCCCGGCTTTACGTCAACAACACGAACGACCAGCTCATCGCCCGGTGCTGATCGAGGTACGAAAACTGCCAGTCCGTCGTGCCGGCCCAGGCCATCACCGCCAGGAACGATGCGCTCTATGGAAATCCGTATCTCCCGGCCCGATTGGTCCATGAAATTCGATCCTATACGATACCTGCGCACAGTGCAAGCAGGAATGCCATACCAGCACGGGGCATCAGCGTTTGAGCAATTTGATGATATACAGCCGGATATATTCTTCCAGGGCGGTATGGTTCCTGATCCTGAGGAGGTTGGGCCTGTCGGCAAGCGTTGCCGCCATGGTTTCTATGCGTTCGGGGGTAAAACTGGACGGCCGCATCGATCGCAGCGTAGCCCGCATAAAATCCCTGACCAGCGAGTTGATGTCTTCAGTCAGGTTTGCCTTGGCAACCGGATCAAGGAGTGTATTCCACCGTGCACTGAGTGAGCGCAGATGCTCTTCCAGGCTCTGGCCAGGCGGCAACATCTTCTTTTCCGCAGCCCTTGCCATCTGGCTGAATTCGGCAGCCCTGGCGTTTGGGGTCCGGTTTGCGCTGGACCCGGAGGCCTCGAGCTGTGGTTCAATCGTGGCCCTGCCCCTCCGGACAGAGCGTCGTTTGGCTCCGCGCACGAAAAGCGATACGATCCATGACAGGATCGGTACCGAATACCAGAAAGGTAGAAGGACGCGTACGTCGGTCAGAAGACTCTTGCGGTCAAGGTCCAGGAGTACATCGGACCCAGCGCTTGTGCCACCGCCAAAGCATCTATCAAGCTCTGCCGGAGCATCCTTGACGCCTCTGAACTCCTGATAGACAAGGGCGGGCAGGTCGGTGGAAAGGATTCCCGTAAGTATTGGTGACTGGGCGGCCAGCCTGGCATCGAGCTCCTTTACGAATGCTGCGTCATCGTCCATTGACTGGCTGGATCCAAAATCGGCCAGGATTTTATGCCAGTCATAGGTAATAAGGGGCTTGATCACGACCCTTGCCTCGCGGAGGGCCTTGAACAGGTATGGAAGGAGCGTATCCTTGGCTATCAGCTTTCCTTTTACTTGTCCCACCCCAAAAAGAAGCAATTCCGGTAGTACACCCTCTGCAGCTTCGGTGGTACGGGAACGGAGCCACTGCTCGAGTTCCTCACGGGAATATTTGCCTAGTAGAGGCCTGCCCTGGCTGTCCCTGAAATCGACGATATCGTCAACTGCAAACAGGTACGGTGGTTTATGGAGCAGCATGGACAAGGTCTTGAATGCCGTATCTTTTTCCTGTTCAACCTGGGCTTTGCCTTTGTAGTGGTTGTTGAACACGTCTATTATGTACGAAGCCTGATACGCGGCCATGTCGTCCGGTCCCGGGTCGCCCTTGCCGGAAAGATCTTTGCGTATGGCCGATGTCAGATACGCCCAGAACGAGTATGAAAAATCACCCGAACCCTGCCGCATCTCCTGCAATGCATCAAAAGGACGTATGAGGACGGCGGTCATGGCATCCTTGAGCTGGCGATCCTTTCCGGAAAACGCGCTGGCTAGCCGCTGCTGGATAAAATCCTTGTTGGACCCCTTGCGGAGGTAATTCCTGATCTTGAGGCCGGCATATTCAAGCAGTTTGTCGCCCACAGCTACAGAGAGCACCACGAGGGGCTTTAGCCCTTCTGGAAAGAGAAACCGGTAGATGGGGACGGGCTTGTCACCTTCCAGAGCAACGAGTGCGGGCAGATCGGATTCAACAGAGACGGCCTGTATCCACTCGGGCGGAATCGACAGTTTGAGGGAGTGTTCATCAGGAAACGGTATATCTGGGTTTTCTTCCATCCTGCGGTATTCAGCGTACAGGACTTCTGTAAACGCTTCTGGCAACATCACAAGATCTATCCTGTTTTCTACCGCCTGCAAAGAAATCCTTTTTTCCCTGGCAAGCTGGAACAGGCGCGGGATCAGGACACCGTCTGGATGCAACGATAGATCCCGGTATAATGGTATGCTCTGGTCATACGATTTGGCCTGTCGCTGTATTGCTTGGGAGAATGCAAGGTATTGCATGACGTACATCTTGTTTCTGGCCGCGAATGTCTTCAACAGATGGTATACGTCTATTTCTTGGGGCATGGCCCTATTCTACGTGCAGAAAGCCTGAAGGGCAATGAGAATTATCGGGACTGATAAAAAAACGACCGGAGCTTTGGGCTACGGTCGTTCCTGGTGCGATAGCGCACGTTCACTTGTTCTTCTTCCGCTTGTGCGTCGCTATCTTCTTGAGCTTGCGTTTTCTTCCGCAGGGCACAGTGTGTCTCCTTATGGGCCAGATCGGTACAGTTTAGTCTACCAAAAGGCACGCTTTGCTTACAAAGATGCTCCGGCAAGTATGCACGCCAATCGCGGTACAGTCAATCCCTGACAGACTAACCGTGTAGAGCTGCACATGGATGATCGTCAATGCCTGAGTATCGACAGTATGCGCTCCAGAACTTTCTTGCGGTCCAGTGGCTTCACGATATAGCTCTTTGCTCCTAGAAGAAGGCATTTTTTTACAACGTCTTCCTTGCCAAGAGCGCTTACCATGACTATGGCCGCGTTTTTGTCGTATTCAAGGATTTTTTCCAAAGCTGTCACGCCATCCATCTTGGGCATGGTAATGTCCATGGTTACGAGGTCGACGTTTGGGGCAAATTCCTTGTACTTCTCCAGTCCTGCCTCTCCATCCCCGGCTGTTGCGACTACGTCAAAACCTTCCGAGGTAAGGATCTGACCAAGCTGTTTGGCTATGAACATGGAATCGTCGACGATAAGCACCCGGTAGGGAGTACCTTCGGGCTTGAGGCCTTCCGGTCGCTTGTCGTTGATAGTAGGCATGTCACTCTTGGCGATCATGGTCGTCTACGCTCCTTGCTCCCCGCCGTATGCATCATGGCATTTCCGGCCCGGGCGCTCGTAGAATTTATAGTTCATGTACGGCAAGTCTGCAAGGGGCTTTTTTTATTTCCTTTTCCATCATCGCGCAATTGACTGAATAAACTGGGTAAAAAAGCAATTACCTGGAAGGGAAGCTGCCGTGAATTTCAAAAGCCGCCCTTTGGGAGCGGCTTTCTGATCCGGTATGGCGGGGAGTTTTCAGACGTATTTGACTATCTTGTTGGCTTTCAGGCACCTGGTGCACACTTTTACGGTAATGACCGTCCCGCCGATCATTGTCTTGACCGCCTGGATATTGGGTCTCCAGGTGCGTCGCTGCCGATTCTTGGAATGGCTTACCGTGTTGCCAAAAATTGTACCTTTTCCACAAATATCACATTGTCTGGACATATGGTGCTCTCCGTTTCATAGGTTCATTATGGAAGGCGGACAAAAAACACACGTCCGCCAAAGCGTTGGGAGTATATCGCAAGGTCCACGGTAGTGTAAAGACACCTACCGGCCACCACTCATCATGCGCTCGGCCATTTTCTTGTTTTTTACGACCTTCTTCATCATGAGCCGGGATTTCTCGAATTTCTTTAGTAGCCGGGCAACCTCTGCAACCGAGGTTCCCGAACCGCGGGCTATCCTGGAGCGGCGTGTAGGGCCGATTATCAGGTGGTTCAGGCGTTCCTTGCGGGTCATCGACAGGATTATTGCTTCCTCGTGCTTCATGTCCACTTCGTCGAGCTGGTCTTCATTGATCTGGCCGGCAAGACCCGGCATCATGTCCACCAGGCTTTTAAGCGAGCCCATCTTGCGTACCCGGCGGATCTGATCAAGGTAGTCCTGCAGGTTGAAGGACTCGTCTGCCATTTTTTTCTCAAGGGCTTCCGCTTCCCCTTTTTCAATGGTAGCCTGCGCTTTCTCTACCAGCGAGACAACGTCGCCCATTCCCAGGATCCGGCTGGCAACACGGTCAGGGTAAAACGGTTCCAGGCCATCCGGCCGTTCAGACACACCAACAAACTTGATTGGCTTGCCGGTGATCGACTTGAGGGACAAAGCCGCTCCGCCGCGCGCATCGGAATCGAATTTGGACAGGATGACGCCGGTAATACCCACCTTCTCGTCAAAGGCCTTGGCTATGTCCACAGCGCTTTGCCCGGTCATCGCATCTGCAACCAGGAGCGACTCGTCCGGCCTGGCCAGGTCGCGCATGCGGACAAGCTCGTCCATCATGGCTTCGTCCACCTGCATGCGGCCGGTCGTATCTACAATTACCGTGTCAAAAAGCTCCTTTTTGGCCTTGGCATGCGCCGCACGGAATATGGCTAGCGGATCGGTACCTTGGCCCCGTAACACCTCCACGCCAATCTGTGAACCAAGAGCAGCCAGCTGCTCCGCGGCTGCCGGACGTATGAGGTCACAGGCTGCAAGAAGCACTTTGCGGCCCTTTGACTTGAGGTGCATGGCCAGCTTTGCCGCGGTGGTCGTCTTTCCAGAACCCTGAAGCCCAAGGAGCAGTATGACGCTGATGACATCAGGGCCCTTCAGCACGAGGTCCTGCCGCGTATCGCCGAGAAGCGCTACCATGCGGTCGTATACTATCTTGACGAACTGCTGGCCCGGATCAACCGAGCGCAGTACTTTCTCGCCCTTGGCTTCCTCGATGGTGGCATTTACAAAGCGACGGACAACCCTCAGGTTGACGTCAGCTTCCAGAAGCGCCATCTTGATGCCTTCAACAGCATCCTCGATGTTTTTCTCGCTGATTGTTGACTTTCCGCCTATGGTCCTGACTATGTCGCCAAAGGTCTGGCTAAGCTTTTCAAGCATCAGAGGCTACCCTTGAGTCCGACAGATTCCGCGACGCCACGCATCGCCTGGATGGTTTCCTCTATCAGTGCATCAAGATCCATGCCGAGCATGCCTGCACCTTTTTCTATGACATCCCGGTTCACTCCGGCGGCAAAAGCAACAGTCTTCCACTTTTTTCTGACAGACTTGACCTCCAGGTCAAGGACACTGCGGCTCGGTCGCACGTAGGCGCACGCAGTAATGAAACCGGTCAGTTCGTCAACGGCGTAGAGGACTTTTTCCATATGCAGCTTTGGTTCTACATCGGTGCAAAGTCCCCAGCCATGGCTATCAACCGCGTGGATGAAGTCTTCCGGATAACCGGCAGCGGCAAGGATGTTGCGGGAGTGTTTGAGGTGTTCATCGGGATGGTGCTGGTAGTCGATATCGTGGAGCAGACCGACAATGCCCCAATAGTCGGGATCTTCACCCTGCTTTGTGGCAAAGTGACGCATCGCAGCTTCCACCGACAGTGCGTGTCGCAACAGGGAATCATCGTCGTTGTGCTGCCGCCACAGTGAAAGCGCCGTCTGCCTGTCATGCATATCGATTTCCTCCTGAAATTCAGCTTGAAGAGCCATGGACCGAGCAGCCATGATATACACTTTTCCTGGAAAAACAAAGGTGCGGTTCATGGACTGCCTGGTTGCCTTTCTTCATTGTGTTGCGAACATCTTGACGCTGGCGCGAAAAACAGTACAATACTGCGAACTTCTCAAATGAAGGTACTACGAAATAGGGAGAATTTTCAGTTCATGGAATATAGATCAAGCCCTGG
>JFJP01012274.1_pt1 | contig 14399 bp, 13 predicted proteins | sample 431651 | NCBI WGS metagenome assembly JFJP01 (sample SAMN02602958, study PRJNA72255) | Microbial mat metagenome, whole genome shotgun sequencing project. | biome: fresh water; feature: sink hole; material: water; isolation source: purple microbial (photo- and chemosynthetic) mats found in... | reverse complement strand
ATTCGTAGGGACAGGTTTCAAACCTGTCCCCAACGGGCTTCAAGCCTGTTTTACCCAGCCCGCCACCGCGCATAGACCGCCTGCGAAAGCAGGCGGTTCGCGCTTTTCTCCCTTGTCACCAGTTCGCCGCTGTCGATTTTCCCCGCATATTTCTTCATCATCTCATCCAGCGCCTGCGCCACGTGAACCGCAGACGCGCGTACCGCGTACAGGGTGGCGACCACAAACAACGGGTTGTCGCTCAAACAGGCGCGGCAGACCTCGAATAAATTTGGCAGCGATTTGTAAATCTCCCACACCTCGCCTTTGGGACCGCGCCCAAACTTGGGCGGGTCGAGGATGACGCCATCGTACTTCGCGCCGCGCTTTTCCTCGCGCTGCATGTACTTGACCGCATCCTCCACAATCCAGCGGATGGGCTTCTCGCCCAGCCCAGACAAGATTTGATTCTCCCGCGCCCAATTGACCGACTTTTTCGACGCATCTACATGCGTGACCTGCGCCCCTGCCGCCGCCGCCGCCAGCGTCGCCAGCCCTGTGTAGCCAAACAGGTTGAGGACTTTCACCGGACGTTTCGCCTTCTGAATGGTATCTGCCATAAAATCCCAATGCGCCGCCACTTCGGGGAAGACGCCCAGGTGACGTCCGGGCGTGGTCATTACGCTAAAGCGGAGTTCGTTTTTTGTAGACAGGGGGTAACTCATTTCCCACTTCTCGCTAACTTGTTTCTTCCACTCCCAATGCCCGCCGCTTTCTTCGGCTGTGGGTTGGAAAACCGCATGGGCGGCGTCCCAATCGCGTTGGGGCAGGGCGCGGCTCCACATGGCTTGGGCTTCGGGGCGCGCAAAAATATATTTGCCAAAGCGCTCCAGTTTGAGTCCGTCGCCCGAATCGAGCAATTCGTAGTCGCGCCAGTTTTGGGCTTCGAGCAGGGTAAAAGGGATGGGGGAGTTGTTCATGTTGAATACCTGACCATTGGGGTATGACATGGCAATGAATTGACCATGCTTTTGACTTGATTTTTGCCTGTAAAACAGTATAATGTGGTAATAAGTGGTAAGAAGTGGTAGAAGAGCGCCGGGTGCCCCGGCGTTCGCCGTATTAAAAGGATAAGTAGAACAAATGTTCCTCGGTCAATTCCAGCATAACCTCGATGATAAAGGGCGACTGATGATTCCGTCGCGCTTTCGTGATTTGCTGGCGGGCGGCGCCTTCATCACCCAGGGCTTCGATAAATGCCTGATGGTGATGACCGAAGCCTACTTCGAGCAGGTCTACGAGCGCATCGAAGCCATGAACCTTGCCGACCCAACCGCCCGACTCTTGCGCCGCCTGATTCTTTCCAACGCCTATCCCGTCGAAGCGGATAAGGTTGGGCGCATCCTCGTACCGCAAAACCTGCGCGCCTTTCTCGGCGCCGAAAACGGCGAGCTGGTGGTGGCAGGGCAGGGCGACTACTTTGAAATCTGGACGCCCGCGCTATGGAGCGAGCAGATGGCGCTGTTGCAGGATACCGACGCCAACAACCAGCGTTTTGCCGCGTTGGATTTATCTAAAACCAGTTGACTAGAAAACTAGTTGACTAGTCGACCAGTATGCACATACCCGTACTTTACAAAGAGATTATACACGCACTGCAACCCCAAAGCGGTGGGCGTTATGTGGATGGCACGGTAGGCGCGGGCGGTCACGCTCGCGGCATCCTGGAGGCTTGCGCGCCGGATGGGCTTCTGTTGGGTTTGGACGTCGACCCGCAGGCGCTGGCGCTTGCTCGTGAGACCTTGGCTCCTTACGAACAGCGTACACATCTCGCGCAAGCCTCCTACATCACCCTCGGCAAACAACTCGCCGCCCTCGGCTGGGATGCAGTGAACGGCATCGTTCTCGACCTCGGCGCGTCGTCCATGCAGTTCGACAACCCCGAACGCGGATTTTCGTTCATGCAAGACGGTCCGCTGGACATGCGCTTTGGTTCGAATGCTTTTCAAAGCGCGGAAGATATTGTCAACACCTATGACGAGAAAGACCTTTCTGACTTGATCTTCCGCTACGGAGAAGACCGCGACTCGAGAAAGATTGCCCGCGCCATCGTCGCCAGCCGACCGCTTCGCACCACCCGTGAGTTGGTTGCTGTCATCGAAAAAGCATCCCCCCGACCCTTCGACAGGCTCAGGGCGGCGCGCGGCTCCCGCATTCACCCCGCCACGCAGACCTTTCAAGCGCTGCGCATCGCCGTCAATGAAGAGTTATCGGCGGTGGAAAATGTCCTCCCGCAGGCAGTATCCAGCCTGGGGCGCGGGGGGCGGTTGGCGGTCATCTCCTTCCACTCGCTCGAAGACCGCATCGTCAAGGATTTTTTCCGCGAGCAGGGCAGGGAACTCATCAACCCGCCCTACGAAAGAATTTACGAAGTGGAGCGGGGGGCGGTCGTCAAAATCATCAACAAAAAACCCATCACCGCTTTGGATGAAGAAGTGATGGATAACCCAAGAGCGCGCAGCGCAAAACTTAGAATTATCGAAAAATTATGAACATACAAAACGTCAACGTCAATCACCTGGTACATGCCTATAAAGTCGCTCCCTGGCGCATTCAGCGGCAGTGGATTGGCAGCGCATTGCTTGTGGTGGTGGCGATGGCGATGGTTGCCACCCTGTATCTCGACGTGACTTCGCAGGCGGCGATTGCCGGGCGCGAGATTCAAGACCTGACCGCCTCCATTTCAGCCAACCAACAAGTCAGCGCCGACCTCGAAACCCAGCTTGCATCACTGACCTCTGCCCGCGTCATGGAAGAGCGCGCAAAAGACATTGGCTTCCGCCAGATGACCTCTGCCGAGGCGGAATATTTGGTTGTGCCGGGGTACTCGGTGCTTGAACCGGACATTCTCTCGTCTGCGCCTGTGCCGCAGTTGAGCGCTCTCACAATCCCGCCCGAATACACTGAATCGCTTTTGGATTGGGCGGATAAAAAGATGATTAATGCAGCGCGGAGCGCCCCATGAGACAGCAATACGCCAACCGTGTGCAGGTTCTGGCTGCCGCCATGGGTTTGATTGCGTTTGCCGTCATCGTGCAGATGACCCGCATCCAAAACAGCCCCGAGGCGGCAATATTCCGTCAGCAAGCCTCCAACTACGCCTACGAACTGCGGACGTTCTACCCCGACCGCGGCGAAATCTACGACCGCAACGGGCACCTGCTGGCGGGGAATAAATCGGTTTATGAAATCGGCGTGGATTTGAGCATCGCCAAAGACCCGCACGCCATTGCCTCCGCCGTCAGCGCAGAATTGGGCAGGGACTATGCCCAGATTCTTGCCGCAATTCAAACTCCGACGGCGGGCGTCAGTTATGTCGTTTTGGAAGATTTTGTCGAAGTCGAATCAGCCACACGGCTTCAGGCGTTGAAGAAGGCTTTTCAGGATGGCGCCGAGGAAGGCGCGCTGGGAAGTTTGACCGGGCTGGAGTTCAAATCGCACCCGCAGCGCAGTTACCCCGAAAATTCGCTGGCGTCCAATATTATTGGCTTCGTCAGCCGCGAGGGACGCGGTTATTTTGGCGTCGAAGAGAAATACGACACCCTGCTGGCGGGCAGTCCCGTGCAGACCTTTGTCCCTACCGACCCGAACAAGGCATTTGAAATTCCGCGCGTGTTGAACGGTACGACCCTTGTCCTCACCGTCAACCGCGACCTGCAAGCCGCCGCCGAACAAATCCTCGACGAGTCGCTCGATACCTACGGCGCCGACAACGGCGTGATTGCGGTCATGGATCCGCGCAACGGCGAGATGCTTGCCATGGCAGTCACCCCGCGCATGGACCTGAATGAATTTTGGAATTACGCCAGCATTTACAACAATGCCAGCGAGTTCAACCCGATTGTTTCCATGCCCTACGAACCCGGCTCTGTATTGAAAATTTTGACGATGGCTGCCGCGCTCGACAGCGGCACAGTCTCGCCCGGCACCACCTACCTCGACACAGGCGCGATTATGGTCGGCGGCGCAACCATCCAAAACTGGAATCAGGAACCTTGGGGCGTGCAGGACATGACCGGCTGTTTGCAGCACTCGCTCAACGTCTGCATGGCGACCCTCTCTACGCAAATGGGCGCGGGTACGTTCTACGGCTACATGGATAGTTTTGGCTTCGGTCACCTGACCGGCATCGATTTGGCAGGCGAGGCGGCAGGCAGGCTAAAAATTCCTGGCGACGCCGACTGGTATCCTGTTGACCTCGGCACCAATTCTTTTGGGCAGGGCGTCTCCACCACCCCAATTCAGATTATGATGGCGGCTTCGTCCATTGCCAACGGCGGACGCACCGTCACCCCGCACACGCTCTACGCCATGGTGCGCGACGGGCGCCAGTATGATGTGCCAGCGCAGTTTGCAGGCTCGCCCATCTCTGAGCAAACCGCCGACACGCTTTCAGCGATGCTGGCTGTTTCGCTCGAATCCGAAGGCTCGCTTGCCTTGTTGCCCGGCTACCGTGTGGCGGGCAAAACAGGCACCGCGCAAATCCCGGTCAACGGGTTTTATGACAGTACCCAAACCAACGCTTCCTTCATCGGCTGGGGACCGGTGGACGACCCGCAGTTTATGATTTACGTCTGGCTCGAACGTCCTTCCGCTTCCATTTGGGGCTCCGAAACCGCCGCCCCGGTCTTTGCCGAAGTGGCTGAAAAAACCGTCGTTCTGTTGGATATTCCCCCCGACTATGTCCGTCAACAACTGGCGGCAAAATAATATGCTGACCCTCGCCGATCTGCTCGAAGCGCTTACCCGCGTTCATCTCCCGAATGCCGCCGCCTCCATTACGGAAGCGGTGATTGATTCGCGCCAGGCAACGCCCAACGCGCTCTTTGTCGCCATTCCCGGCGAAAATGTGGACGGGCACGACTTTATTGCTGAAGCCTTCAAGCGGGGGGCGACTTTTGCTTTAACCCAACGGGAGACTCCCGCCTTCCCGACCCTCGACCTGCGCGGCGGGCAACTGGCTGAATCCACCCTTGATTTTTCGTCTCCACTTTGCTTGCGCGTAGACAATACAGTCTCTGCCCTGCAACAGGCGGCGCGTTTTTGGCGGCGCAAGTTGAATTTGAAGGTGGTCGGCATCACGGGCAGTGTGGGCAAATCCACCACCAAAGAAGCCACAGCCGAAGTTTTGGGAGTCCGCTACCGGACTTTGCGCAGCCCCGGCAATTTGAACAACGAAATCGGTCTGCCGCTTTCGATTTTGAAACTCGACTCAAGTTACCAGCGCGCAGTTTTGGAAATGGGCTTTTACGTCCCCGGCGAAATTCAGTTTTTGTGCGACATCGCCCAGCCGCATATCGGCGTGGTGACGAATATCGGCACGGTTCATGCGGAACGCGCCGGATCGCAGGAAGCCATTGCGCGCGGCAAAAGCGAACTGGCGCAGGCGCTGCCCGCCGACGGCGTTGCCATTCTCAACTTCGACGACCCCTGGGTGCGCAGGATGGAAGAGAAGACCAAAGCCCGCGTCTTTTTCTACGGGCTTTCTCCCGAAGCCGACCTGTGGGCGGATCAAATCGAAGGCTTGGGCTTGGACGGCATCCGCTTCCGCCTGCATTACAAAGGCGAGATGATTCACTCGCATGTGCCGATGATTGGGCGTCATTCGGTTCACACCGTCCTGCGCGCCGCCGCCGTCGCCCTCAACGACGGCTTGACCTGGCAGGAAATCTTCGACGGGCTTTCACGCGGACGCGCCCAACTGCGCCTTTCTGTCGTCCGCACGAAGTCCGGCGCGTTGATTTTGGACGACACCTACAACGCCTCGCCTGAGTCAATGCTTGCCGCAGTCAACCTGCTGGATGAACTCGACGGGCGCAAAATTGCCGTGCTGGGCGACATGCTCGAACTGGGTCCCTACGAAAAACAGGGACATGAACTGGTGGGGATGCGCGTGGCGCAGGTGGCAAAACTTCTGCTGACCCTGGGTCCCCGCGCTCACATGATTGCCGAATCTGCCCGCCGTGCCGGAATGAAGCCCGCCCATATTTTGGAGTTCGAAAGCCCCGAACCAATTATCGAATGGCTAAACCAGAACCTTGCCGCCAATGACGCAGCGCTGATCAAAGGCTCGCACGGTCTGCGCATGGATAAAATCACCGCCGCGCTGGAGATTCAATCGTGAGACAAGTTGCCCTTTCCCTCAGCCTTGCAGGTCTCACCTTTTTGATGACCGCCATTTGGGGCGGACCCCTGCTGCGGATTTTGCGCCACTACAAAATTGGCAAAATCATCCGTGTCGAAGAGCCGGGGCATCACGGCATCAAGATGGGCACGCCCACCATGGGCGGCGTGATGTTTATTTTGCCCGTCCTGCTGTTCAGCGGCTTGCTCAACTTTGTGGCGTTGAGCGGCTTGGGCGAGAGCGGCGTGGGGCGCTCGGTGCTGGTTCCGATGGCGGTCATGTTCGGTTTTGCCGTGCTCGGCGCAGTGGACGACTGGGAAGGCATCCGTGGCAAACGCAAGGGCGACGGAATGCGCGCCCGCACCAAGTTTGCCTTTCAGGTGATTCTGGCGCTGGTCACTGCCTACGTTTTGAAATATCGCATGGATGTGCCGGATTTGTACTTCCCCGGCTTGTTTTTTGAAATAGAACTCGGCTGGCTCTATGTGCCGATTGCCGCATTCATCATCGTGGCTGAATCCAACGCCATCAACTTCACCGACGGCTTGGATGGGCTGGCAGGCTTGATTGCCGCCACCGCCATTGCCTCTTTTGGCGGCATTGCGCTAGTTCAGGAACAAATCTACCTGGCGCGTTTTTGCTTCATTCTCGTTGGCGCGCTGTTCGGCTTTTTGTGGTTCAACGTCCACCCTGCGGAATTGTTCATGGGCGACACGGGGTCGCTCTCGCTCGGCGCGGCGCTGGCAGTCGTTGCCCTGCTGACGGGGCAGTGGCCCATGCTCCTGGTCATCGGCATCATTCCCCTCAGCGAGATGTTGAGCGTGGTGATTCAAATTGGCTACTTCAAAATGACGAAGGGCAAGCGTTTCTTCAAAATGGCGCCCATCCATCTGCACTTTGAACTGCTCGGCTGGAGCGAGACTCAGGTCGTCCAGCGCTTCTGGCTGATCGGCTTGATGGCGGCATTGATCGGAATCGGACTTTCGCAGGTTTAGTTATTTTGTCATTGCGAGGGCGCTCTTGTTCTTTGCCCGAAGCAATCCCCAACATGAAGTAGGAGATTGCTTCGCCAAAGAACGGCTCGCAATGACGGTTGAAAATTATGACCAACTGGACAAACACCCACACCCTCATTCTCGGCGCAGCAAGACAAGGCATTGCCCTTGCCCGCTGGCTCTCTCGTCACGGCTCAAACGTGACCCTGAGCGATTCGCGCAGTTTAGAGCAGTTGGCTCCCGCCCGCGCCGCGCTTGCGGATACGAGTGTGAAGTGGGCGGCTGGCGGTCATCCGTTGGAGTTGCTCGACGGCGTGGATACGCTTTGTCTTTCGGGTGGCGTCCCGCTCACTTTGCCCATCGTGCAGGAAGCCGTCAAACGCGGCATCCCGCTCTCCAACGACACCCAAATTTTCATGGAAGTCGCGCCCTGCAAAACCATCGGCATCACTGGCTCGGCGGGCAAAACCACCACGACAACTTTGGTTGGCGAAATGGCGAAGTTAGGCTGCGGACGACAGACCGTTGACCGTGCAACCCCATCGTCCACCGTCCACCGTCCGCGGTCTTTTGTCGGCGGCAACATCGGCGACCCGCTCATCAACTACGTGGACGAGATGACTGCCGACGACCTTGCCATTATCGAGATTTCATCCTTCCAACTGGAGCAGATGACCCTCTCGCCAAACATCGCGGCGATTCTCAACATCACCCCCAACCACCTCGACCGTCACGGGACGATGGATGCGTACACCGCGGCGAAGGCGCGGATTTTGGACTTCCAGACTGACAAAGATACCGCCATTCTTGGTCACGATGACAAGGGCGCATGGAACTTGCGGAACCAGGTCAAAGGCAAATTGTTGACCTTCAGCCTGAAGGAACTGGATGACCGCTTCGACGGCGCATACTTCCATGATGGGTTGTTGAGCATACGCGAGGGCAAAGCCTATGTGCCGCTCCTGCCGCGTGAAAAAATTCAGTTGCGCGGCGACCACAACGTCGCCAATGTTTTGGCGGCTTTTACCATCGGACACGCGGCTGGCTTCAAACTGGATGACATGCTCGAAGCCGTCGAAGAATTTCGCGGCGTGCCGCATCGGCTGGAACTTGTCCGCGAGTTGCGCGGCGCGCGCTGGTACAACGACTCGATTGCCACCGCGCCCGAACGCAGCATGGCGGCAATTCACGCCTTCGATGAGCCAATCGTCCTTATGCTCGGCGGGCGCGACAAGGACCTGCCCTGGGATGACATTGCCCGATTGATTCACAAGCGCGTGGATCATGTGGTGGTTTTTGGCGAGGCGGCGGAACTGATTCAGAAAGCCGTGTCCGCTGTCGGCGGGGCAGGGGTTGACCTTCGTCGCGCTGGCAATCTCAAAGAGGCGGTCATCGCCGCCGCCGAAGTCGCATCTGCCGGGGATGTCGTCCTGCTTTCGCCGGGCGGCACAAGTTACGACGAGTTCAAAGATTTCGCAGAGAGAGGAGAATCTTTTAGAAAATGGGTACTGGAACTTTCGTAAACGAACGACCCTACGTTCAAAACAGCCATGTGAAAACTTCGCGCGGCTTCGACATGCCCCTGCTTGTCGTTGTGATTGCGCTGGTTGCCTTTGGGCTTGCCATGCTGTATTCGTCTTCGTGGGATTTCTCGCTCGGCGCGTATGGCGACGCGATGTACATGTTCAACCGCCAGTTGACCTGGCTGGGCATTGGCGCGGTTGCCGCGATTATTCTTGCGTTCTTTGATTATCACCACTGGCGAAATTTGGTTGTGCCCGTCATGGGCATCACCATTGTTTTGTTGATTACCGTCTTGTTCATGAACGGCATCCGTTTTGGCGCCAAACGCGCCATCCTCGGCGGTTCGGTGCAGCCTTCTGAACTGGCGAAACTGGTTTCGATTTTATATCTCAGCGTCTGGCTCTACGCCAAGCGCGAACACCTGCACGATATTTCGCTCGGTTTGATTCCGCTGGGCGTCATCCTCGGCGTGGTGGGCGGCTTGATCTACCAACAGCCTGACCTGAGCGCGGCGGGAACCGTCCTCATCCTCGGCGGCTTGCTCTTCTTCCTCGCCGGCGGCGACCTGAAACAAATCGGCGGACTTTTGATTGTCGCCATGATTGCCGCCTGGTTTGTTTCGTCCATCAGCCTGACGGGTCAGCAGCGCGTGTCAGATTTTGTGGCGGGCATCAAAGACCCGTTGCAGGCTTCGTATCACGTGCGCCGCTCGTTTGAAGCCATCGTCAACGGCGGCTGGTTTGGCGTCGGGCTGGGGCAATCCCAGTCCAAACTCACGGGGCTGCCCGTGCCGCCCACCGACAGCGTCTTCGCCGTCGTGGTCGAGGAACTTGGCTGGTTCGGCGCAGTCGGCTTGATTTCGCTCTACGGCTTTTTCGTCTGGCGCGGATTGGTCATTGCCCGCCGCGCCCCCGATATGCTCGGCACGCTGCTCGCTTCCGGGCTTGCCATCTGGATTGGTTTTGAATCCCTGGTTAACATGGCGGTCATGGTCGGTCTGCTGCCCTTTGCGGGCAACGCGTTGCCGTTTATCAGCGCAGGCGGCTCCAACCTGGTTGCCACGCTTGCCGCGATTGGTATTTTGTTCAACATCTCGCGCCAAAAAGGCGAGGGTACGATGTCTGATGATGAATGGAGGTCTTACAGTGCGGTTGCTTATTTGCGCCGGTGGGACGGGCGGCGGGGTTTATCCCGCGCTCGCCGCGCTGAACGCGTTAACCAGTCACCAACCCGGAACTGAAGTTCTTTGGGTTGGCGGAGAAGGCGGCATGGAAGAGGAACTCGTCAAACGCGCGGGATTCCCGTATCGTTCCATTCCTGCCGCGGGCGTGCATGGCGTGGGACTGCGTTCCTTGCCGGGCAACGTGGCGAAACTCATGCGCGGTGTACTGGCTTCGCGCCGCATCCTGCGCGAGTTTCAGCCTGACGCGCTCTTCTTCACTGGCGGCTTCGTCGCCGCGCCCATGGCGGTGGCTGGCATGAACATCCCAACCGCTTTGTATGTGCCTGATATCGAACCTGGTCTGGCTTTGAAATTCCTGTCCTATTTTGCGGATGTGATTAATGTGACGGCGGACGACTCGAGGAGATTTTTCCCACGCTCGAAGCGCATCGTCCTCACCGGCTACCCGCTTCGCGCCGACCTCTCGAACTGGTCCCGCGCCCAAGCCTTTTCTCACTTTGGGCTGGGCTCAGCGCTCCCCGTATTGCTCATCACCGGCGGAAGCAAGGGCGCGCGCTCGATTAATCTGGCGGTTCTCAAACATCTCGAAGAACTGCTGGGTGTTACACAAATCATTCATATCACCGGTACGCTGGATTGGGATGTCGTGCAGAACGCCGCGCAGGAACTGCCTGGGTCATTGAAGTCCCGTTACCGCGCCATGCCCTACCTGCATGAAATGGGAGCCGCCCTCGCCGCCGCCGATTTGGTTCTGTCGCGGGCGGGCGCATCCACCCTGGGCGAGTACCCGCTCTTTGGTCTGCCCGCCGTGCTGGTCCCGTATCCGTATGCCTGGCGCTATCAAAAAGTCAACGCCGACTACCTCGCCGAACATGGCGCGGCGCTTGTCTTGCAGGATGAATTGTTGAACGATAAACTATCGAATGTATTGAAAGACCTTTTGCTCAATACCCACAAACTCGAAGCCATGCGCGCCGCCGCCGGAACGTTATCCCGCCCCAATGCCGCGACCGCGCTCGCCAGTCAACTGTTTGAACTGGCAGGAGGACAGCCCCTATGATGAGTATTGTTTACCTTTTTTGGATGTACGTCTTTCTCTTTGCCGTCATTGGCGCCATGCGCGGTTGGGCAAAGGAATTGATGGTGTCCTTCAGCGTTGTCACGGCGCTGGCGGTCAACATGCTGTTGGAAAAATACATCCCCCTGGTGCGGAATCTGGTTGACCCCGCCCAGCCCACCGTCGATGCTCTCAGCGCCCAGTTTTGGGTCCGTACGCTGATTTTGACCGCGCTGGTGTACTTTGGCTATCAGACCGTTTCCATTTCGCGTTTCGCTTCCAAAGCCGTGCGCGAACGCTTGCAAGACTCGATGTTTGGCGCGGTGCTGGGCGGCTTCAATGGCTATTTGATTGCAGGTTCCATTCTTTTCTACAATCATATGGCAAACTATCCCTTTCCGGAAATTGTCAGCCCCGCCGCCGATCCGGTCATTCTTCAAACCATCGGCAGGATGATGGAATACATGCCCCCGCGCTTCCTGGGCGAACCCGGCATCTACTTCGCCGTTATTATCATCCTCATCTTCATCATCGTCGTTTACATCTAACCAACTTACCAATTTACCAACTACCATGACTCGCGTTCACTTCATCGGCATCGGAGGTTCAGGGCTTTCTGCCATCGCGCGCCTGCTCAAAGAGAGCGGCTACGAGGTGTCAGGCTCTGACCGCGCCCTCTCTCCCTTTGCGCTCGACCTGCAAAAAGAGGGCGTGAATATTTACGTTGGGCATCACCCGCACAACATCTCCGGCGCCGACCTGGTGATTCGCTCCTCAGCCATCCCTGACGACAACCCTGAAGTCGCCGCCGCTTTGCAGAAGGGCATCCCGGTTTACAAGCGTTCCGATTTCCTTGGACGGTTGATGGCTGACCAGATGGGCATTGCTGTGGCAGGCACGCACGGCAAGACCACTACCACTGCCATGATCGCCTGGACGCTGTACGCCATGCGCCGCGACCCGTCCTTCATCGTCGGCGGCACACTCAGCAATTTGGGAGTCAACGCCCGCGCTGGAAAGGGCAACCACTTCATCATCGAAGCCGATGAATACGACCGCATGTTTTTGGGACTCAAGCCGCAGATTGCCGTGGTCACCAATTTGGAACATGACCACCCCGACTGCTACCCGACCTTCGACGAGATGTTCGCCGCCTTCCAAGCCTTTGTGGATTTGCTCCCCGCCGACGGTTCTTTGATTGCCTGCGCGGAAGACAACGGCGCCGCTTCCCTGCTTGCTTACGCCCGCCGCAAGGGATTGAACGTCGTTTCCTACAGCCTGCAAAGCGAGATGACCATTAACAGTCCGCAGTGGATGCAGGCGCGCAAGCCGACTCCCAACCAGCGCGGCGGCTATGATTTTTCGGTCATGACCAACGTCGGCGGCGGCGTGAACAGCGTTACGGCGTCGTTGCAAGTGCCGGGCGAGCACAACGTCCGCAATGCAATGGCGACTCTCTCCGTGATTGCCACGCTGGGACTTCCGCTGCAAGAGGCGGCAGACGCCCTGGGCGAGTTCACAGGCACGGGACGCCGCTTCGAGGTTAAGGGCGAGGTCAAGGGCGTGACCGTCATCGACGACTACGCCCACCACCCAACCGAAATCCGCGCCACGCTGGCAGGCGCAAAGGCGCGTTATGCGGGTCGCCGCATTTGGGCGGTCTGGCAGCCGCACACCTATTCGCGCACGCAGGCTTTATTCTTCGAGTTCTCCCGCGCCTTTGCCGACGCAAGCGAAGTCCTTGTGACCGAAATCTACGCCTCGCGCGAAGCCAAACAGGAATTTTCCTCCGCCGAGGTGGTCAGCGCCATGCCTCACCCCTCCGCCCGTTACAGCGGAACGGTTGCTGAAACCACTGAATATTTGTTGAAGAATCTCCGCGCTGGCGATGTGCTGCTTGTCCTCTCGGCTGGCGACGCCGACCAGATCAGCGCGGAGGTATTGAAAAGACTATGACCACGCCCGCTCGCTTTCTCGATGTGCTGCGCCTCAAGTTGGGCGCTGCGGTTCAGGAGAATATTTCTCTTGCGCCGTACACTTCTGCGCGCATCGGCGGGGCGGCGGATATTTTCGTCACGGTCAAATCAGCCGATGAACTTGCCGAAGCAGTCCAAGTCGTTTGGGATTACGGAATGTCGTATCTCATTTTGGGCAGCGGCTCGAATCTTCTCGTCAGCGACAAAGGCGTGCGCGGGGTGGTGATTTTGGATCGGGCGAAGGATGTCCGCTTCGAGGCTGGCGACCAGCCCACAGTTTGGAGCGAAGCGGGAGTCATATTCAGCAATTTGGCGAATCGCTGCGCGTCCAAAGGTTTCTCCGGCTTGGAGTGGGCGGCGACCGTTCCCGGCACGCTGGGCGGCGCGGTCTATGGCAATGCGGGCGCGTTCGGCGGCGACATGTCTGCCAATTTGATTTGGGCTGAAGTGTTGACGAAGAACGGGCGCGAGAAATTATCTGCCGAACAAATGGAATACGGCTACCGCGCCAGCGTTTTGAAACGCGGCGGCATGAAGGCGGTTGTGCTGTCTGCATTGTTGAAGTTAAAAAATTCCAGCGCGGCGGAAGTGTCTGCTACAATCAGTCAATTCAGCGAGCGCCGCAAGTCCACGCAGCCGCCGGGCGCCAGCATGGGTTCCATGTTCAAAAACCCTGCGGGCGACCATGCAGGACGACTCATCGAGGCGGCGGGTCTCAAAGGAACCCGCATCGGCAATGCTGAAATCAGCGCGAAACACGCCAACTTCTTCATCAATCACGGTGAAACCCGCGCCAGCGATGTCTGCGCGTTGATCGAACTCGCCCAGAAAACTGTGTTTGAAAAGTTTGGCGTGCATCTTGAATTGGAAGTTGAGTTGATTGGAGAATGGAACGTTGAACGTTAAACGTTCAACGTTGGATACGACTATGAAAAAACTTCGCGTTGCAGTTCTCTTCGGCGGTCGTTCAGGCGAACATGATGTTTCGCTCATGTCCGCGCGCTCTGTGCTTGCCGCCCTCGACCCCCAAAAATACGAAGTGACACAGGTCGGCATCACGCTGGACGGGGAGTGGTACAACGGCGAGAATACGCTGGAGTCCTTCGCGCAGGGCAGCGTCAAAAATCTCAATCGCGTCGTTTTGCCGCAAGAGCCATCGCACTCTGCCATTTATGTTTTACGCAATACCAAACACGGCGAAGCCCTCGAAAAACTCTCCGACGTGGATGTCTTCTTCCCCGTTTTGCATGGTCCCTTCGGCGAGGACGGCACACTTCAAGGCTTGCTCGAACTGGCAGACGCCGCCTACGTCGGCGCGGGCGTGGTCGGTTCCTCCGTCGGCATGGACAAGGGCGTCTTCAAAGATGTCATGCGGGCAAACGGGATTCCGATTGTCGAATCCATGCTCATCCTGCGGACGGAATTTGAAGCCGACATGAACGCCGTCATCGCCAAAATCGAAAAGATGGGCGAGTACCCCTTCTTTGCCAAACCCGCCAAC
>JFJP01040030.1_pt1 | contig 14400 bp, 21 predicted proteins | sample 431651 | NCBI WGS metagenome assembly JFJP01 (sample SAMN02602958, study PRJNA72255) | Microbial mat metagenome, whole genome shotgun sequencing project. | biome: fresh water; feature: sink hole; material: water; isolation source: purple microbial (photo- and chemosynthetic) mats found in... | reverse complement strand
ATAAGCGAGCGAAGCGAGTGTTTTAAGCAGAGTTGCTTTATTGGAGTCCGGCCCTGAAAGGGCCGAAGTCAAATAAAGATTTTATATTAATTAATTAATTAATTTTTTGAAAAGCAGATGTACGAATGAGGCGCGCCGTTACTACGTTGCGCTAATACTGCACTACGTATTTACTAAGCAGACCCCCAAAATCTATTGCATCAAGCGTTTAATCTTTTGCATCAAGCATTGACGACATTGCAATAAGCTGGTACTGTATTGCATTAACAGTTCAAAAAACATATCTGGAGTAATTTATGGCTAAAGTCGTCCGCAAAAAGCTTCCAAAAATTAAGCCTAAAACTTACAAAAGTCTTGACGCCAAACCATTACCCACTGGAATTGTTCACCAAGATAGGATGGTTTTGTTTTCGCCTTATGTTAGATTGTCTAAAGAACAGTTAGCTACAAAAGATAATCCGGTAACTGTCGAAACTTCATTCGGTATTGTTATTTTTGAAGATGGTTTGTTGGATCAGACTCATAGAGACATTCTTCAAATTTTGTTTACCTTTCCAATAGAATTTAGTATGAAATTATTTTATGACGCTGAAAATAGAGAACGTCGCAGCTTTGAATTTACTCCGTATCAAATGACTAAATATCTTGGCGTTAATCATGCTCACAAAGAATGGATTTTTGAGAAATTACATGAAATGTATAGATGTTCTTTTACATTAATTCCTAAAGTTAATGAAGCTCAGACCACGGAAGCTTTAATAAGACACTTCAAAGGAAAAATTAATAAAGGACAAGTCTACACATCAATTCTTCACTTTGTTAAAGAAAAAGATTCTGGAAAAATAGAAGTAGAAATTAGTCCTTTTTTCTTAGAAGCTTATAATTTTGATACGGCTATTCACACGGAAAAACTAACTGTTGAACTATTAAAAATCGAAGAAGGTTATAACAAAGCATTAATTCATCATTGCTTAACGCACAGTGATAGAACTTTTTCATTGGAAATGTTGATGGCAAACATTGGATTACCTACGCGTGAAGAAAATTCCGTGCTATATAACAGATACAGAAATTACATCACTAAACCTGAAAACCAAGAAAAACTTAAAAAATTTGGAATCACATTTGAACAACGTAATCCGTTCACTCCCAAAAAATGGCATGTAAATATAGAGACATCTTCGTTAAAAGGTCAAGTATGGACAGACAATCATCAACAACTAGCTTTTAAAGAACCAGAAAAGCCTACACATAAAATTGAAAAAGTAATTAAAAAGAAATAGCATAGGTATAACATATAACCGTCATTGTTTTTGGAGATTTACTATGAGTAATACTGATTCACAAGCAGCTGTTTTGAATAAGAATTTTTTATTGGCTTTTATTAACACTACTGTAGATTCTTCTTTGAGAGCTAAAACATTTTTAAATGGATCTGGAGAAATTGTTTCAGTGTGTTGTTTGCCACACAATGAAGCAGCTTGCATTCCTACGTTAGCTCAATTTAAAATTTTTACAGCGCTTCTTTCTTTCTCACAGCAAACGAACTCTAAATCTTTAGAATTTAAATGTGTTTCACGTATTCTTAAACTAGTAGGATTATCTATCACCGAGTATAATTACACTCAATTGTACGAAACCTTGATCAATTTTTCTGGATTAATTATTCAATTTAAAAATAGTTTTGAGCGTGAGTGTACAGCACAGCTTGTTAAGTCTAAAGAAAATTTTGAAATGTTAAATTTTACTATACTTGAACAAATTTCTATTGAAGAAGGTAAGGTAAAAATAGATTTTAACCCACATTTCTTAGCAGCGTGTTCAACAGGTTTGGTGCAAGATTTACATCTTGAAAAATTAAAAAAGATTAAGAGTCCAAAAACTATGCAGTTGTATTTGTGGTTACTAAATTGTTCAAAACGAAGAAATCTTAAAAGTTCTATTTCTTTTAATAAAAAAGAACTTGTTGATACCAATTTTTTATTTAATCAGTTGGGTTGGAAAAAACCCGATGAAGAAAGTGATTGGTCAAGACCAGGAAGAATGCTTCAACAAGTTCGTAGTTGTCTTGACGAAATTAAGGCGATTGATTCTGGTTTTAAAGATTTTCGAATTACTCTTGAAAAAAATAAGACTAAATTTTTATTTGAAAAGAAATCAACTTCGGAGAATTAATGCAATGGATATTATATTTAAAGATGGTTTTTATACTTTAAATTTGGGAAAATATGCGAACGTTCCATTATCAGACGTGCCTTCCGAATATCTGTCCATGAAACTACGTGAGTATGAAGGATACAATAATTTAAAAAGACATAAAAATATCATTGATAGAATGAGCGCTGAGTTAAAGAAAAGAAACGATAGAAGGGCAAACAGCTAACCGGTCACTGGTATGCGCTCAACTATACGAGAAAGCAGGTGTGACTCCTGCACTATGCCACCTTATTCAAGATAGTTGACAACGAAAAACTAAACCCGTAAACTGCATAAGTTTAGGAACGAATAAACCTCTTTTTGGACGATGTTTTACATCGTCCTTTTTTAATTAAGGAACATGTCATGAAAAAGACTTTATTAGCTTTAGCGTGTGCGTTATCATTTAATTCTTTTGCTGAAGATTTAAGTGGCTTAGTAACTAAGGTGTATGATGGAGATACTTTGACTGCGAAAGTCAATGAATCCGTTGTTAAGTGTCGGTTGAAAGGCATTGATGCACCAGAGTTAAAGCAAGCGTATGGCCCGGAAGCTCGCCGTTTTTTGTCCGCAATTGTTCTAAATCACAATGTAAGCATCCGTGTTTACGGCACAGATCTATATCAACGATCTGTGTGTGAAATCTTTTTTAAAGATGTGAATGTTAATCAACTGATGGTGGCTTCTGGTAGAGCTTGGTGGTACGTTGCATTTGATAAAAAAGACACTGAAATGCAAAAAGCCGAGCAAAGTGCTAAAGATCAAAAATTGGGAATTTGGTCAACCAATGACAACATTCCCCCGTGGGATTGGCGAAAAATCCGTAAAACTCAGGGAAAATAAAATGCAATTCTCACCTTTTTGTACTGATCTCCAAAGATGGATTTTGAAAGAGCGTACTGGTTCAACTACAGAGATGGATGTTGAAGATATGCTAATTCTTTGTCTGAGAAAAATTGTTGAGTTAGAAACTCAGATAGAGAAACACAAAAATCCCGATTCTTTTTCTAAAAGAAAAATTTTACCCTCTAAGAGTAATTCAAATGGAAGATGAAAAGATTGTAGCTCCGTGGACGATGACGTATGCACAAACCAAAGCATGGGTCGGCACTTACAAAATTCCAGTCACTATTTTTAAGAGTGACGAATTGGAAAAAGAGCTGTATGCTGTTTGTGTACAAGGAACCGATTACTGGCTGGATGCTTTCGATACCAAAAGAGAAGCGATTGAATATTGCAGAAAGAACGTGTTCAAAAGACGATGAAAAAATTAAATAGAAATGACATTCTGGCTTTAAAACAAGCCGACCATGTGATCATTTCCAGTCCTATTCTTCCCAATCGGCAAAATTCTGCCAAAGTAATCTGTACCAAACAAAAAGGTTCAGAATACCATAATTGGGAGATTTCCATCGCCAGTACAGTTCTTTTTTTAAACGATGATCTTCAACAGTCCAACTTACAATGCCAGTATTTTATTTACAATTCTTATGTAAATTGGCATTGGCAAACTTTCGTGGGATCACTTGTTCCCACGGACGAACTTGAACTATTATGGATGCCGGATGCTGAAAGTACTCCAGAACTGATTAAAAAAGGATTTCATGTAGATTTGTTGAAGATCATCGTGTATCGACAGAATTTTAGATTTCACTACTTGTTAGGTATTGTGGCTGGTACTACTCCCCATCGAATGGTTCAAGGCTTGAATAAACAAGTTAATTCAGATTGGTTACTTCCAAAATCTTTTAAAAAGGAAACATGAAATGTACGACTTAGAGCTACTCAGAAAAGAACTCATTCGTGATGAAGGCAAGAAACTAACTGCTTACAAGGATTCGTTAGGATTTTGGACAATTGGGATAGGTCACCTTTTAGGTAAATCAAAAACAAAAAGTGTTATTTCTGAGGAAGAATGTGAACATCTCTTCAGAGATGATCTTGTCAAAGCAGAGCTTAACTTGCAAAAAACTTTTCCAGAATGGAGACTTTTAGACAATGTCAGACAGCGTGTGCTGATGAATATGAGTTTTAATTTAGATGGTAATTTGAAAAAATTTGTCAAATTTATAGCTGCACTTCGTTCCGAAAACTGGAACCAAGCAGGTATAGAGATGAAAGACTCCACTTGGTATCAACAGGTGGGACAACGGGTGGAAAGACTACGTATTTTGATCGTAACTGGAGAAAACTAATGTTGAAAAAACATTCTTTTAAGAAAGAAAAGTCTTTAAACTTGCACAAAGATAATCAATTTACTCAGGTCAAAGAACCTACAGTATTAAAAGCAGTGATCACACTAAAGCCAAAGCCCGTTGAACTGGTTGCTGTTGAAGAACCAGTCGTTTTTCGCAAGAAAAAAGCGTATGAAGTTAAGAACGAAAGAGTGAAATTCACTCCAAAAGTGGAACCCATTAAAGTGGTTCTTCCCAAACACAGAAAAGCACATGTTCTTCGATCTGAAGAATTTTTAGTAGAATTAAAGAAAGCATTTCCAATCATTGCTCAAAATTATCCTTTAGAAATTGGAGTAGCTAAAAAGCTGTATGATCTTTATCCAGACACAGCTAGAAGAATCATCAATACTGCGATGTACATTCACACCCATAACGAATTGTATGTAGAATTTTTGAGTAAAGGAATGGGTAGATTTGATTTAAAAGGTACTTTTGTTTCTTCAACCAACAGCGAAGGTCAAGAACTTGCTTCTGCTCTTTTGGCTGAAATTCGTAGAAACAAGAAAAAGATAGTGAAAAAAAGATTAAAATGAAAGAAGTTAAATTGATTAGATTAAATGTAAACTCAGTACTAGACATTACTGAGTCTGGTCAAGTTTTTTATACTGGGGCCAAACAGTTGGAATTTTGGCCCAGTAGATCTGTGCTTTTTTTAAGCGGTATTAAGTTTGAAAGCCCAAACACATCAGACTTCTTTTTGTTTGATGTATCTGAAAAATTAAAAAGAGTAGATTTATTCGCTCCTTTTAGTATTTATCGTTTTAATGAACAAGAGTTTGAGCTTCGTCTTAGTTTGGATTCGCAAGAAAGAGTTCCAGTAATTATTTCAAAGAGTTCTAACTCTTTTTTGGGTACTCTGATTTACACGGTAGGTGATTCAGTATCTGTTAAATTAGTTTAAAGGAATTCTTTTACAGGTGCTTGGACAACCACTTTAAATCCAGATACGTATGACATCACGTATTTTGCACCAAATTGTCAACCCGTCTGTCATGGTCCGTATGTTGTAGAATAACGCTCCATTAAAAACCCCGCCGAAGCGGGGTTTACAACCACTACATCTTTTAAGCTTTCTTCCCTGCAACGCGTTCGTCAAGCTTATCCCACAATTCTTGAATACTCAAACTACTCATACTCGAAAACACTTGAAGTTGACCCAACGCAAATGCAAGAAACACCATATCCAAAGCCGTATGATTATCCGAATCAACTGATTCTTCCAACCATTTACGAATATCAGCAGCTTCCAATGCTTTTTTGCCAGATTCCATGCCAATACCCATCATAGCTGACCATGTCTCATCAAATGCACTTTCAGCCAATGCCCAAACCGGTTTTGGCATTCTTCCCTTTTTAAGATCTTTGTCAATAACCGCTTCCCGACCCTCTTCTTTGACACGCTTGACCACTTCGCGTTGTTTTTCAACATCTCCACGCGATTTTCTCACAATCGTATTGGCATCGGACACCGTAATCTGCTTTTCCGCTACTGCTTGCCGCACGGATGGATCAGCACGAAGCAACGCAATTTTGTCGCTGATATGGGAAACAGATTTACCAACTCGCTGTGAGATCTGCTCAACCGTTAATGCAAACTCATCTTTCAATCGTGAATACAAAATACCTTCTTCAAATGGCGCAAACGGCTCACCATCATTGGATACCATCATTTCCACTAAAATATCCGATTCGTTCTTGTAATGCTGAACCACCATAGCTGGAATATCTACATCAATTTCTTTTGTTTCCAATAAATGCTGACATGCAGCCAATCTACGATGACCGTCCACTAACTCATACTTATTAACACCCGTCGCTTGCGTAATTTTGATGGGGTTACGAATCCCATTTTCTTCAATGGAATCAGCAAGCTGTTCAATGTTTAACAACATGGAACGTGGGTTACGACCTTCAACAACAATAACATCCTTACAGTGAACATGAATAACTTGTAAATCTTTCATTGGTGTATCTCCGATTGGTTGTGGTTTACACAGTTCGCACTGCGGGTTTGAATATAGCATATATATAAATAAAAAACAATTATTTTTTGTTTGAAAATATTTCAAAGACGCTATTGATTTTACTCCATGTATAAAGTATACTTGCCGCTCCAAAAAAACCAACGGAAATCCAAACCATGTTAGATTTTAGTGTCGTTGAACCGTATGTGCGTAATTTTTTGAAAAAGAATTATTGGAAAGTAGAAACACTCATGCCGTATGAAGATGCTTTGTCAGAAGCCAAGTTACAATTTATAAGAACCATTTCACGACTAGAAAAACGAAATTGTGAAATCAAGAACGAAAAACACTTGATGTCTTTGTTTAAGACTTCATGGAGCAATCATTTCATCACACTAGCGAATAAAGCGACAAACGAACGGTTTGTCACTACGCTATCCAACTCAGATAATCAAGATTTATTGATAGATCAAGTTATTGGGGATATGGGCAACATGGGAGAAATAGAAATTTTGTTGCAAAAAGCGCCGTCAGAAATAAAACAAGTCATTTCGATGTTGTTAAATAGTCCGATTGAGGCTATTGAAGTGATACGGGATAACTTTTTTACCAATAAAACCAAAAGTAATCAACTACTTTGCAAATTGTTGGGCAAAAATCCTAACGCAGTCAATTTAGTTCAAAAAACGCTTGACTACTTACAAGTAGAGTAGTAAAGTCAGATTTAAAGCTTTTTAACGGTTTATGCCTAACTGGATTAGAATTTCCTAAATTCGGTTAGGTATAATTAAAAACAGCGGGTGTATTCCAACACTCGTTTTAAATTTGTCCTTAATTTTCGGAGAAACAACATGACTCAAACTGCCTTTGAATATGTGACTGACACCCTCAAAATTACTGCTGAAGAGGGTGAGACTCAACGCGATTATCTGGAGCGTGTTGCTTATGAAATCCAAGGGATGGATGAAACTGCGTGGGATCAGCTGCCGGTTCCGTGTCAGGAATGGTATAATTCTGCTGCCGACATTATTGCATCAGCTTCGGAATCTGGCGAAGAAAAGCCCACTTACGAACTTCCCGAAATCCCCGGAATGAGTAAGCCGGTCGTTAAGGAAAAGAAAACTTCCAAAGCCAAAGCCAAGACAAAGACTGTTACTGAAGATTCAACGACTGCTGAAGTTGAAGCTAACGCTGAGACTGAAGAAGGGACTGAAGAAGGGACTGAAGAGACAGTGAAGCGTGGTCGTGGTCGTCCCAAGGGTTCTCCGTCAGTTCCCAAGGCTGAGAAGCCGGAAAAGGAACCCAAAGGTCCGATTGCTGCGGCTTCCGTCCGTGAAGTGCTGTGCAATAACATGGATTTGTCTTTGGACGAGACCATGGCCGAGTTGGAGCGGTTGGGCGTGGTGATGCAGCGTTCGTCGTGCCAGGTCGTACACCTGAACACGATTCGTGCATTTGAAATGGCTATCCAGATGAAGGAAGTCAAGAACAAGGCTGGCGTTGTGGTGTTGACTGCTGCTGAGTAATTTTTAGTTTAAAACGCAAGCCCCATTTCTGGGGCTTGTTTCTTTTAAGGTGAATAAAATGTCTGAAGAAATTGAATATATAGATATTAAAAGTTTCTGTAGCAAACATCGCTACCCCATCACCAAACATCTGTTAGATTCTGCAGAACATGAAATTGTCAAGAAATGCAAAGAAGAGCATTTAAGAATTAAAGTTGTGCATCATTTGGGAACTGGACGAATTTCCAGAGCTTTTCCAAGATGGCTGCTTGAAGAATACTTTTTATTGTGGATTAAGTAATGTTTACCATAAAACAATGTTTGCAATTACAAACAATGTGTGTTAATATAACAATGTTTCCAGTCATGTTTAACTAACCGAGTAGTGGAGATTTCCATGTCCGAACAATTATTGTGGGTAAAATGCTCTTCGATCATTCCCAATCGGTATCAACCCCGTAAAGAATTTAAAGAAAAAGAACTTGAAGAACTTGCTGAATCCATTGATCAGCAAGGACTAATTCAACCCATTACTGTTCGCAAAATTGTGGACAGTAACGATAACATTGAATACGAATTGATTGCAGGTGAGCGTAGGTGGCGGGCTGTTTCTGAAATTCTTGGTAAAGACAAAATACGCGCCATTGTAAAAGAAATGACTGATGAAGCTTCGCAAGAAGCTGCTATCACCGAAAATTTGCAGCGTATGGATTTGAATGCAATGGAGGAAGCTATTGCATTACAGAATCTAATGGAAAATTTCGGCTTGACTCAAGAACAAGTGTCAAAACGGATTGGAAAGAGTCGTAGTTACATTTCCAATGTGTGCCGGTTGTTGAAACTTCCAGAAGAAATCCAGTCTTTTGTAGCCACTGGGCAACTGGAAAAGCACAAAGCATGGTCACTGTTGGCAGTTGAGTCCGTAGAAAAACAAGTAGACTTGGCTAAGAAAGCAGTCCAAAAGAATTGGACGTTTGAACGGTTGCGTACTGAAATTGAAAGTACCATCGTCAAAGCTGTTGAAGAGCCACCCAAACCATTGGAAAAAGTGGTTACAGAAATTCATTCTGCTGATGGTGAAGTGAAAAAAATTGAAGTCAACAAGCCCAGTGTTCCCCGTCAATCATTGCACGGCAATCGTAAGATTAAGCCGAAAATGTCCACTGAGTTTTTGGTGCTGGTGGAATTTGATTCTAATGAGACTGTAGACGATTTCATTAAGTTCATGAAAGAGCAAAACTGGGCTTGTTGGAGGTCTGAGGCTGCCGTCAAGAAGATTAAAGATTTGGAGAAAGCTACTAAAGTAGAAGATCAACCTGTCGAAGCTCTTTTGGAGATTTAATATGGAAACTTTTGAAGAAGGTACTGACACTTTCAAATGTGAAAGTGCGTGGTCTCATATTTTGGAAAGTCTACACATTGATTTGGATGATCCAAATTTTGTAGAGACACCAAAACGTATCACTAAGATGTACAAAGAGATTTTCGCTGGATTGCGTCCAGAATGTATGGAAGAATTAAATGAGCATTTGTCTAAAACTTTTCCATGCTCTAATGATGAAATGGTGACAATTACCGGTGTGGAAACATGGTCAATGTGTCCCCATCATTTTTTACCGGTACACTACTGGGTAGATGTAGCATACATTCCCAAAGATAAAGTTTTGGGAGTTAGTAAGCTACCAAGAGTTGTGGAACTGCTGGCAAAGCGTCCGGTACTTCAAGAACAATACACTCAAGATATTGTTGACTACTTGGAAAAGACATTAACACCAAGGGGTGTTGCTGTTAAAGTTCAAGGTGTTCACTTGTGTATGGTCATGCGTGGAATTAAGAGTTTTAATTCCAAAGTGATCACTTCGGCAATGACGGGTGGTTTCAAGGACAATTTAATCTCTAAGCAAGAGTTCTTGCAGTTCGTATCGTAGGTATAGTAAGCTGTTATTCCCCGTTTGGTGAATTGGAACGTTAGAGCTACATTTTGTAGCTCTTTTTTTAACTAAATTTCATGGTGACTATGATGAAACAACTAATTTTCATTCCGTTGGAACTCATGGAAGATAGATACAGCTTGCAATGGTTTAATTGGTTTGAAAATTCTTTTAAAGAAAACAATGTTGATTTTATTTCTATTCTTCCCAATAAAAACAATGTAAAGATTCATAAAGGTCAATTTTTAGATGTGGTACAAACCAATAAATTCAAAGCACAGCAATTACAAGAAATTTGTTCATTGTTTGAACAAAAGGTAATTACCGAAAATTCAGTATTTTTATTTATGGATGCATGGTTCCCCGGATTGGAAATGTTGGGTTACATGCGAGATGCTCTTAAAATTCCATTTAAAATGGTGGGATTGTTTCACGCCGGTACTTGGGATCGTAATGATTTTCTGTTTCAATGTGGTATGCGTGATTGGGGAAAGAGTGTTGAAATGAGTTGGTTCAAGTTGTTGGATGTCATGTGTGTCGCCACTCAATACCACAAGAATTTAATAGTTGAAAGATTAGATCTGCATAGCATGAACTCCGCTGAAATTGATCCCATCAAAAATAAAATCCATGTAACAGGTTTTCCCATTTATTCTGATTTTACTGCGGAAACTCAAAATCTTCCTGAACCAGCTAAATTGAATAGAGTTGTTTTTCCTCATCGTTTGGCTCCAGAAAAACAACCACAACTTTTCGATAAATTAACTTTGTTACAAAAAACAAGTCCAGCTGACGATCTTGTGGCTAGTTTTCAACTTCTAAAAACCAAAGACTGTTCAATTTCCAAACAAGAATATTATGAAATTTTAAGTTCATCTAAAATTTCAGTAAGTCTTGCACATCAAGAAACGTTTGGAATTGCTATGTTGGAAAGCGTGTTGTGTGGTTGTTTGCCATTAGTTCCAGATCGTTTATCATATTCTGAACTGTATCCAGAAGAATTTAAGTATCCAGATTTGGAAGATCCAAATATGGAAGTTGCTTATGTCTTTTCTCATTTGCAAAAATTAATTCGTGGAGAACAAATGTACAGAATGTTATTGAACCCATTAAAGCAAAAATTTCTAAAGTTAGGTATGGAAGCTATACCCAACATACTAAAACTTTGTGAGACTATTTAATGACTACTGAAAAAGATACGTTGAAGCAACTCGCGGCTCAGATAGAAAAATTGATGGCAGATGCTAATGTAGGTGGCAGTTGCCTTCTCATCGGTAAAGATGTTGCCACCTCTTTTATTTACTTGCCAAAATGGGTAAATTTACACTTTTTGGAACCTTCGGATGAAAATGAGACTATTCATTTTAAAGAAGCTGAAGATGAAAGCATGATACTCAACACGCTGTATTTTTTCAGCGTAACCAAAGCGTTTTTAAAGCAAACAACAGAAACGGTATTGAACAAAATACCAGAATATTTTTCTATTTTCAAAGCTGAAATTAATCAAATTGCTAAAAAAGAGAAAAATCCAAAAATCTTTCACTGAGGAATATCCATGAATACGAAATTTCCGATTGTCACCACAATCGTTGTGAAAACAACTTTCGAAGCTCTACATAATTGGAGTACTATTCCTAAAGAACATGCAAGTCAGTTTTTGAAATATCCACATCGGCATCAGTTCGTTATTGAAATGATATTTAAAGTGTCCCATCAAGATCGTGATTTAGAATTTTTTGAAATGAAAGCTAAAATTGATAAAACATTGCACGAGATGTTTCCTAAAAAGGTAAGAGAACTGTTACCTGATATTGGAAGCATGTCTTGTGAAATGTTAGCAGAACGACTGCTGTTTGTATTCCAAGAAAACTGCATTCTTGTCAAAGTTTTTGAAGATGGAGAAAATGGAGCCATCGCATTATTTGACAAGTCAGCCAAACTTTGTGGAGACTTAGAAATTGACTGATTTAACCGACATGTTGTTCCCCAATGAAACAAATGAGGTTTCAAGAATGGTCACATTGAATACAATGCCGACTCTTTACCACCGTTCTAAAAACGGAAAGATTTCCGTATGGAATATTTCTGTAGAAGAACGAGATTCCATTTTGTTTATGGTCACACGTTATGGGTATGTTGACGGTGAGCAACAAGAAACAGCTGTTCAAGTTAAGAGTGGTAAGAATCTTGGTAAAACAAATGAAACTACCATAATTCAACAAGCCTCTAAAGAAGCTTGGTCTAAATGGGAGAATAAAAAGCTACAAAATTACAGGGAATCTTTAGATGAAGAAACTACTATTTTGCCCATGCTGGCCCATCGGTATCACGACCACAAAGAGAAAGTGGTGTTTCCATGTTTTATACAGAGAAAATTAAATGGTGCTCGCGTCTTAGCCCATGTTTTTGATGGTGAAGTAAAGTACTTTTCCCGTAAAGGAAAAGAGTACCACACTTTGCATCATTGGGATAATTTGATTCTGGAACATTTTCCATCGGGTACTATTTTAGATGGAGAAGCATTTAATCCCGATCTTAACTTTCAACAAATTATTCGTTTGGTGAAACGAGTCAAGTCCAGTCGTGAAGATATTGAGCAAGATTTTTTGAAATTTTGGGTGTACGATGTTGTTCAAGAAACTGAGCCTTTTATTAATCGACAAGCCTTTTTACAAAGAAGGTTTGTTAAATTTCGTAATGCGATGGTGTGTCATGTTCCGGGTTATGTGTGTAATTCTCACACGGAAATTTTGAATTGGCACAACACCTTTATTGGCGAAGGTTTTGAGGGATCAATCATTCGTAGCCAGCAAGGCTTGTATCAAATCAACTACCGCAGCTATGACTTGCTGAAGTTGAAAGATTTTATTGACGAAGAGTTTATGATCACTGGCGGCAAATCCGGCACGGGTAAAGATGAAGGAACAGTTATCTTTATTTGTCGGATTAATAGGGAAGAAGATGCTTTTGAGTTTTTCGTCCGACCCAAAGGGACATGGGCTGAACGCAAAGAGTATTTTGATAACTTGCAGTCATACATTGGCAAATGGCTGACTGTCCGGTATCAAGAAAAGTCAGAGGATGGAATGCCCATTTTCCCGGTGGGCATTGCGGTTCGTGACGTGGAATCGGAATAGCGTTTTAAAGCCCGCTACGTGCCATTTTAGCCACTTTCGGCTTTGGGCAATGGTTACGTAGCGGGTCAATTCAAACTTGGCTAAAATCGACTGTAATTTAAAGGTGTATAATGAAAGATAAAGTGGTTATGGTCATCATTGAGAACAATGATTTTTCGATCAGTTATGAATGTTCCGGGTGCGGCAGTATTGCTAAAGCAACACAAAAATTTGAAAAGTCTGTGTTGTGTCCAAAATGTAAAGCGCCCATTGATTATTTTGAAGTGGTGGAAGAAGAGGAGGATGAGTAAATGAATATCTTCATACATGATGAATTTGATCCCGAAACAGTAGCTATGCTGCAAGCGTTTTATTCACGGTCGCACCAAAGCATTGAAGATCGAATTTATTCGTTGGGAGAAGATAAAACTAAAATAAAAGAAGCTCTCAAAAAATATTATGTAGGTTATGGTCACAAATCTATTGGTGATTGTGGCTATACTACAATTTTCATTGAAGGTGTTTCGTTGTTAGCAGCAAAAGCTATTCAAGATTTTTCCTTGTATAACGGGCAAGAATCCAGCACTCGTTTTATTGATTTTCAACTTGCTGAATTTTATCACGTCACAAGCAATGAACTTTCATCTGAAATTTACCAAAATTGGATGTCTTTTTATAAGGACAACTTTGAAGATTTTTTAGAACATTTAAAAAAATTCCATGTATGCGAAGATTCCAGTAATCCCGCTGTCTTTGACAAAGCCTTAAAAGCAAAAGCATTTGATGTTTTTCGGGGCTTTTTGCCATGTGGTACGCAGACCCAATTGAGTTGGACTGTCAATTTGCGACAATTAGCCGATCAGTTATTGCGGCTAAAATGTCATCCGTTGGAAGAATTACGAATTTTAGCAGTTCTTTTAAAAGAAAAATTAATTTTAAAGTATCCAAGTTCATTCGCACAAGACACTGATCATGCAAGATATAGATATCTTTCTAATTTTAATGAAAATTTTACGTACACGCTGAGTCCAACTAAAACTGACTTTCAGTATTGTTCTTCTATTAACTTTGATCTTTTAAAAAGAGATTCTTTTTGGTTGGAAACTAGACCTAAAAACACAGAGCTTCCACCTTATTTTAATAAATTTGGCGAATTTATGTTTAATTTTAAATTAGACTTTGGAAGCTTTAGAGATTTACAACGGCATCGTAACGGTTCTTGTCCAATGCCTCTTATTTCTAAAGTGAATTGTTTTTCTGCTTGGTATTTAAATCAATTACCAGAACCAATAAAAACAAAAGCCTTAACTCTGATTTACAATCAAACCAAATTAATTAAAAAACTCTACAACTGCTGCTTAATGGATGACAGTAATCTTCAGTATTACTACCCGTTGGGTTGGGAAGTGGATGTAGAATATGTTGCAGCTCTTCCACAAATAGTGTATATT
>JFJP01006360.1_pt1 | contig 14400 bp, 12 predicted proteins | sample 431651 | NCBI WGS metagenome assembly JFJP01 (sample SAMN02602958, study PRJNA72255) | Microbial mat metagenome, whole genome shotgun sequencing project. | biome: fresh water; feature: sink hole; material: water; isolation source: purple microbial (photo- and chemosynthetic) mats found in... | reverse complement strand
TGCCGGGTGGGTAAAAACCCAGCACGGCGGCCAGAGCCGGGCGTAGTTCAGCGGTGTCGGGGGTGGCGCTTTGAATCAGTGACTTGGTCGCGGCCAGCGGCACCAGGGCGGCACGGCTGCTGCGAGGTGCCATTTTGGCCACCAGACTGTCAGCCAGATTCAGCAGGCGCAGTCGGGTTCGCATTGGCTGCGGCAGTGCTGCGGTGTCCGGATCGTGGTGCCACTGGACCAGGGCCAGCAATTCATCGTCGTGCAGGCCAAAGCCGCGCAAGATGTCACTGCTGGTTGGCGCGTGCAGGGCAATGATCTGGCGCTGCGCCAGGTTGGGTGGTTTGAGCTGGCATGCCAGACTGTCTTGCGGACGCGCCATGCCGATGTTCATCACCAGGCCTGAGCGCAGCAGCAGCGCCGGGCTGCCTTCCGGCAGCGCCAGTTTGGCAGCGGTCAGTGCGCCCAGGATACCTGCCAGCAGGGCATGGGTGGCGCAATACCCCAGGGTCGGGTCAGGCAGCGCCTGAAACAGCACAAACAGGGCTTCGTCCGGGTCGCGTTTGAGCAGGGTCAGGGCTTTTTGCTCAATACCGGCCAGGCGCGCCAGCGGGCTGCTGGCAGCTCCGCCCTGGTATAGCAGGCCGCGCAGAACTTCCTGCAGGTCGATCCAGCCGCCCTCCACGCTGCGGCCCTCCAGGTAGTCCGAGTCGAGAATGTCGCTGGGCATGGGCGCGCGCGCGATGGTCCCCACGTCAACACCGCTGCGACGCATTTGGCGCATGCTGCGTTCCAGGCTTTTCTGCCACGCCAGGGCATCCGACTCGGTCATGCTGGCGTGGTGGGTGGCCAGCATGTCGCGGTGCGCGTCAGACTGCAGCACTTGCCCACGCCGCAGCAACAGGCGCCCGTCAGGCGTCCAGATATCCACCGGCAGCGCTTGGCCCAGCTGGACCCGGATCAAGGGAACGGGCACATAGGTCGGCATCAGTTCGTCACCATGGGCACGCGTGCGGCCAACCCGCACATCAGCTCATAACCCAGCGTGCCAGCGGCCTGCGCCACTTCGTCAATAGCCAGTACCTCGCCATTGGCCGCGCGTCCCCACAAGGTCACCTCGCTGCCAAAACCCACCGGCACACCGGCCTCTGACAGCGCAGTCAGGTCCACCGCCAGCATGTCCATGCTGACGCGGCCCAGGGTACGGGTGCGATGGCCCGCCACCAGCACCGGCGTGCCGGTTGGGCAAATCCGCGGGTAACCGTCGGCGTAGCCGCATGCCACCACCCCCACCAGGGTGGGCCGTTCAGCCAAAAATGCAGAGCCATATCCGACGCTAGCGCCCGTATCAATTGCCTGAGTAGCTATGATTTTGGATGCAAGCGTGATGCCCGGCTGCAAGTCCCACTGGGCACTGCTGTGAGCCGGAAAGTCGGGCGCACTGCCGTACAGCGCAATGCCCGGGCGAATCCAGTCGCTGACCACCCGCTGGGCCGGGTCGACTGGGTTGTCGCCACTGTGACGCAGCGTAGCGGCACTGTTGCTCAGGGACCGCTCACCGGGCAAATCCCGCGTGAACTGCTCAAACACCTGGAGTTGCTGCCCCACGCCACGGGCACCGTCAGCGTCGCTGAAATGGGTCATCAACGAAATTTCGTCCACCTGGGGCAATGCGTTCAATCGGGTCCAGGCTGATCGGTAGCACTGCGGGGTAAATCCGAGCCGGTTCATGCCCGAGTTCATCTTTAGAAATACCCGGTGCCCGCCATTGGTTTTGTGCGCCGCCAGCATGTCAATCTGCTCCTCGCAATGCACCGTATGCCACAGGTCCAGGCGGGAACACAGCTCCAGGTCGCGTGCTTCAAACACCCCTTCCAGCAACAAGACCGGGCCACGCCAGCCCAGGGCGCGCACACGCTGTGCCTCGTCCAGGTCAAGCAGGGCAAAACCGTCGGCGCTGCGCAAGCCCTGGTAGACACGCTCGATGCCGTGGCCATAGGCGTTGGCTTTGACCACGGCCCAGGCTTTGGCATCGGGGGCCGCCAAGCGTGCGCGCGCCAGATTGTGTTGCAGTGCAGCCGTGTGAATGGTGGCAAGGATCGGACGTGGCATAAGGTTCTGGACAAAGCGGTGGGGGCAATTTTGACACCGCCCGGCCGTGCTATAACCCCCACCACGTTTGGAGACACATCACACCACCCGACACCTCACAGGGTGAGGCAAAACAGTCATACATGAAACGCGGTTTTTTTACCATCATGGCAGCGCAGTTCTTCAGCTCGCTGGCCGACAACGCCCTGTTTGTTGCTGCCGTCCAATTGCTGCGCAGCAGTCATGCGCCGCAATGGCAGCAGGCCGCCCTGGTGCCCATGTTTGCGCTGTTTTACGTGGTGCTGGCACCGTTTGTAGGTGCCTTGGCTGACTCGATGCCCAAGGGACGGGTCATGTTGCTGAGCAATTTCATCAAAGTGGCAGGTTGCCTGTTCATGCTGTTTGGCACCCACCCGCTGATGGCCTATGCGGTGGTCGGTCTGGGGGCCGCAGCCTATTCGCCGGCCAAATACGGCATCCTGACCGAGTTGCTGCCGGCCTCGCAACTGGTCAAGGCCAACGGCTGGATTGAGGGGCTGACCATCGGATCGATTATTTTGGGCGTGTTGCTCGGCGGGCAGCTGGTGGGGCCCCATGTGGCACCGCGCTTGCTGTCGATTGATTTTCCACTGATCAATACCGGCATCAACAATGCGCCCGAGGCGGCCATTTCGGTGCTGATTTTTGTCTATTTGCTGGCCGCCTGGTTCAACACCCACATTCCCCTGACCGGTGTGCTGATGCGTGCGCTGCCCAACAAAATTTTGTCGCTGCTGCCTGATTTCTGGTCGTGCAATGCACGCCTGTGGCGCGACAAGCTGGGCCAAATCTCGCTGGCAGCCACCACCCTGATCTGGGGTGTGGCAGGTAACTTGCGGTTTATCGTGCTGGCCTGGGCCGCCGCCGCACTGGGCTACACCGTCACGCAAGCCTCGGCGTTGCAGGGTGTGGTGGCGATTGGCATGGCGCTGGGGGCAGTGGTGGCTTCGATGCGCATGCGCCTCGAAGACGGCCCACGCGTGATCACGCTGGGTATTGGCATGGGGTTGCTGATCATTTTGCTGATTTTTATCAACAACGTCTGGTTGGCCGCGCCGTTTCTGATCATGCTGGGGGCGCTGGGTGGTTTTTTGGTGGTACCGATGAACGCGCTGCTGCAACATCGCGGCCATAACCTGATGGGTGCCGGGCGCTCGATTGCGGTACAGAACTTCAATGAGCAGGCCTGCATTCTGGTGCTGGGGGCCTTGTACAGCCTGTCCACCGGGCTGGGCTTGCCAACCTTTGGTGCCATCACCCTGTTTGGCTTGGTGATTGCCGGTTTTATGTGGGTGATCAAGCACTGGCATGCTCGCAACTGCCTCGAACATGGCCCAGAGGTGGATCGCTTGCTGGCCATTGCCCGCAATGACAAGGCGCATGGCTGATGACAACGGCGCTGCAAGGGGTTGGGTAATCGTTTACATTGAGACTCGGTCTTCCCCCGGGGTTATTCAGATTCACCTGAAAGGTTTGTGATGAGCACGGTCTATGACTTTGAGGCGCTGTCCATTGACGGCAAAAAAGTAGCCCTGAAAAAGTTCAAGGGCCAAGTAATTCTGGTCGTTAACACCGCCAGCGCCTGTGGCTTCACACCGCAGTTTGCCGGTCTGGAAAAGCTGCATGAAACCTATGCCGCGCAGGGCCTGGCGGTGCTGGGTTTCCCGTGTAATCAGTTTGGTGCCCAGGATGCGGGTAGCAACGACGAAATTGCCGAGTTTTGCCAACTCAATTTTGGTGTGACTTTCCCGATGATGCAAAAGATCGATGTCAACGGCGCTCAGGCACATCCGCTGTACCAGTGGCTTGCCAGTGAAGCGCCAGGTCTGCTGGGCAGCAAATCCATCAAATGGAATTTCACCAAGTTTCTGGTGGGCAAAGACGGCGCGGTGCTCAAGCGCTACGCGCCCACGGACACACCCGAGAGCCTGACGCGCGACATTGAGGCCGCCTTGGCCGCCTGATGCCAGCGTCAAAGCCAGGGCCCCAAGTTGGGCCGTGTGCTGTCGGTGACCCCGGTTGAATGAGACGATGGCAGGGTGATCGACTGCCAGGCGGGTTGATTCAGCGCAGCCGCTGCGCTGCTTCGCGCAAACTGGCGGCGGTGGCCTCCCACCCCAGGCAGGCATCGGTGATGGACACGCCATAACGCAGATCTTTGGGGTCGGCCAGCTTCTGCTTGCCCTCGAACAGGTTGGACTCGAGCATCACGCCCTTGATGGAGCGGCAGCCATCCACGATCTGCCCCACCACATCCTTGAGCACCAGACTTTGCAGCGTGTGGTTCTTGCGCGAATTGGCGTGGCTGCAATCGACCACGATGTTGGCTGGCAACCTGGCCGCAACGAGTTCGGCTTCGGCCTGCGCCACGGCCACCGAATCGTAGTTGGGGTTGCCCCCGCCGCGCAAAATCAGGTGGCCGTAGGCGTTGCCCCGGGTATGGGTGAGCGCCACCTGGCCGTCGCCGTTGATCCCCAAAAAGGCGTGCGGTTGGGCCGCTGAGAGCATGGCGTTGATTGCCACCTCCAGACTGCCGTCGGTACCGTTCTTGAAGCCCACCGGGCTCGACAGGCCGCTGGCGAGCTCGCGGTGGGTCTGGCTCTCGGTGGTACGTGCACCAATCGCGCTCCAGGCAATCAGGTCGCCCAGGTACTGTGGCGTGATCGGGTCCAGTGCCTCGGTGCCACAGGGCAGGCCCATGTCGTTCAAGTCCACCAGCAGTTTGCGGGCCAGGTGCAGGCCTTCCTCAATGCAAAATGAGTCGTCCATGTGGGGGTCGTTGATCAGGCCTTTCCAGCCGACCGTGGTACGTGGTTTTTCAAAATACACGCGCATCACCACATACAGATGCTCTTTGAGCTCATCGGCCAGAACTTTGAGCCGCCGCGCGTAATCCATCGCCGCTGCAATATCGTGGATGGAGCACGGCCCGACAACCACCAGCAGACGCGGGTCTTGCCCCTTGAGAATGTTGGCCACGGTGGCACGCGCCGCGCTGACGGTTTGTGTCGCGCGGTCGCTGGCAGGAACGGCATCGTGCAGTTGTGAAGGTGGCAGCAGGGTTTGCTGCGACAGCACATTCAGGTTTTCAAAGGCGTTGGGAAAGGTCATAAAAATACTAATAAAAATGGGCTGTAGCCTATATTCTATATGCGTTATAAGCTATTATTTTGATAGTTTATGCACTGCTGACCGAATCAATCGCCTGCGTCAGGATTCCCGTCGATGAATCATGACAGCCGGGGTTGTCCCTGTAACATCGCGGCCGGGCCCAGGCCAAAGTCAGGCCGGCTTGTTTTCATCAAACCGAAACCCTTGGAAGCCGAATGAGCACTGAAATGAATCCCTCGATCTGGCGTGCGCCAGAAATTTCGATGCGCTGGTGGCCAGTGTTTTTGCGCAACCTGCTGGTCTGGCGCAAGCTGGCCATTCCAAGCCTGGTGGGCAACATTGCCGAGCCGCTGATGTGGCTGGTGGCCTTTGGCTACGGCATGGGCGCGCTGGTGGGCAAGGTCAAGGTGGATGGGGTGGAGGTGCCCTACATCCTGTTTCTGGCCAGCGGCAGCATCTGCATGAGCGCCATGAATGCTGCAAGTTTTGAAGCACTCTATTCAGCGTTTTCAAGGATGCATGTGCAAAAAACCTGGGACGGCATCATGAATGCGCCGGTCAATCTGGACAACATCGTGCTCGCCGAAATGTTGTGGGCGGCGTTCAAGTCGCTGTTTACCGTGACCGCCATTTTGGGCGTGATGCTGGCCTTGGGTATCAGCTATTCACCCAAATTGCTGATTGCCTGGCCGGTACTGCTGGGGGTGGGTATCACCTTCAGTTGCGTGGCGTTGATCTTCAACGCGCTGGCCCAGGGCTACGATTTTTTTACCTATTACTTCACGCTGTTTCTGACACCAATGATGTTTTTGAGCGGCATCTTCTTTCCGCTGGAGCAACTCCCACCGGTGGTGCGCGCCATTTCAGAATGGCTGCCGCTGACCAACGCGGTCGATCTGGTGCGCCCGCTGTTCATGGACCAGTGGCCCACCCGCTGGCTGCGCCCGCTGGCAGTGCTGGCGGGCTTTGCCGTGGCGGGCTTCTGGATTGCGCTGGCACTGACGCGCCGCCGCTTTCGCGGCTAACGACTGTCAGATGCCCAGACTCTAGTGTCAAATTGACCTCTAGCGCCCATCCTGCTTGCGCTGAAAGCTATTCTAAATATAGCAATTGAAATTTGCCGCCGCTTGCCGACAAAGCACACTTGGCGCATCAGGCAGCGGCTTTGACCTTCTGCCGCCAGGCGTGCAGCAGCGGCTCGGTGTAGCCACTGGGTTGTGCCAGACCCTTGAACACCAGATCACAGGCGGCCTGGTAGGCCATCGACGTTGCAAAGTTGCCAGCCATTGGTTGGTACAGTGGGTCACCCGCGTTCTGACCATCCACCACGGCAGCCATGCGCTCAAACGTCTCTTTCACCTGGGCCTCGGTCACCACGCCATGGTGAAGCCAATTGGCCATGTGCTGGCTGCTGATACGCAGTGTGGCGCGGTCTTCCATCAGGCCGATGTTGTGGATGTCGGGCACCTTGGAGCAACCGACACCCTGGTCCACCCAGCGCACCACATAGCCCAGAATGCCCTGGGCGTTGTTGTCAAGCTCCTGCTGTTTCTCAGCGTCGGTCCAGTTCGGTGTTGCGGTCACCGGAATGTGCAGCAGGCCGCTGAGCAAGGCCTCGCGCTCCTGCTCGGGGTTGCCTTTGGCGTAAGCTTTCTCAAGCTCCTTCTGCACGTCACTGACCAGCACCTGGTGGTAATGCAGGGCGTGCAGGGTGGCCCCGGTAGGGCTGGGCACCCAGGCGGTGTTGGCACCGGCCTTGGGGTGCACAATTTTCTGTTCCAGCATGGCTTTCATCAAATCGGGCATGGCCCACATGCCTTTGCCAATTTGCGCCTTGCCACGCAAGCCGCATTGCAGGCCGACTTGCACATTGTTGCGCTCGTAAGCCTGAATCCAGGCGCTGGTCTTCATGTCGCCTTTGCGGATCATCGGGCCGGCCAACATGGCACTGTGCATTTCATCACCGGTGCGGTCCAGGAAGCCGGTGTTGATAAAGGCCACCCGGCTGGCGGCGGCGGCAATGCAGGCCTTCAGGTTGACACTGGTGCGGCGCTCTTCGTCCATGATGCCGAGCTTGACGGTGCTGTCAGGCAGGCCCAGCAGCTGCTCGACCCGGCCAAACAGTTCGCTGGCAAAGGCGACTTCAAACGGGCCGTGCATTTTGGGCTTGACGATGTAGACCGAGCCCTTGCGCGAATTGCGGATGGCATCTTTTTTGGTCTTTTGCAGATCGTGCATGGCAATCGTGGTCGTCACCACCGCGTCCAGGATGCCTTCCGGGATTTCGCGGACCTGGCCGGCTTTGTCAGTGTACAAAATGGCCGGATTGGTCATCAGGTGGCCGACATTGCGCACAAACATGAGTGCGCGGCCATGCAGGCGCACCTTTTTCTGGCCGTCGGCACCGGTGTAGCTCCGGTCCGCGTTCAAGCCACGAGTAAAGGTCTTGCTGCCCTTGGCGACCTCCTCGGTCAAGTTGCCTTGCAAAATGCCCAGCCAGTTGCTGTAACCCAGAAGCTTGTCGTCAGCATCCACGGCGGCCACCGAGTCTTCCAGGTCGAGGATGGTGGACAGCGCGGCCTCTACCACCAGGTCGGAAACACCCGCCGGGTCGGCCGCACCAATCGGGGTGGCCCGGTTGATGATCAGGTCCAGGTGCAGGCCGTGATGCACCAGCAACACCGAGGCAGGTGCTTTGGTGTCGCCCTGATAGCCGACAAACTGGTCGTTGTCCTGCAAGCTGGTGTTGCTGCCGTCCGCCAGTTTCACGCTCAGCTTGCCAGACTTGACACTGTAAGCCACGCAATCCACATGGGAGCCTTTGCGTAAGGGCGCGCAGCGGTCAAGAACATGGCGCGCGTATTCAATCACCTTGGCACCACGTTTGGGGTTGTAACCCCGGCCAGTCTTTTCAAGCCCCTTGGTCTCGGCGATGACATCAGTGCCGTACAGCGCATCGTACAGACTGCCCCAGCGGGCATTGGCCGCGTTCAGGGCGTAACGCGCATTCAAAATGGGCACCACCAGCTGCGGTCCGGCTTGTTTGGCCAGTTCGGCATCGACCTGTGTGGTGGTGATGCGGGTCTTTTTCGGCACGGGAACCAGGTAGCCTATGCTTTCCAGAAAGACCCGATAGGCGGCCATGTTGCTGATTGGACCGGGATTGGCCTTGTGCCAGGCATCGAGTTCGGTTTGCAGGCGGTCGCGCTCGGCCAGCAGGGCAATATTCTTCGGTGCCAGGTCGGAGACGATGGATTCAAAGCCCTTCCAGAATTTGGCGGGTGCCACGCCTGTGCCGGGCAGCACTTTGGTTTCAATGAACTGGCACAGGTTGGCAGCAACTTGCAGGCGGTTTTTGAGGATGCGTTCAGTCATGGTTTTGAGGCGGTTGGTTGAAACAGGGTGAATTTTGCGCTTTGGCGGTTGCACAAAACAATGACCTTGAATTTTAATGACTGCCGGTCCGGTCATTGCGTACGCGCTGTGGCGCTCAGTGGTGACACCAATAAATTCCCATGCCCCCTGACCATCTGACTGTTGATGCCCAGCCCGCCCTGCCGCTAGCCGGTCTGCGGGTGGTTGAATTTACCCATATGGTGATGGGGCCGACTTGCGGCATGTTGCTGGCGGACATGGGGGCCGACGTGATCAAGGTGGAACCCATTGAAGGTGATCGAACCCGTCACTTGCTGGGGGCTGGCAGCGGGTTTTTCCCCATGTTCAACCGCAACAAGAAGAGCATTGCCATCAACCTGCATCAGCCCGCAGGCGCTGAAGTGGCCCGCAAACTGGCCGCCAGTGCTGACATCGTGGCGGAAAACTTCAAGCCGGGCACCATGGGCAAATATGGCCTGGATTACGCCGCATTGAGCCAGGTCAACGAGCGCCTGATTTATGTGACTCACAAGGGGTTTCTGCCCGGCCCATACGAAAACCGAACCGCGCTTGACGAGGTGGTGCAGATGATGGGGGGGCTGGCCTACATGACCGGTCGCCCGGGCGATCCGCTACGCGCCGGAACCAGCGTCAACGACATCATGGGGGGCATGTTTGGCGCGATTGGCGCGCTGGGCGCGCTGATTCAACGGGGTGTGACCGGTCGTGGACAAGAGGTTCAAAGCGCCTTGTTTGAGAACAATGTGTTTCTGGTGGGGCAGCACATGCTGCAATACGCCGTGACCGGCAAGGCGGCGGCACCCATGCCGGCCAGAATTTCGCCCTGGGCGGTGTACGACGTGTTCACCGTGAAGGACGGTGAGCAGATCTTTTTGTCGGCCGTCAGTGATGCGCAGTGGGCCACGTTTTGTGATGCGCTGGGACTGGCTGATTTGAAAGCCGATCCGCGTTATATGTCGAACAACGACCGGGTTCGTAGCCGCCCCACGCTGCTGCCGGTACTGCGTGAACGCCTGGCGCAGCGCAGCGCAGCCGAGTTGAGCGCGGTTTTGCTGGCGCATGAGCTGCCTTTTGCGCCGATTCGCCGGCCTGACGAACTGTTGGACGACGAGCACCTGCTGGCCACCGGAGGCCTGGCCGACATTGTCTTGCCCGATGGCGAGCGCGCCGGGCAGACCGCCAAGGCCACGCTGTTTCCGTTCACCATGGACGGTCAGCGTCTGGGGGTGCGACTGAATCCGCCCAGGTTGGGTTCACACTCCCAGGAGTTGTTGGTGGAGCTGGGTTATACGTCTGACCAGATTGCGGCGCTGCTGGACCAGGCAGCTGTGGCCTAGCTTGAGGGCGCTGGTCCAGCCTGAACGTGGTCAAACCGGTACCATGTATCCATGAGCCGTCTCAAACAACTTGAAACCTTTGTGACTGTTGCGGCACGCGGCGGCTTGACGGCTGCTGCCAAGGCGCAAGGGGTGGCACCGGCCATCATTGGCCGTCGGCTCGATGCACTGGAGCAGCGTCTGTGCGTGAAACTGCTGGTGCGCACCACCCGGCGCGTCACACTGACACCTGAGGGCAGTGCGTTTCTGGAGGACTGCCAGCGTTTGCTGTCGGATCTGGCCAATGCCGAGGCCAGTGTGTCGGCGGGGGGCATCAAGGCCAATGGTCACCTGGCGATCACGGCGCCAGCCGGATTTGGGCGTCGGCATGTGGCACCGCTGGTGCCGCAGTTTCGTGAGAACCATCCCGATGTGACACTGTCACTGAGCCTGAGTGACCGGGTGGTGGATTTGGCCGCGGAGGGGTTTGATTGTGCAGTGCGGGTGGGTGAGATGCCAGACTCGAACCTGATGAGCGTGCGCCTGGCAGATAACCGACGCCTGTGTGTGGCGGCACCGGCCTACCTCAAACGCCATGGCATGCCCCGGCATCCGCAGGACCTGGCGCGGTTTGACTGCCTGACCTTGTCCAGCGAGGCCTCGCAAACCCGGGGCTGGGCTTTTTCTGTGCCTCAAAACGGCGCCAGGGAAGTGGTTCACCTGCGCCCTGGTGGGCCGCTGAGCTGTTCCGACGGTGAAGTGCTGTTTGACTGGTGCCTGAGTGGCTGCGGCATTGCCTGGCGCAGTACCTGGGAGGTGCAGGCCGAGGTGGCCAGCGGGGCGCTGGTAACGCTGCTGGAAGACTACGCGGCCCCGCCCAACGGCATTTACGCCGTGTTTGCGCAGCGCCAGCACTTGCCTTTGCGGGTTCGTTTGTGGATTGATTACCTCAAGCAGCAATACGCGCAAGCGGATTTCTGGCAGCCTCATGGGTGACACGGGAGAGCAGCTTTCTGACCGTGGTGCGCCCCAGTTCAAAGGGGTCATCATCTGCGCGGACGACTTTGCAGTCAATCAGAGCGCTTCGCTGGGCATCGCCCGGCTGGCGCGCCTGGGGCGTATCAGTGCCACCAGCGTGATGGTGCTGTCGCCGCGCTGGTCGCGCGATGCGGCGCTGCTACAAGACCTGCGCGGGGTGCTGGATGTCGGTCTGCATCTGGATTGGACCAGTGTCTTTGCCCGGGCGGCAGGCCATGGACTGTCCCTGGGGGCGGCCATGCGCCATGCCCTGCTGGGCGGATTTGATCAGACTCAGGCAAAGCGCGTTATCGAGCATCAGCTCGACTTGTTCGAGGCCCACTGGGGGGCAGCGCCAGACTATGTGGATGGTCATCAGCATGTGCAGCAGTTTGCCGGGATTCGTGAGGCCCTGGTGGCGGTGCTGGCGTGCCGCTATGCAGCGCCAGCAGACAAGCCCTATTTGCGGATCTCGCGGGCGCCGCCGGGGGCCGCCGATTTCAAGAGCCGGGTGATCGCCTGGATGGGTGCAAGTGCTCTTGAAAGAATAGCTGATAGCGCAGGTATTCAAAGGGCTACAGGCTTATTGGGTGCTTACAATTTTGCTGCCAGCGCAGAACGCCATGCGGCGCTGATGGCGCGCTGGCTGGCCAAATCGCCAGCGGGTGCGATCCTCATGTGCCACCCGGCGCAGGCCGCTGAGCCGGATGACGAGATTGGCCTGGCACGTGTCCAGGAGTTCGCCTACCTGGGCAGTGCCGAGTTTTCTGCAGCCTTGGCGCTGACCCGGGTCAAAGCCCAGCGGGGGAGGGACGCGCTGGCACCCGTCAAAGAGACCAGTCGTAGGCAATCGTGATCGGCGCGTGGTCGGAAAATTTTTCGTCTTTGTAAATTTCCACAGTTCGGGCGCCAGCGGCCAAACCCTCGGTGGCCAGGTGGTAGTCCAGCCGCCATCCCACGTTTTTGGCATAAGCCTGGCCGCGGTTGCTCCACCAGGTGTAGGCTTCGTCCGTTGTGTTGGGGTGCAGTTGGCGGTAAACGTCCACCAGGCCGGCTTGTTCGATCAGGCCTGTCATCCAGGCGCGCTCGCGGGGTAAAAAGCCGGAATTTTTCTGGTTGCTTTTCCAGTTTTTCAGGTCAATCTCACGGTGGGCAATGTTGACATCGCCGCACAGGACATATTCACGTTGCTGTTTCAGGCCGTGCAGGTGGGGGTAAATCAGGTCCAAAAATCTGAACTTGGCTTGCTGGCGGTCTTCGCCTGAGGAACCGCTGGGAAAATAGCAACTAATGATGGAGCGCCGGTGCGCCAGTGTGTCAAAGCGCAGTTCCAGGTAGCGGCCCTCGGCATCAAACTCCGGGGTGCCAAAACCTGTTATCACTTCGCTGGGTTCAAAGTGGCTGTAAATCCCAACCCCTGAGTAGCCCTTTTTTTCGGCAAAATGAAAATGTCCGGGCAAATCAGCCAGGGCCTCGAATTTGCCGAGAATATCGGGAGCCTGTGCTTTGACCTCCTGCACGCAAATACAATCAGGCGCTGATTTTCTGATCCACTGTTCCAGTCCTTTGCTGGTGGCTGAGCGAATACCATTGAGGTTCAAGCTGGTTAATTTAAACAAGGAATTCCCTATGTCAGAGCGGGTTATCACACCAACCGGTCCCGATCAAGTGCAGGACCAACTGGCGCAGGAGTTTGTGCAGTTTTCAGTGGATTGTGGCGTGCTTCGGTTTGGCGAATTCAAAACCAAGGCGGGCCGCCTGAGCCCTTACTTTTTCAACGCCGGTCTGTTTGATGACGGTGCCAAATTGGGCCGACTGGCCCAATTTTATGCCCGCTGCCTGCTGGCCAGCGGTATTGAATTCGACATGATCTTTGGCCCCGCCTACAAGGGCATTCCCCTGGGGGCGGCGCTGGCGGTGGAACTGGCCCGACTGGGCCATAACAAACCCTTTGCCTATAACCGCAAGGAAGCCAAGGACCACGGCGAAGGCGGCGCCCTGGTAGGGTCGCCGCTGCAAGGCCGGGTGCTGATCGTGGACGACGTGATGTCGGCCGGCACCGCCGTTCGCGAGTCGATTGCCCTGATCCAAAACGCTGGTGCCAGGGCTCATGCCGTGGTGATTGCGCTGGACCGCCAGGAAAAGGCCACAGAGGCCGGGCGTGATGTTGACCACAGTGCCGTCCAGTATGTCCAAGGGCAATTGGGGTTGCAGGTCTGCGCGATCACCCGGCTCCGTGACCTGATGCACTATCTGCAGTGTCACAACACGCCTGAGCTGGCTGGTGCGCTTGAACGTGTCAAGGCTTACCAACATCGCTATGGGGTAAATGCATCATGAACAACTACCGAATGACCGCGCGACCCTGGCACCTGACGTGGAGCCTGTTGGTGTCATTGCTGGGTGGGCTGACCTGTGGTCTGGTGGGTGCACAAGGTGCCAGTGACACACCGCAGATTTATACCTGCACCGATGCGCAGGGGCGCAAACTGACTTCTGATCGCCCGATCAAGGAATGCCTTGACCGGGAGCAAAAAATTCTCAATCCCAGCGTGCTGAGCGCCCAGGAGCGCGCTGAACAAGAGGCCCGGCTCAAAGTCGAGCAAGAAGAACGCGCGCGCCAGGATGAAGAAAAGCGGCGCGATCGGGCGCTGCTGATCCGCTACCCGACGGCAGAAGTGCACCAGAAGGAACGGGCCGAGGCCCTGGCACATGTGACCCGGGTCAAGCAAAGTGCCGCAGCCCGGGTAACCCAGTTGCAGCTTGACCAAGTGAAGTTAGCCGACGAAATGGCCTTTTACAAAAAGGACCCCGGCAAGGCACCGCTCAAATTACGTCGTCAAGTCGACGAACTGAACCAGGCCCTGGCAGCCCAGGAACGGTTTATGGTCGATCAGGATGGCGAAACCAAACGCATCAATGCCCGTTTTGACGAAGAATTCAAGCGGCTGACACCCCTGTGGCGGTTGGCATCAGGCAAGGTCTCCTGAGCACCGCCACCGCACGCTCAGCCTGCCAGCTTTTGCCGCAATAGTTCGTTGACCTGCTGCGGGTTGGCTTTGCCTTGGCTGCCTTTCATGATCTGGCCCACCAGGGCGTTGAGCGCTCGGCTGTTGCCGGCCCGGTACTCATCCACATTTTTGGGGTTGGCGGCCAGCACGGTGTCAACAATTTTCTCCAGCGCCCCGGCGTCGTTCATCTGCTTGAGCCCCAGGTTTTCGATGGCTGCGTCCACCTGGCCCTGCGGTTGCGACCACAATGCGTCCAGCACCTGACGCGCCGCGTTGTTGGAAATGGTGCCGTCCTGAATGCGGCCAATGAGTTGCGCCAGTTGCGATGCCGACACCGGAGCGGCCGTGATGCTGGCCTCCGCAGCATTGAGTCTGCGCGAAAACTCACCCATGATCCAGTTGCCCACCTGTTTGGGCTGGCCGCAGGCTTT
>JFJP01041440.1_pt2 | contig 14401 bp, 20 predicted proteins | sample 431651 | NCBI WGS metagenome assembly JFJP01 (sample SAMN02602958, study PRJNA72255) | Microbial mat metagenome, whole genome shotgun sequencing project. | biome: fresh water; feature: sink hole; material: water; isolation source: purple microbial (photo- and chemosynthetic) mats found in... | reverse complement strand
CGTTTCTCATCCAGATGTACTCTTCTCTTTCAACGAAGATTGACGGCGGCTCCGTGTCTGTCTCACATATCGGGTAGTTTTCTATCTAATATATCGTACTGCTGTTTTGTTATGCTGATCGCGTTGATTACGTAGATGTAGTGACGATTGATCTGCGGCTTTGACCACATTTCTATCAACCAATCGGCCGGGCTCAGTGTTGTTACGGTATTGGCAATAGTTGCCGGGCCTTCGAGGTCCATCCATTTAAAGTAATAGGTTATGAGCCAATAATTGTCGGATTGTTCCGTTTCTGCTAGAAAGGTCTCCATTACTTTTGCTCCGTGTCGTCCTCTGCTGGACGGGGCGTGATGATGAATTTCTCCATCAGTTTGTCCGCAACCCACTCTGCGTCCCCTTCTTCGTCGTAACTGTCAAGTCCTGCGTCGAATAGGATGTCGACAATGGCATGACGTGTTTGTGCTGCGTCGTCCCAGCTGTTGGGTGCGCTCATAGAGTTACCTCCGTGTCTGTATCGGCTGGATGTGGTGTGATGATGTACTTCGCCATCAGTGTGGCAGCTACAAATTCTGCATGTCCTCCGTCGTCGAACATGTTAATTCCAGTGTCAATGAGAACGTCGATGAGACTGTCGACAGTGACCTGACGTGTTTGTGCGGCGTCGTCCCAGCTGATGGGTGCGCTCATAGAGTTACCTTGTGTTTGTTGAATAGGGGTAATAGTGGCGGAAGGCGAAGGATTCGAACCTTCGACGGGTCGCCCCGTGCTTGTTTTCAAGACAAGTGCAATAGACCACTCTGCCAGCTTTCCGTGTTTGACTATATTCATGTACTGCGGGGGTTACTGCGCTAACAACTGACCTAAGCGTTTATTTCGCAACATACTAGCATGAAAGTGCAGCATAACTTCGCTGTGATTGGGGTGTGCTGCTTTCGCTTTCAGATAGTAGATAGCGTCAAGAACTGTCTGTTGGTCTGCTTCCGATAGGGTCGGGAGCTCGGTCATGATCTTTTGAGTGGGAGTGTCTTCCATCGTCGCTCCAATCTAAGTATTCTTTGTAATTCTTAGACAACTCTGGGACATCCGAGAAACTGCCTAAGTACCCCGACTCTTTCAACTGAGCCAGGATTCGCTGTCCTATTGTTTGTGCTGCGTCTGTCATACTGTACCATCTGTATAAATGTAGAAATAATCCATGAAAATACCTGCCGTGAGTACATAACGAAGTCAATACCGACACTTGCTAAACTTAAACCACGGATTTGAAGAAACTTTACGCTCTCATCTTTCATCTTTTGAACCTAATCACTTAATCTTTTAGCTTTAAACTTAAACTTTCAGTTCTGAGCTTTTAGCACTACGGTATCTAGGCGGATGCGCTACCAGCTGCGCCACGTTGGGCTATCAACCCATCGGAGAGACTCGAACTCCCGACACTCTGCTTTTAGATTTTCAGTTTTTCAGGAACTGTTATGGCTCGCTTATCAGGCGAAAAATGGAGACTGGACTTTTACTTCCCCCAGTCACGGAAGGGTAGTTTTGTTATGTTCGGTACTTCATGGATTATTGTCAGTTGCTTATACTTCCAACTCGGTTTTAGCGTTCGATTCGGATAATGCAAAATCAACTTCCGCTAGGTATTCTTCCATCTCTTTCTGCTTTGCTTCGATCAGGTTTCGCAGCTTGAGCGGGTCGATGTGAATCGGTGCGCCCATCTTCTGCTTCAATTCAATCGCCACTTTCAGCCCTTCGGCATCGGCCTTTCTGTCTTTGCCGTTTGCGTCGTCAATCAGTTTGTTCACTGCGGCTGCTAATTCTGTCGACAGCTTATCGTAGGTTACGGAGCTTACGGTGTATTGGCGGCGCATTGTTTCTAACAATGGCTTCTCAACGGCCTCAATCGTAATCTTCATGTTGATCGCATCTGCGACTGTCATCTCTTTGCCGCAAATAATAACATTCGTTGTTGCGTTTGACAACACAATTGCAGATTTGATGCGTGTGTGGCGTGCAATCAAGTCTCGAAGCTGCTGGTACTTGGATGTGATTATACTCTCCAATTCCGAGACGCTCTCTGGACGGCCCATTACTTGCGACATCCCTTCGTTTCTACGAGCGACGCCGATATATGTCGCTGAGTTCTTGGCGTCCTCAATCTGTTTGACTAGCATTTTCATTTCGACTAACAGCCGTGCAATACTCTTCTTCACGTGCGCTCCTTAACGTTTATAGTTGATTGTGTTATGTTATAGATCAGATACTTGTTTATGATGAGCTATACCCATCTGTAGGATATCCTCATTCCTGCCGACTCATGCGCTTTTGCGATTGTCACCGCGTTTACTAGCATGGTCAGCTTCCATAATTCGAATTTAAACTCTTCTGTGTATTTGGCGTTGTCCCCGACGAATACACCAAGAGAAGGAAACTCGCTGTTCTTTATCTTTCTGCTAATTACATTTGCTATTGTTTCTGCACTCACATCGTTTACTTCATACGTCCTGTATTCTAGCTTGAGTTCTTCCATGAGAAGAGCGTGAAAACTGTCGTGCTTGTAACCCCACCAAATCAACCTAACGCCTTCTGGTGGGTCGTCTTCGTCGTCCCATTCTTCGATATTCAGTTCAACGTCTTTTGGGTGCATGTATAGGTATGAATACATTCCCATTTAGTTTGCTGCCCCTGTCAAGAAACGCCATGCGCTCTCAGCGTTTGCGAAACTTCTTGTTACCAAGTCGTAGTGTGGTCTGCAATTTTTCTCTTTATATGTGATCCTAGCCCACATCTCTTCCGCGCTGTACAGTCTATCCTCATCCACAAAGTCCCGCATTAACCATTGTTCGAAGTCAAATCGACACCCGTGGTCGCTACTCATATCCAGCTTTACGAATTTATCACAGTGTTCTTGAACCATGTATCTAAGCACATATACGGCTATCACTGGTAACGAGTCGCTGTATCTATCAAACAACACACGCTTTAACTGGAGAATTGTACTTGGTCTGAGGTCTTTTATGCCGGAATGTTGTAGCGGCATATTGGCACTGGCTACGCGCGTTCCCTTACCTACACCTTTCATTGTCTGTACCTCCCTTTAATCTTTGAGCGTTGTAGTTGGGGCGAAACCGGGAATCGAACCCTTGCCATCCGGTTCACAGCCGGAGGTGCTACCATTACACCAGATTCGCCATTATTTGTTTACAATTTAAAACGCCGCACCGTCTGTTAATTCAATATCGAGCAAATTAAGATGGAGTGCATTCGTTAGATCAGACGCACTATCGATCTCCGCTACTCGTATGCCTCGCATCTCCTCATCCATTTCTCCGTCGATTTTAATATCAAACAATTTATCATAAAGCGCATTCGACAGAGTAGACGCTTCATCAATCTTGTCGGCGTCTATTTGCTGTAACTCGCCGTCCATTATTGAGGTTGCGACGCCGTTTTCCACGAAATACGCTGACACCCTTCGCGGGTCTATCCATAGGTGCTTAGGTATCAGTGCGCTAACTGCGTCCGGATATTTCTGCCCCACCTGATACGCATAGAGATAATTATTCAATGCCGTCAGAATGTATGGGCTGTGTGTTGTTATCAATAAACGATTGTTCGGTCCTGAATTGATAAGACTGGCGTAATGCGCAACTAATCCATTCTGCGCTGTTGGGAATAATCCGGCTTCTGGATTTTTAGCAACAATGACCACGAAACGATATTTCGGGCTCTCTCTGTGAAGCGCGTTGCGGATGCCGTCGCATATCTTGACATTTAAGGCACCGTCTGGTCCGACAAACACCATCAAGTCGGTGATGTCAATTTCTAAACGTTCGATATTACCTACGTTTTCTATGATAGCTTTCATGATTGGGTTGTCTTTTAACTTAGAGATGTGATTGGCTGGCGTAACAGGACTCGAACCTGTAGCCCTCTGATTAACAGTCAGATGCTCTACCATTGAGCTACTCACTGCAAAATTTGGCATACCGACATGGAATCGAACCACGACTGGTAGTTTTGGAGACTACCGTGCTGCCACTACACCATCGGTACATTGAGTTCGTTGCTCAAACCCACAGTCTGTTACTCTGGCGTTTGGGGGCGCGGCGTGATGCTAAATAGCTTGAGTAAATTGTCTGCGATAATTTCGGCTTCGTCGTCGTGTGCGTTGAATAGCTTAACACTATCGTTAATAGCTGCAATAAGTCGTGTGCGCTTTTTCTTCTTACTCTCCTTGACTATGCCGCTCTCTCCTCTTTTCTTCCGTGGGTTTTCAATAAAAGTGCGTCTACACTCCTTGCATATGTATTTGGGTTCACCAGTGAGACTGTACCCATGTCTCCCAATGATGTCCGATTGACAGCGAGGACATCTAATATGTTCGCTTACTCTTCTCTGATCGCCCACTCTCTCCTGTTCGCCTTTCTTCCGTGGGTTTTCAATAAAAGTGCGTCTACACTCCTTGCATATATATTTGGGTTCACCGTTGGGATTGTATCCGTACTTTCCGATTGAGTCCGAGCTACAACGAGGGCATGTAATCTGTTCGTTCATACTGCATATCTCGCTTGATATGATGGCTGTGCATGATGTATCTTCTTGAATTGGTACAGCTACGGGGAGTTGAACCCCGCTTGCGAGGCTTGAATTGGTACAGCTACGGGGAGTTGAACCCCGCTTGCGAGGTTGAGAACCTCGTGTCCTAACCGATAGACGATAGCTGCGCTATTAGGATCAGTGTGGGAAGAATCGAACCTCCGCCCCGGCCGTCTGACTGTGCGCTACCATTGCGCCACACGCTGAAAAATTGGTTATTGCTCTGGCTGTTGTTCTGGCTGTTGTTCTGGCCGTTTGGGGCGAGGTATGATCATGAAATCCCGCATCAGTAAATCCACTAACTCTGTCGAACCACTTCCAGTTATGTTTTCTACAGACCGGCAGATAACGTCCAACAATTCTGCACGCACCTGCTGTTTATGGACTCTGCTTGGACGCCTTCTCCCCTGTATACTCTCAATAAACCGATAACCGCATTCTTTGCACAAATACACTTGTTTTCCATCGCTGTTACGTCCATTTCTGTTAATGGTCTCGGACTGGCAGCGTGGGCATCTAATTGACTCGCTCATGTGTCGTATCTCACTATATGTGACTGTCGCTGAAAAACTGGTGGTGAATGGAGTAGGAGTCGAACCTACAATGTTTACCCTGTGGGAACGGATTTACAGTCCGTTGCGACACCGCCGTCGTCGCTGCCCATTCTTAAACCTGGTGCGCCAGACTGGACTCTAACCAGTAACCGGCCGATTATGAGTCGGGTGCTCTGACTGTTGAGCTACAGGCGCTAAATTCGGTTAATGTGAATCTACGATTACCTTGATGCCGTAACAACCGAATCCATGAAATGTTGCTTCGCTGTTCATGTCGATTTCTTCGCACATCAATTCAAGAACTGTTACGACTTGTTCTTTTGCTTCTTCAAAAGGTACGTTACGACTCTTTGCGACTCTTTCTACAAACTTTTGTAAGTTCATGTGCGCCTGTCTAATAGTCAGTTATATCTGGTGCGCCAGCGGGGATCAAACCCGCAACCGTCCGCCTAATGGCGGGGCTCTATCTATTGAGCTATGGACGCTAAATTCTGGGGCGGTTTTCACGTATCAGTCGCAACGTTCGCCTTACCGCCGTGGCAGTACCGGGGGTTCTGCTATGTAACACGATAGGTTAGTGCCGATGGATAGTCGACACCATCAATACCACCGTCAATCTACTCTCACAGCTAATGGTCATTATGAAGTTTAACTAAGGTAAACCTAAGCCCGGTCGATCTCACCAGCATCTATTCGGGTTTATTATTTAACCTTTGCGGGTTTCTTTTCTGCTGCGACCTTGGCTGTTTTTACTTTTGCGGGGGCGTCAGTTGTGGCTTTGGCAGTTTTCTTCGCTGCGGCAGGTTTTGCCTTCGCTTCAGTGGCAGGTTTAGCTACTTTAGCTACTTTAGCTGGTTTTTCAGCGGCTGGTTTCTTTGCTTTCGTTGTTGCTTCTGTTGGCATTTGTTGTGACTCCTGAATGTCTACGTTAGTTGAGTTGTCGGGTTCTTCTTCATACGGCGTTTCTTTGTCTAGGATATGTTTCGCTGCGACTAGCTCAAAAAACGTGTCGCACGTCATCACTAGCAGGGACTCCGTATCTTCCCCTATATGCAGCAAGAAGTCGCTCCCTGAGTTTGAGTCTATGATACTGTACAACGACGTCGGTGTAAAGACTTTTGTTGATTTTATTCCACCCTCACGTGCCTTACTCACCAACTCTGTTTTACCGAATAGAGTATCAACGACCCAATTACCTGTTACTGCTAGTGGAGGTTTCCTGTTTGTTTTGAGAAACAGCACGGGATACCTTCCGCTACCTTCAGTGTGCATCAAAGCCTGCCGCCACATACCTATCCGAAACGTTACTGTGTGCTTGCACTCTACGCCGAACGGAAACAGTTTTGCCGCTGCTGGAGACAGTTGTATGTCTGCGCCTCCGCATCCCATAGATGTCGACCTTACGTCGTCTTTTTCTAAATCCGGGAATACCGCCAGTATCCTGTCCCGTATGTGTTGTTGAAACAGCCTGCCTTTGCTCTTGCACGATTGCGGTCTCATAGAACGCCCCGTAATATAGATTCAGCTGTTTGGTTATACGCACTTGCGTCTGGAGCATGCTGCACTGCCGAATATCCTATTGATTTGCTTTCAAATATGTTTGTCACTAAAGCGTTTGAGAAGTACGGTGTCATCCACGGCACAGGGTTCTCTCCGATACCGCCGTCTTGTCTGTATGGATTGGCCTCTCCTATAGAGCGCGCCGCCATGCCTAGCAGATATTTGACGAAACTCAAATACTCCGTCTTACTGTACTTTCCGCCGGCTACCGCATCAGATGCGAATACGTCCGCTGCCGCTGCCGTTTCCAAATCGTACGCCTGCGTAAACGTTTCACGAATATCGCGCATCAACTCTTCGTCAACGTATTGCGGGAAGTCTTTCTTCACTGCGTTGAACAGGATAATCGAGTAGCGTGCGTGAATAATCTCGTCTCTGAAAATATAACGAAATAATCCTTCAAACCCTAGCATCTTAGATTGGAACGTGCGTACCGCAAACGTGAGCGAGAAGTTCGCTGGAAAGTAAACGTACTCGAACACCAAATATGCGGCCAATGCCTTCAATAGATTGCGTATCGCTTCCCGCTCCATGTCGAAATACGTACTCTTCGATGTCACAGCGCCAGCTTCGTGAAGTTGTAATTGCATTACCACTTCTTTTAATCGTCTCGCATGTTGGATGTTCCAATTGAGTTTGTTATAAATGGAGGGCATCGTGTTTGATTGCGACAGTAACGCTACCGTCTCGCTCTCGGTTATATGCAAGTGCTCAAACATGTACTGATACGCACGAGTATGTTCGGACTCTTCCATCATTTGTCGCATCAACGCCATGCGTGTAGTGCAGTCCGTCACGATGTCCATAGCCGTGAGTGCGTTGAATGCCGGCACCGTTGCGTCAGACGTCGACAAATACGCTAGTGATCTTAACAAAGCGTTGCGCGTATCCACATCGAGCGCATCAAACTGATCGCCGTCTGCGCCACATGAAATCTCTTCTGGCACCCACATGTTGGCACGGGCCTGCATGTACACCGACCAAATCTCTGGATGCGTTATCGGCATGATGATCTTCGGATCGGTCTTTCTTCCGAATACGAGTCTCGGCTCATTCGAGCCTAGTTTGAAATGAGGGCCGTTGAACGCTAAACTATGTGCGTAACTGAACTCTGGGTTAGGTTGTTGTAATGTCATTTGTCACCTTCTAGCTCTCTGAAAGCGGCTTCTATCACGCCTTCTGGCGCTCTGTTACTGAAGCCTTCGTCTGTTGTTCGTATCACCATGTAACCACTTGGTGTTGTTCGTACTACTATGCCGATAGGTTTCGGCGACCAATGGGGCTGCCCTGGGTTCGTATACAGCCCCTTTTCCAACGTTACCCCGTACTTCACACGAGCCCCGATATAGTACACTGCCGACTTACCTCTTGGCGACGGTTTGAATTTGCATATATCCGGACCACCCTTGGCTCCGTCGTCTACCATATCGTAAAGATCGGTTGGGTTATCTGTCATGATTATGGACGCTGCGTGCTGCCCAGTGTCCACTGGCGATAAAGCGTGAGCTCGTTCGGCTATCGCTTTGGCACGCTCCCACTGTTTCCGTTGTGTCTCTTCACGTAGCTGTTTGAGTTTTTTACTAAACACTCTAAGGCCCATATCGCACTCCTACTTTTTAAGCTGCGGGAAGTCTGATAGTTTTTTTACTTTTATATCTGTTATGTAGCCTTTATTGTCATAGACTGGCTTTACGACATCGTGAATCTTTACCGTCCCTGCCTCTACTGCTTTCGCAAGTTTCACACCGATCATGTCAGCGAGGTCTTTATACGGCAGCTTGGAGAATTTTGTAGCAGTATCCTGTGTTTCTGTCGGCGTGCTCATGTATGTGTAAAAACATGCGCACCAAGGATGCACCGGCATGAACGGCCCACCAGTAGCCGGATATACAACACCGTGGTAGCCGTAACACCTAGGGCATGTGCGTTCGAGTGTGGCGTTCCATCGCTTCCATGCCATGATCTTCTTGTTCGACTTCTGTTTCGCAATCTCCCCTTCAGTGAATGCTGCGGCGGCCCTGCCTGCCGTGTTCTGCGTAGCTTGCATATTACGAATCTGAATGGCGTTCAGTCGACTGAACTCCTCTCTGAACTCCGACGTACTCCCGCTGCGAGCCAGCGCAGACAGTGCTGCGGCGTTTGCGTTGTACAATATCTTCGTCCGGTACGCTGTCATCAACATCGGCAGCGTAGCGTCCGCAATAACGACTTTGGATATAGAGACTGCGGCGGGGACTGCTACAGCGGCCGCTTCGTATACGTCCAAGCGGGCTACAGCCGATGATAGCATATTCTCTTGCACAATCGTCTTAGTAGTATTGATTGCGTCTTTTGCTAAGACCCTGGTCGCACCTAAAAATTTCTTCAATTGCGCAGATGCCGCCGACGTCGCCCCACCGTTCGCATCCACCATAGTTGCGTATTTTTCAATTATGCGCAACTCCATAGCCTGCATAACGTTTACAAGTTCCGAAGTGTCCTCTTCGAGTATGGCCTGAAGGTTCATCTTCAGTGCCTCGTCCGGCGTTAGTGCGCTTTCAGGCATGGAATGCTCCTGTAGAGTCCGCTTCGTTGAGCATCACTGGGTTGAGGGCGCCGGACGCCGAGGCCATTGCGTACTGTTTTAGATGTTCCTGCGACCCCTGCTCTGCCACAGGATAGAGTAGTTCCTCCAGCAGAGTTTGAATAAGCCGTTCGGCTGCTAACAATTGCGTATCGATCTCCACTGTATGCGCTCCGTGCTGCGTAGCGGACATCATCGCATACGCCTCGTATCGCATAATTGGGTAATCAAAACACCACAGCTGCCTATGCCGAGTGCTGTAAATGCTTAAACTTGTTTTTTCAAAAGTTACGCTATGCGCTACTGAGAACCCGATCACGCCCTGTAGCCTGGGATGGCACGCCATAAGGGTTAGATTATTGATTACCCTATGATACCTCGATAATACGCGTTCGGCTTCGTATTCAAATTCCTGCCTGGTCATGATGTTGGTCCCATATTTCTAACCTCTCGTAACTGCTCTACTAGCGGATGCCATTCGGCTTGCGCTTCCGGCCCGCCTCGCAGATGAATGATGCGGTCTAACGCCTCACGTGTCAAAGTCACATACATGTTGGTCGGGAAGTATGATGGGAGCAGATCACGGGCGCACTCTTTCGCCACCCCTGCCCTCAACGCCTGACTGTACGCATCGCGTAACCTGTATATCGCCTCGTCGCAGTTGGAGTGCACAAATGCCATAGACAATCCCGACCAATCTACAGGCGGGGCCTGCCCGGCTGTTGCTTTGTTCTTGGACTGCTTGCGCCACTTGTACTCGTACTTCCATGCGTCTTGCGACATACCACTGGAGTACCTGAAGGATTGTTGATTTACAACCACCCCACGTCTGTGTCTGAGAAACTGCGTCGCCATCCATAGCGGAATATTTTCGATCAGCAACGTCGTTGTGAATAGCTCCGGCTTGATGCTGAACGTCTCTTTAAGTAAGGTGCTTTCAACAGATTTTGCGCTAAATGGGTCTTCACATGTCGGGTACGCTGCCGGCAGGACGGTCACGAGTGCTCGCATCCCGTCGAACCATGTACAATTGGCTTGCTGTATGATTGCGGGCCCCGCCTCCGCCAACACAGCACGTCCGGCCTGTGCGATTGATTCGAACGCCACGCTTGTTGTCGGTTCGGCGCCATGCGGGGCTAACAGCAAGTCGTATAACACATTGTACTTGTCTTTGTTTCCTATCAGATTCAACAAGTGCTGCAATGACGCGCGTATGAACACTTTTCTCTTGTCCCCGATCATTGGCGAGTACGTGGCATCGAACATATCGCTGCTTAACGCCTCAGCCATGTCTCCGCGTAACTTAATCAGAGTTGTGGTGCCTAACATAACGTCAGACCTGTCAAAGTGCAACTCTATAGCGTAAACATACTGTATGTGTGCAAAAGGTGTCCAGTGCGGAGTGTCCAGATCGCTGCGCAATCGCTGGACTAACTCTGAGTCTGAGCGTTTCGCCGGCTGCTGCGAGTGCGATACTCGTGCCATCTTGGCCACATACTCATCGTAGTTCTCACCGCTAAAAGGCACCACCGTTACTTTTATGTCGCTCATTGTGTTGTTTCCTTTTTGATATGTACAACATTGTTAGTGCCGGCAGCCCCGACGTATCCGTAATTGAACAGGAACATGTCCGTCAGTTGCGTAGGTACCAACACCAGCTTAAATTTAAGCGTTTGCTGAATGTATTTTATCACTTTGGCGGCTGTTGCCATATCCACAGCGGTGAGTGTATCGTCCAGCGCTATGATGCGGGTGTCCCCGTCTACGACTGCCAGATACGCTGCGTCGAATAATGTGCACAACACGTTTTGCTGCCCGTGGGACAGTTCCTCAAACGCCATAGGCGTGCCATTCGCTTTTACTTTGATGTCAATCTTGTTCGTACCCGTTATCGTTGGATACAAGGCGAGCGTCATTCCTGAACGTACCGTGCCGTTATAGAACGTGTTGACTACTTGACACACAGCTTCCAAATCCTTAAACACCAACGACTCCATCACCGATGGTATCAGCGTAGATATCAAGGTGTCCAGCATCAAACTCACTGACACCTTGGTCGCATCCACGTCGCTTGCGTTTCGTATTACCAACGACGATTTATGCGCATCGTGCAGTGCCGCTACTTTTCCTTGTAGATGTTCCACAGTTCTCGAAGCGTTGGCTAATGTGTTGGCGGACTCTTCGTATCTGCGTATGGCGCTTTGTATTATGCTAAAAAGTAAATCCATTACGCTATCGTGTTTGTCATCGATGTGCATACGAATACGCACAACAGAGGTTGCGTCCGAATATACACATGCGTCCAATCTGTCTGTGAACTTCTTCGACGCTGCGTCTCTGCTTCCCTCATCTTGGAACACAGTGTCGCACACTGCGCAAGAGTTGTGCGCTGCATTGTACTCTAGCACTGAGTCGCATATAGCGTACATACCTTTCACAGAATCCGGGGACACATACGTTGCGTACGCCGCCACGTTCTCTCTGAGAGTTTTTATTAAGTGGAGCACGGCCTCCGATAGTAGCCCACGAACTTTTAACTCTTCCTCGTCCAGATTGGGCGGTGCTGACGCTTGCGACACTAGAGCGGCTATCAGTGAATTCTCGGACTCTGTGTGGTCTGGTGGCATGATCACGCCGGAGACTGGCGGAGACGTAGCGTTGTCGCTACCGTCGGTGTGCCACATATTCACGTATGCGTCGTAAATCTGCACTAACAAATCGCGTAGGGAGTCGTATGCGTCCATGTCCGACCGAATAGCCTCCACCTCATCAAACTGTACTCCGAAGGCGACGAGGCTCTCTTCCCGCTCCACATCGGCCTTGGTCAACAGTTGTGCGATGTTATCTACTAACGCATCTGCCATAGACGTGTCCACTTCCTTACTTCTCGGCATTTTTGTTTTGAGATTCTTGACAAACGCTAAGAATTTGCTGAGTTCATCGCAGCGTGCGCTCTGCATAATGCTCGCCGCAATCTCGGCCGGTGGTTTCTTTAGACGAGATGTGGACGGCTGTAAGAATGCGCTGCGCAGGATTCCGTTACCGAAGGGTCTATCGGCTGTATAGAACCCGCCGTCCGCAGTGCGTAGAACCACTTCTGGTTTTACTTTCGTGCCGTGCGTTTTGTGTTTTGTAACGGCTCCGCCGATCAGCGCTGTCTTTATAGCATTAATGACGGTCGTCTTGCCCACACCCATTCTACCCGTTAAGTAGTATACGGGCTCATCAACGTCCCCGAACTCTAAGCGCAGCGATTTGAAGCATCTGAAATTAGTAAGTTCGAGCCCTCGTAGTGTGACTCCGCTGTCGTGCGAGTACGCAGCCGGGCGTGTGTAAATGAAGTCCGGGTCCAACGGCTGACCGCCGCATATTGCATATGCCACTTCGCTGTCTGCATCATACTCGTCGCCCCTAAACATACGGTATATTGTGCGTAACATAGAGTGCGGAGAACTTTGCGTATCGTTCTGTCCAGCCGTCGCCATCTTGTCCAATTCGTGTTCTAATTGTTGCAGCATTGTGTGAGTCCTGTATGTGCGCGCAAGAATATAGCTACCGAGAGCTTACGGTGGCTAAATCTGCTAAATACTGTGTTTATATATTATGTGTTTGTTAGGCGTCATGTTCCGTTATATCAACTATAACGGAACGACGGTCGGGTTGGACTAGCTTACGACTTTGTACCGATTGTTTCCTGACGCTTCGAACTTCAAACGTAACGATGGCACCGCATTTGTATCTTCGATTTGCTTTGTTCTCGGATTAAACGATTGTTTTCGAGGGTTGCTTACGTGCCAATTAAATGTACCGAATCCACGCACTGAGGCGCTCTCGCCAGGTTTAATCAGATTTGGAATCTGCATGGCATTGAACAGGGTTCTAGTTAGAGCTTGAGTGGCTTGCACGCCCGCTCCAACTCCTGCGAGGATGTCGGACAGTTCGGCTTGCGCACGGCTCAAGAGTTCTTCTTGAGTTATCTTTGAGAACTCTACGGGTTCTGGTAGCCCTTCGACTTTGACCATCATATGTTCTTTCATTGTATTACGCTATTAAAAATGGGTGAGCCGTGATTATAGCAAACACACCGGCTGCGTACAATAGCATATTACTTCTTTTGGTTGAGAATGCGTCTGGTGAGCGCCACATTGCCGCTGGCGCCCACCAATCTGCATCGGTTAGAACATGTTATTTGGGCTATCCGCTATGTGCCCCTCAACAATGCGCGCCGCAGCGATACAAATTCTACGAACTGTGAAGTACACTTCGTCGTTTATCTCCACCTGTTCGGCTATCTTGGCTAACGCCGCCGCCTTCCCTGCCGTTGTGCCGTCGTTGAGCGCCCGTGCTGCGGCTATCGCTTTGCGATGCTCTACCTGCGACGCCTTCAGTACATTGCTTAACGCCAGCTTCAAGGACGTGTCGGTTTTTTCAGCTGCCTTTTGTGAGGGGGCGAATAGACTCGCACCAACAGCGAGCACTGCTTCCCGCACCTCTGGGCACCATACGCTCTTCAGATATATCAGAGCGGATTGCATCTTCACGGCGCCATGCGAGTACGATACAACATGCGGAATATCTATGCCTGGGCGTACTAACCGTGATTTTTCACATACAACCTTTGCTATGTATCCGACTTTCTCATCTTTACCGTCAATCGGAACCTTCAATGCCTCGCTGTACTTTAGTCCGACGTTTGTTCCGCCCATGAACTTAGACGAAGTGGAACCGCTTTGTTTATTAGACACATAGCCGACGCCGCCAATGTTTGGAGTATCCCAATCTACCATCGCTATAATCGAACCCGTCGGGTACAGCACCAACTGCATTTGGTCGAAGAACGTGCGAATCTGTCTGTACTTCTTGGCGACATACGAGTTTATTTCTTCCAACGCATCAATTTCGCCGTTTGCGTAGTTGCCAACGCCAGAGAATGAGTCGAAGATAATCAGATGTGGCAACATACTCTCTGTCGCCTTGTATTTAACATCTTCGTAGTCATCGTCATCCTCATCGGCGCGCCCCCTAGTTGCCGCCCCCGCACCTAACTCCAACATGTCGGCGACTTTTACTGTGCGAGCCGCCTTGGTTTTGGGGTTCTCTGCAAGTAACCCGAACGACTGCAATATGG